>ERZ857745.502-NODE-502-length-59748-cov-16.055099_pt1 | contig 59748 bp, 105 predicted proteins | sample MGYA00519699_ERZ857745 | MGnify/ENA primary metagenome ERZ857745 (study PRJEB31778, sample SAMEA3449357) | human gut metagenome | biome: human gut; feature: human-associated habitat; material: faeces | place: United Kingdom | collected 2010/2012 ... | reverse complement strand
GAAAATTTTTATATCACAAGATTCTCGTGGAGCTATCTGACATTTACGACTTAGAACTTGAAGAAAAGTTCTATGTGCAGAGGTTTGGATATAGACCAGAGTACAAATTGGATTTGTTGGATGGCAGTAAAAGCCTTGCTAGACTTGCTACAGGATATATCAACTATTTATTAACAGAAGAAGGAGACTACTAAAATGGAAGAATTATTAAAAATTGCTTATGAAAACTTTTTAGACACAAACGATGTAAACAATTCAAAGAGTGTGAGAATTATCAATTCTGCTTGCTACAAGATGTATGATTCGGTTGACAGCCTTAAGGATGTGTTGAGTGAAAAACTGTATAACGACATTAGCGATAAGATAAGGGATGGTGTTTGCGACATTCAAGAAGCGGCTTTTATTGCAGGATTTGCGTGTTGCGCAAAGTTCCTTACGAATGGCAAAACAGACTTGTTACCAAACGAATAGAATTGAAAGGAGAATATTAAAATGGATGAATTTATTAAAATTGTATGTTCAAGTCAGCTTGACAATGAAACCGGAAATGCCTTTGTTGAATACTTCTCACCCTTAACAGATAAGCTAAAAGGTTTATTAAGTGAAAATTTATATTCAGAGTTCGAGGAACTGCTTTTTAGTTGCTGTGCAAAGAATAATGATTTTTACATGACGGAAGGTGCGAAACTCGCTATAGAAATAATGAAAGGTTCTTACATTCCGAAAGTCTGACACAATTCCGGCGGTGATTCAAACCGCCGGATTTATTTTTGCCCTAGCGCAACGATGTTTTCTTTCGTAAAAATCAAAGACCGCGCCGCGTAGTCGCTTTTACTCAACTCTTCTATCAGCCTTTCCCTAGTCATTTCCGGATTCGTCCGGTGCACGTACTGTAAGAGTTCTGAAATTTTATCCATTATGCAACCTCCATATGTTCAATCAATAGTCTGTCTGCTATTTCAAATACTTCTCTTCCGTATGTAGTCAAGAAGTCTGCTACAATTTCCTCGGTATCAATATCCATGTATACATTATACGAAAGACAGAACGCGTGACATAATTCGTGACATAACACACGGTCAAGGAATTTCCCGCGTAAATCATCCGCAAGATATATCGTTTTCGTGTCCCTGTCGGTCATGCCTACCGTTCTGCTTCCGTCACTTCTCTGTAGCATATCGCTGTAACGCGATACTTTGACCAAATTCCACATTTTATTGTTTATCGTGAACAATTTACCACCTCGCAAACAAAGAGGGCAAAATGCCCTCTCTATTACATTTTCGTAACAAGCGTAGTCAGCTTTGTCTTGGTTAACTGTTTCTCTTCCGGGGACATACCGGAAAACAGTTCGGTCACATCTTCAGAAAGAGATTTCATGTACTTTTCGAGTTCTTTCATCTTTGCGTCCTTATCTTCCGGTGAATTTCCGTTATGCATTTCCTTTGTCTCCATGTAACTTCTCCGGCTCATACCGGCTCTGCCCTCTCTTGCATCGTGAGTACCGGTACTCATGCCGTTATTTCCGCTCATAGGCTCTGAATAATACATCTTTCCCATACTCATTCTGTCAAGGTCTCTCATTCGGTCGTATTCCGGCATTCTCTCCCATTCGTGGTAATCTTCCGGCATCTGATGATAATATGGCGGTTCTACATATCCTCTGCGTGTTCCACGCCCTTTCGGTGCGAATCTGCCATTTGCATAGCGGTAATGGTCGTAAAATCTTCTGTCTGGATAATCCTCGTACTGTTCAAGCATACGCATAATATCCTCGTTATTTTCAGACTTTTTCATTGCTTCAACAATGTTATAGTCTTTGTCAAAGCATACGATGTTCTTTGCAATCTCCGTCCAATCCTTGAGATCATCAAGGTTTTGACCCTCAAAATTCTCAATTCCAATGCCGTCGACGTGGGCTTTCACGCAATCCATAATCTGTTTAGCAAACTTATGCATAATATCAAGCCTCCCTTACTGCAATCAAATTACTGTTCTGTACTTCAATAACCTGTGTAGATGTATTCTGCACCGCTACTGTACTGCAACAGCCACAAGGCACATCAACGTAGGCCTGTGCTGATACATTAAAGAAATTCTCAACTGCGGCTGGCGTTACGATCATCTTTGTTGACTGCAAAGGCTCTCCATCAACCGCGATTGCAAGCGAAATCTCTCCAACTGTACCGCCTGTAGGAATCTGAATGTTGCCGGAATACGATACCAAAAATCTAGCCTTGCATTGATTGGTGATACCTCTTAGTTTTATAATTCCGCTTCCTTGTCTGTGTACGATACATTTTGTTCCGTTTACTGCCGTTTCTGTAAATGCAACATCTTCTCCAGCAGCAACGGTTTGTAATGCAATTCCTGTTACTTCCATTATTTTTACCTCTCTTTCATAAAATAAGGGCAAACATTATAGTCTGCCCTTTGGTTATAAGTAATACTGCATAGCAGACATGATTGAGTTAAACTCAATTAAGATACTCAATTATTTAGTTTTAGCAGCCACATCCTGTGTTGCATCCGCATCCATATGCATAAGCATTTGGATTAGGTACAACATATGCAGGGATAGCAGCCGGATTTACTGCATTGATAATCTGCTGTGTCTGAGCTGCCATCTGAGTTGTAAGTAATGCGCTCTGACGATCCTGTGAAGCCGCTCTGCGAAGGTCATTATTTTCTGCCTGTAAGCTAGAGATTTTTTCATTGCAAAGATAATCAAGAATAGCGCGTGTTCCTGCATTCTGACTGTCGATAATGTCTCTTGTGTTGCTGTTCATGGTGTTCTGCAATGCGCAAGTGTTAGTTGCCATGTTGTAGTTTACGCCTTGGATAGCTTCTCTTGTTTCACAGCAACAGTTAGCAAGCTGTGACTGTAATGCGTTTGTGTTCTGCATATTAGCGACTGTATCAGCATTGATAGCCTGCTGAATGCCGAATCCGGTCTGCAAAATGTTTGTGTTTATGCCATTCATGCCGGTTTGCACTGCATAGAATCCGTCACAAAGTCCGTTTGTAATGCCGTCAAGTTTTGACACAACCGCCTGATTATCAAATCCGCGCTGGATTTCGCTTCCGACACCACCATTCATTCCGTTTCCTCCGAATCCGTTACCGAATCCACCCCATCCGAAGATAGCGAAGATAACGATAATGAACCATAACCATGAGCCTTCTGCGCCCCATCCGTTGTTATTTCCGTTTCCGTCAATGTTCGCGACAAGCGGAACGGATGCACAATTACCTGTGTTAAACATAGAATTTACCTCCATAATTCATTTTTTATATACATAATCTTGCAAGAATTAGTATCACATTCCTAATTGGCTTTTAAACGACTCAAAAGCCTTATCTGCGTCAATTCCCTTTTCTTTGCACAAATTCCTAGCCATCTGTTCGATGCCCTTGGAATCTCCCTTCTGCGCCATTTGCATAGCATTGCGCGCCATAGGGTTGCTCATTACGCTGTTATTCCCCATCATTTGTTGCAAAAACTGCTGTGGGTTTCTCATTCCCTGTAACATCTGCATAGGATTCATTAAGACTCACTCTCCTTTTGTGTTCGTGAAGGTTTTCTTTGCGTTTGCGAAGATAACTTATCTTCCAACTCTTCCATCTTTCCAAACAAACAATCTAATTTGTCAGTAATAGCCTTTGTCGCATCATCAGATAGCCCTATTTCGATTCTTTTATCATCACTCGAAGAATCTGCCATCTGCTCGTTGAAAGGCTTGTAAACGGTCTTTCTGATTGTTCCATTGTTTTGCTACGATTGCGCTCATGTCCTGCATCGGGAAAAACGCAACGCTTCCATCCATAGGCACATCATTCGCCATGATTGCCGACTCCGACTGCACCACTTTTCCTTGGATTCCAAGAAACTGCGGTTGCATCTGCGGAATCTGTGGCTCTGGCTGTTGAAACCTCTGCATTGGGTTGTACTGATATGCGGCATAGCTTGGGTTTGGGTTAAATGCCATATTCTGATTTTGCATCTGATACATTCTCTTCCTCCAATACTTCCTTGATTGCGTGAATCATAGCTGACTGATACACAAGCGGAACCTTTGAAACATCTTCTCTTGTTAAGATTTTTTCAAGAATTTCATCCGTAAATAACATTCCGCATCCCTCCTATGCTTATATTTTTGCATAAAAAAATACGGTTCTTCCGCAAAAAATAAGCAGAAAAACCGCATAAAAAAAGACGCTCAATGCGTCCAAACTTCCATAGTAATCATATTCAATTAACTTTTAGCACTTGTACAAGAAACTCCTTTCTTTAGTATAATCAAGGCTTCCGAGCCTTTTTTGATTACCTTTTGATTACTTTTTGATTACTCTCTTTCCCCTAATCTATAGAAAACCTTGATTTTATGCGGTTTTCTGAAAGCCAATAAGGGGACTCGAACCCTTGCACAAAGCATCAACTTTTCAGTGTTTATGCGGCTTGTAGCGTTTTTACTTTGATTACTTTTGATTACTTTTTTCAAAATAGTAATCAAACGACTAACTTGTTCGTGCTTTGAAGTCTGGTATACTACTTAAAATATCTGACTTTTTCTCGATAGATCTGCGGTTTCTGTGGTAATGTTCCTCTGTAGTTCCTAGGCTTGCGTGCCCCATCTGACCAAGGATCAACCGCTCGTCAATATTGTTGTCAAGAAGGATGGTTCCGTATGTCTTTCGGATCTTATGTGGAGACTTTCGATAGATTCCTAACTTATCGCACAATCTCTGTAATCGCATTCTTACACAATTCGCATTCAAGCGCTCTCCATTTTCTTTAATGAACACAAATTCTTCAAATGGATTCGTTTTTCTGATCCTATCACACAACCACTCGTAGTCCTTTGGGATGATAATTGTTCTCGCCCCAGCTCTCGTCTTTGGGAAATCCTTTATCGCAACCGTATATTTTGCATCATCCTCTCCACGATACCTTGTTTCGGTTCGCCGAACCTTGACCGTATTACCGTCAAAATCATCATGTTTTAGGCACACAACCTCTCCGATTCTCATTCCTGTCACGAACATTAGAAGTATTGCTATGTTTGATAAATCAAGGTTGCATTCCAAATATTTAATCATAATATCAGTTTCATTCTCGTCAAAAACCTCTTCGTAATCTTCCTTGATCGTTCGTTTGAAATCGGAATCAGATGTATCAAGCTCCTCAAACAATTCTTCAACATTAAAATCAATCAACTTCCGCTTTTTGGCTCGTTTCAGAAACCCTTTGGTTATCCCTTTTAGTCCGGAAAACGCCTTTGCCGTCAAGTTAAACTTCGGAATCTGTTCTTCTAGGAAATCTCCCCATTCATCTTCCGATATTGATTTTATGTGCCTTTTACCCATTTGTTTAAAGTGCCTTTGATAAAAGTTGCGATTCCTTTGGTGCGTTGCATTTCCAATCTTGTTCAGTGCCAACCGCCTGTCGTTCCACTCTTCAAACACTTCATCAATGGTTGGATTTTCTTCTTGAATCTGTAAATAATCGATAACCTCATTTTCAATATCGACCCTATCTTTTTTCTTAAGTAGCTTTCTCCCTTTCTCCTTGCATGGAATATAGGTTCTCCAATACCCATCTTTCCCTTCCCATATATCATATGGGTGTTTCTTTAGTATCTTTTCTCTTTTGTTCATTTCAACTTGTTCTTGCACAAGTGCTATGTCGAGGATACCACTATCAACGGCATATTTCAACAGTTCTTTTTCATCCAATCAAATATCCCCGTTCTTTCTATTTTATCTTTTATATCTCTCACTCTGTACTCTATCGTTCTTAGTGATAGATTTTCTTTTGTGGATATTTGCTTTTGTGAAAAACCACGGCAGAGAAGAGAGAAAATCCTCTCCTCTTCTTCCGTGAAATTGGCATTTTCTTTGATTTGTTCAAGTTCTGGCTTAATGAATTTTGTAAATTTCATAAGCCATTTCTCCTTATTTTATTGGTTGATATTTATATGTTTTCAATATTAAAAACATAAGAATAATTGATAAAATCTATAAAACTATTGTTGACTCCATATTTCCTTATCAAGAATATATTGTCTGATAAATCTATCTGCGTACTGTGGGTGTATCATTGACCTTGCTGTTTTTTTATCTATACCCAAGGGGTTTTTATTTGTAATATATTGTATTGGCGGCATACTTTCTACTTGTTCCAACGGTTCAAAAACAAGATTGTTTTTAGGATTTAATCCAATAAACCAATACTGAGTGGGCTTCTTGTAATAATCCCCATTCTGTGTCCTATCCCTGTCAATTACACTTGGCTTCAAGCACCAGAAGTTTGTAAGGTAATGTAATCCACTTGTATTCAATGGATTTTCAATTACAATTTGCAAATGACCTCGCTGACAAATTATCACTAATTTATTCAGCTTTTCATAAAACAAATCAAGTTCCTTATGCCGTTTCATTGCCAATTCACATTTTTGCTCAATAGTGTAATTCCTGTACTGATAAGCCGTGCAAGCTAGATGCCTCAATCCTTGGTCTGAAAAATAAGTGCAAGGGAAAAATGCAAATATCAAATCATCAAGACTTATCTTATCAAACAAACTCGGCTCACCTTGATACCCCCTATCAATCTCTTCGAAAAGGTCAGTAACATAGTCGGTTTCGTTAAATTCATTCTGAATATCATAGTCGTAGGCTTCAATTCCATACTTCTTGAAAGCGTTCTTGAATGTTCCTGACTGTTCAAATAAACAATGTACTTTCATTCTAAATCTACCAAAAGGAAACCTCGGTTTTATGTCGCGACAACCTATTCCTTTCTTTGATTTTTAGTTAGTTACTGTGGCTTTCTGCCTGTCTGAAAATACTCGTCATAAGCGTCAACTGTATCACGTATTTCAACCATAGCCATATCAAGTGTTACATCTTTTTTATCCAAGGCTCTTTCTGCATAATCTTTAATTCTCATCATTAAAGCCTGTGCTATTACTATCTCTACATTGTTACTCACTTTGAATCACCTACTTTCTTTTCTCTTAAAATCCTCACAAGGCACAGCAAGCAACCTACACAGTTAATGGGAATAAGCCCATTATTGTTCTTATAACTGTAAGAATTTTTGCAAACATTACAAAAATCTTTTCCAACATTTGCCTTGCAACTTGTCTTTTTATCTTCCAGCTTTTTCCCGATACTCTCGTTTATCCTTTTGAGTTCCTCGACCTTTTTCTGCGATTCCTCAAAATCTTCAATGAGTTTATTGTATTTCTTCTTACTTAAAATCTTCATTCTACATCACCCTTTCTTTTTCTTCTTAGGCTTAAACTTAAAAACATCATTCTTCTGACGGCTTACCATGCTACGATAGCCGTTCATTTTACTAGCTCTGCTTTTACTCATACCTCACACTCCTTTCGGTTTTTCACACCGCTCAAACTCAATCACCCACACCCACGGATTCGCATCCCAGCCGTAGCAGTCAAGGTCGGATTTCTTGATGGTGGAGGTCCAAAGTTTTTCCCATTCCATCATCACTTCATCACATTGACTGCACTGTTCTTCTGTCCCATAACAGCACTGCGAACCGCTTTCTCCGTATGTATTAAGACAATCCCAACAATCAGGATAAGCTCCCTCTTTTATCACATCAAGCGGCTTCATCTCCTGCAGCCGCTCTACTCTCACATTCATAATCTTAAGCCAGATCCGTGCGGCTTCTTTCGGCATGTGGATTGATGGGTGATAAATTAACTTTGACGATTCCTTGAATGTAGGTAAGCCTGCCAGCTTATCACTAGCCCTGTAAATATATGTTCCCTCTTCATATCCTTCTCCCCATGTTTCGCGGACATAAAGAATATCGCCCGGCTGATATGACGCTTTTCTGATACACGGCTCATTTTTTCCGTTATACAACATAAGTCCATCTTTAATATATCCAGTCCATCGTGGATTTTCTCCTGGCAAGAATTTTACAAGCCGTCTGGTACAACTCTTCCGTCCGTCCAGAATCGCCCGAACCATCTCGGTGTTGAATAAAATCGGTTTAATTGCCATCTGCGCCACCTGCCTTTACAACCTCGATCATATCTGACAACATTCCACCGCACTTAAACTGCTCCATCTCTTCGCGATATTCCTCCAACTGTTCCACAACCTTGTCCACATCGTAGGCGGTCGGCTGTGCATCTATCACGCTTGCCAATGTTGCCAAACTCACTCTCCTAAAATCATCATCAGATTTACTTGCACGCATGCAATATTCTTTTAGTGTATCTGCATCAATCAGTCTCATCGTTTTTTATCTCCTTTCTTCAAATAATCAAAAACCTCATGTCCAATCATCCCTACAACTGACAGAATACAAAAAAGGTTAACTCCAAATTTTGTTAGAATATCTAACCTAATGGCTATAAGCATTAGTAGCAAGAAATTTATGTACGATTGAAACATCATTCTTCACCATTCCTTTCAATTTTCCTTCCGCAAATAGGGCAGGATTTAACAGTTCCACTTGAAACACACCTGGTCCAACATAATATCCGCAACACTCTGTAACTCCATCAATTATCCGAGTTTTTTCATTGTTTCGTTCCACAGCCGCCTCATATACTTTTCTTCCTTTAATCATGCCTACACCTCCAATAATTCCGGGTTGTCAAAGATGTTGCCGATAACTTCATAATCAACGGATTTTCTATATTCCTTAAAATCATTGGTTTTCCAATCACAAATCATTGGTTCCCATTTTCCTATTGGAATGTTATGTGAATTATTTAATACAATGTCAAATCTTGCACAAGGTGCATTCCATTTAACAACAAAATAATTTCCATTGTGTAGAATATCATTCTCAAAAATAAGCTTACCGTTCATGTCCTCACATCCAGTGCACCGGCAGATAGTTGATGCATCTACAACACAACGACAGAAGAAACCCAAACTATCCTTTGTGTAGAAATAATAACTTTCGTTGCCATTTTTCGTGCAAAATGGGTATGACAGATATCCTTCCACCCATTCACCATTATCAATCCGCTTTCCGCGGAATAAATATCTATCTTCCATATTCTCTCCTACTCCGCTTCTGATTGAAGCCATTCTTCCCACTCGCCGTGTTCTTCTTCGCTCGGAAATTCATGTTCCATCCACTGATAATCTGATTTTACTTTGCAAAGAAACTCTGCTAACTCTTCATCCGACATATTCCTTATCCTGTCGGCATTTGTCACTTTTACATCAACAAGTTCAAAACACTCATCACGCCATTTCAATACATTATCAATATTGAATGAACTGTAACCTACATGGTAATAATCTTCGCCGACTTTTTTGTACTTGATTTCGTAATATGGCTTGTTGTCTATCATCCTTACGATAATTTCCAGAGATGTAACTTTGTTTTTTGTATCATCATTTTCTGAAACTTTGCTATCGCATCCACAACAATGCTCATTATCTATTGAATTGCTGTTATGCTGACATTTACAAGTGTGTGCTTTTTCTTCTATGGCTAAGTCAAGGTAATATTTCAAATCTTTTATCAGACTAATAGTTCCGAAGAGTTGTTTTCTCTCAAGCATTTCAACAACTTCCGATATTCTTCTATCAAAGTCACGCTCGCTTACGCTTTTAAGAAATTTATCCATTCTCTCCACCTCTCATTTCTTTCAGCTTGGCTTCGGCTTCCTCTTGTGATAAAAACCAGGTTTCCTTGTACATTTTTTCTGACAGGATTCGGTCTGTTGCATATTCTCGATCCTTATCACACTCCATGTACCATCCTTTTTCTGTAAAAGTAATCAAGGCTACTTTCTGATGATAAACTTTGTTGTTCTCCGGGTGCAGACTTAAAATATTTAATTCATAATTGATTTTGCTAGGAATTATATATACATCTGAGCCAATTCCACACGGCAACCGCAGAAGTAATCCCTGCTCCTCTGCATCCTCGTAATCCGCTAACTTCTCCATTGCGCAATAACCTTCTTCGCAGTTGGAATGATATGAATTAGGCTTTTCGCCATAGCACGAATACAAGGTTTTTAAGGATTTTTTCTCGTAATTCTCTTTTACTAAGATTCCGACCGCTGTCCGTTCTGTTAATCTCTCCATGCCTATTCCTCACTTTCTGCCAACTTGGCATATTTCCACGGAATAGTCTCTTCATCATCCTCGCTCCAAGACGTTGCCCCACCGCGCCATGCAAACACCGTTCCGTTTTTGATTTTTGCAAAATGTCTTCGAGTCCATTCGCAATTTTCATGATCTCTTACCAAAATCGGCGTATCGACCGGAACTTTAGTCCAATCAACAGGTGGCTCAACATATTCTGAATTAAGCCATTCTCGGAAATTATACGTACTACCTTTGCACGAATCTGATTCACAAAAATCGCACTCTTCACATTTAATTTCTTCGCAAATTGCAGGCTTTCCATTTTTTAATCCAAACATAGCTGTGTTTGTCGCAAGTTCTATAATCTCATTTCCGTATTTTTCTTTATTCGTCATATTAAACCTCCAAATCACATACAAACTTAATCTCATCCGCCAAACTCTGCGCTATCATCGGAACCGTCAACTGAAACTGCTTGTAATTAGCTAACGTATCAATATAGTCGATGAATTTGTCCGAGAAATACTGCAACTGTTTCGCTGTTATCTTAAACTCCTTTTTTAGAATCGTAAGCGTGAGTGCGAAATAGTTAAACAATGACGCACTGGAAAGCCTGTATGCTTCACGCTCGATACAGAAACCTTTCTTTGCATACATGTTCATTAACTGTCTCTGTGGAATTTTTCCGACTTCCTCTTTGATGTCGATTCCGTATTTGTCTTTCAGGTAAACAGTCAAGTCCTTTCCGGTATTTCCACCGGATGCTGCTTCATCTAAGTAGGATTTCAAAAAATCCTGCAACCGGATGATTCTTGCCTGTCCGAAGCCGAATTTGTCATGCAAAATTATGTACCCAATCACGACAAAATCTTTGTATGATTTTGATATAACCTTATCGGAATTTCTCTTTTCAAAATCATTTCGCCCGATAATCCGCATTTCCTGTTTTGTGTAAAATGTTGGCTTTTTATTCCGTCTCAACGCATTGCTCATTTCTTTGATTTCTCCTTTCTGTATGTGATTTCCAACCATGCAAAATGACTCAATACAAGCTGTCTTGCACGCTCTTCAATCTCCATGCCTTTGTATTTGTTTATCAATGATTCTCCGGCTTTTACAACTTCATCCCACCAAGAATCAGTGTTGTCCGGTGAATAGTATTTCTGAATGAATTGCCAATAATCCATAAATACTTGCCATTCTTCCGAACCCTTTTCGATCTTTGCACTTGCCATAGCCGCTACCTCTAAAACGGACAATCGCCATTGTATGGCTTGAATCCGTCCCCACGTTCTTTCTTTTTGATTTCCGCAACAACATCATCAAACGGCTTGCTGATTTCAACGAATTTCATGTGATCTCCATCAAACTCCATTGCTTCGCGCATTGTCATTCCCTGCCTGTTCTTTTCGATTTTTACACCCTTGGCTCCCTTGTCATTGTCTGATAGATTCCACAGCATAATTATGTTTGACGCATCCTGTTCGATTGCCCCGGATTCCCTCAACTCTGCCATGGTAGGTTCTTTTGTGTCTCTGCTTTCGGAAGCTCTTGTTATCTGTGAAAGTGCTATTACATGTGTATTTAAGTCTCTTGCAACCGATTTTAAACCTCTTGAAATTGATGCTACTTCTTCATTTCTTCCGGAATATCTGTTATCCGGCATGAGCAATTGCAGATAGTCAACAACGATAACGTCAAAGTTTTGGTGCCTGCATTCCGACTTTATTTCCCTCGGAGATACGGTCCCGGATGCAATCCATAATTGATAATCACTCATTTCTTCATTTGCTTGGTTAAATTTTTCCTGTTCATCGCCAAGAAATGCTTTTGCCCTTCTGATTCTCGTTAAGCCGATTTCCGCAAGCCTTGAAATAAATCGCTCATACACCTGTTTATCACTCATCTCCAAGTTGAAATACGCAACTTTAAGTCCCCTTTTTGCCATATTCCCAATAATCTGCGTTGTGAGTGCGGATTTTCCAACTGCCGGTCTTGCAGCAATTACTGTTACGTCACCGCGTTCAAGATCTCCAAGCGCATCATCAAGTTGCGATAACCCGATTTTTATACCGCCCTCTCCAACACTTTCGTTGAAATATTTGTCTTTATTCTCAACTGAAATCTGCTTAATTGGTTTTAGCTTTACTTCCTTTCCCTCTTGCAAATGCTCAAGTCTTGTAAGAAGGTCGCTGATTGTATCATCAATGTCACATGGTTTTAAACTAGATTTCTGATACATGTCACGAACCGTTCTTGCCTTGTATTCTTTCGCAACCGCATCGGCATAGCTTTTAACCATGGTTGAAGTGATTGTTCCGGTAATACAAGATTTCATCAATTCGCTAATCTGTTCCTGCGTGTATTTGTGGTTCTCAAGTGCCATTGATAAAGACATTGGGTCGATACTTTCATTCCGGTCATACATGGCAAGCATTTCCTTGTATGTGTCCTGCGCAAAATCCGAACTAAACATTTCCGGTTTCAGTGTTCGCCAGATGCTATTTAGCACATCATTGTCAATCAGTATGCACCCGATCACTCCAAATTCTGCTTCTGTCAACTACAATCACCTCGTTTCTCCGCAATCTGCAACCAATAGTCGCAATCATTTTTCAGCCAATCAACATATTTTGGAATGTACCGAAAATCCGTATCGTCTGGATTTTTTTCTTGATAGTCATTCAAATATGCTTCTGTGGCTTTGTATAACAGCCGTGCAATGTCCGGTTGGTTCTCTTCGATAACTTCTAGCACCTTATCCATCCAAGCTGTTTTAGAGGTACTGTACGCTGTTTTCTTGGGGTATGCATCAAAAGTCTTTTCCCAAGCATCTTCAAAATTAAATGGCTCTTTAGAATCGGTCGACAGCGAATTTTCTTTTATATTTTCTTTATCTTTATCTTCTTCTTTTTCTTCTTCTTTATCTGAAACAGCGACATAAGACGATTTATCGGGCGATTTTTGCTCAATTAGGTTCTTCTGTTTCTTTCTCCGGTTCTGCTGATATAGCCTGTCACGCTCCTTTTTCTTCTCATAAGCGTCAAGCGTTTGGTGCTTATTCCAATTCGGAATCGTTATCACATTGTCAACAACTTCAATCATTCCAAATTCTTCAAAAGTCTTAAGCGCAAGCCTTACCGTGTTCAAATCTCTGCGGAAAATGGTGGCAAGCATTTCATCCGTGAACGGCAACTTGTTGCTCATCATAAACACACCGTTGTTATTCTGTTTTCCGGCAAGAATAAGAAGTTTGAACCAAATCGTAATGATGCTATCCGCACTCGGCATACTCTCAATCAGAAGAATCTTTTCATCGTCAAAAACATCTGTTGTGATTTTAATCCACTTGACTTCTGCCATTTATTTAATCACTCTCCTCATATGTATTTTCAGAAATCAAAGCCATAAACTTCTCATACTGTTTTTCAGAAACTTTGTTACCCTGTTTCTCTGGCTTCAAGCGGATTTCAAGGTGCTTTTCAGCGATATGCGATAATTCCTTGGCAAGACTCTTTTTGCCCTGTTTAATGCCGTCATAATATCCTTTTGCCGGTTTAAATTCGTTTATCTTTCCTTTTCCTGCGCCTTGACCGCCAGCCGTTTTGTTGTAACGGCATTGATAACCTTTCTTTGTATATTCCAAAATCCAATATTGTTCCATTTCATCAAGCTTCTCTCTCGGATAATGGATAAAATTCAATTTCCACCCATACGGATTTTCCTCACTATAAAATCCTCTTTTTTTAATCGAAAGATCTATGTGCTGAAAACCGGATAAATGTGAAATATTTCTCTCTAGGCAGTCAACGCTCTGACCGATATAAAAGTAAGATATACCGTTTTCATCAGTCCTTGTGTAGAAATAAATTCCGCTCTGATTTTTCATTTCCGGACAAATGCTTAATATCCGTTTCTCGTTGTTCTTTTTTATTGCATATAGCTGCTTATAATTTACATTCGGCATTTTCTTCTACCTCTCAATGGCGTTGTTAATATCTCTTCGATAGTCCAACCCATATCCTTTCTATGTAATAAGCAATGTGCATTTATACCTACTATTTCAGCCCACTCAACAACCCTATGGGTTTGTCCGTTGTGCTCCCAAACAGGCGAACCCGATAAATCTTTACATTTTTTACTGCAATAAACCGCGTCATTGTAATGACCACCTCTTTTGGCGTTAAATGATTTATTGCAAATAGGACATATTTTCATATAGTCTTTTGTGTTTGGATGCTCTCTGCAATAAAGAATCCTTCCGCAGCGATTGCTACATGTTTTTTGCCCATTTCTCTGCTTTTTCACAAATTGCTTTCCGCAAACAGGACATTTTAAAAATTTTTCCTCTAAAGGAATGCTATTTCTTTTGTTTTTAGCTTGTTCTGCATTTGTTACAAACCTGCAATTGCTAGGCTCGTAATTCCCATTAACATCAATTCTGTCAATGGTTAAAATGTTCAATCCCTTATCCGTCTTTTCCTCTTTATACCCGTTTGCGATTGCCCAATCGTGGAAACTTAGAAAATCATTCTTCCATTCATCACACATTGCAATCCCTCTTCCACCGTAATTTTTATAGTCGCGAGAAGTTTTGCAATAGCAACGATATTTAATACTTTTCCACAGAGGATATAATCTACCGCATTTATTTGATAATCCGTGTTTATATCCCATCCAATCACTTCCTCTCCAATGGCTTCATGCTCATTTGAGCCACAAACTTTCCGTAGCTCATTCCGGAGGCGCGTGCCATATGATTCACAGCCTTGATTGCATCATCCTTTTTCTTTGGTTTTTTCAATCGTTCTTTAACTTCATTGCTGATGCAGTCTTGGCAATCAACTTTGCGTTCATCTATCGTCATAAACATCCTGCCACATTTCGGGCATATTCTTGTATACACAATTCTTCCAGCCTTTTTAAAATTCTTAAACTGTGCGTATCTTTTTGCACATTTTGGTCTGCAGTATTTTTGATCTGGTCGTTTCGGCTCAAATTCAGTCATACAGTATTCACATAATTTCAATTTTTTCCTCCAATCTTTTGTAAGGGCGGTACGGTAAACGCACCGCCAAAACATGGCTTTCAATAAAGTTTGTGATAACTATTCGCCAAACAAGACAGTTTCTTTTAGGCTTTCGCCAAGGTGTTTCAACCTATTTTAAATTTTCAAGATATGCAATGCGTTCCTGTGTAATATCAAGTTGTGCCTTTGCAAGTTTTTCTTCCTTTCTTTCTCCCGAAATAAATTTTTCAATTGCCGCATTCCTGTTTTCTTCCAAAAAAATTATCGTGTTTCCTGACCATCCGCAAATGCTACCAATAGACTCTTTTCTGATTCTGCTTCCTTTGTAAAATCCGCCAATTGCATCCTCCAATGTCACATAAGTTTTGGCACATTCTTTTGCTTCGGCAACCTGTTCTTCGAGTTTTCCGCTTCGAAAACTGTAAATATATAATTTCATGTTTCCTCCATTCTTTCAGAACGGACAAAGGTTCATATCAACCTCTAGCCCTTTTTCTGCCACATAAACATTCGCTCCATATTCAATTGTTTCTTTCGTTCGTTGTAGGAATAACGCGGGATCTCCGCTTGTGTCCGATAAGTGTATTAAAACGACATTTCGTAAAGCTGGGTTGTCGTTCGTCTGAATAAATTTAAGCGCCGTATCAAGGCTCATATGACCTCGCAAACGGTGTTCGTAATTTGGCTCATTCCGGTCTACCAAGTCCATGCTATAATTGGCTTCAACCATGATATGCTCAACCTTTATACCGGAAAAGTCATATCTGCAATATTCCAAGTCGGTCAAGAATAACAGCTTGCCCATTTCCTCATGCTCGATTAAATAGCCATAACACTCGATTTCTGTATCATGCGGTACATTGAAGGGTGTTACTGTAAAACTGCCGATTTGCCTTGGTCTGCGCGGTGGAATGGCTATTGTACGCTCTCCTGTAATGGTTTCAAGTGCGGTCTGTGTTTCAAATGCCGTATAAACCGGAATGCCGGATTTCATAAAATCTTTTATGTATCGTGCATGGTCTCCATGTTCGTGGCTTACAATGCATCCGGAAATATGTGCTATTTTCCAATCAATCATTTTCTTAAAATCAAGAAATTTGCATCCTGCTTCGATTGCAAGAATCTCGCCACTGCTGCTGATTAAAGCGTAACTGTTGCCTGCCGATGATGAACCGCAACATCGCATAAGCATTTAAACCACCTCACTTTCCTTAATACTTAATATTCATATTTCCGTGTTCGTTTACCCAATCAATAGCTTCTGCGTATGTCACACCATTGTTTTTCAAGATGTAAAGTAGATTATGGAATTTAGGGTGTGTTTCTTTCAGCCTTAAAAATCTGCTTTCTTTCTCTAAGTGGCATCCGAATCCGCACAGTACACAGCCTGTTCTTTGGCATCCTGTTGTTTTCAGCAATGGTCTTTCTTTGTCAAAAATCCCAAAATCCGCAAATGACATCTGATTTTCGCATTGTCCCATAGCTTCATAATCTGTGACTACTTCACCATAAACGGAACATATCGCTCCACATTCTTTAAAAGGATAAAGTGCTGTTGCCCCTGTTGTGCGGTAAACAACTTTGTTTCCATATCTCATCACTTTTCTGTAATATGCGTCAGACGACATACTTCTTGCATTTTCTTTGATGTAAAGCAACACATCCTGTTCCGTCCAAAAGCTCATAGGGTTGCTATGCGGTCTTGTTACATTAAAAGCATTACAGCCGTCCTGTAGCCATTTCTGTGTACGCATAACGCTTTCACTTGCCATAGTCGCTATAATCGGCTTTCTGCCTGTTTTCTTTTCGTAATCGTGCGCAGGCTTTTTCTTCATAATGTCACAACATAAGTCACTTATTTCAAATGGTGCATCAAGAAAGAACTTATATTTTTCTTGATTAAACTGACTATAATTGCCTTTACTATCTGTAAGTTCTCCATTCAGTCTGCGTAACCTATATTCTGAACCGCTAGGGATAACACCCATCTGCAAACTCTTGTACTGTTCGTTCTGCTTGTTTATTCTCCTGTCTATTCCTAACAGGTCTGCCATATAGCAAGCATACGGAATTGTCTGCCTGTCTGCCTGTCTGTCTGTCTGTCTGTCTGTCTGTCTGTCTGTCTGTCTGTCTGTCTGTCTGTTAAGATTGTGTTTTTAGATTTTTGACTGTCAAGGTATTTAACATACTTTCTCGCACCACTTACGCAATTTGACACTTCCTTACTAATCATCGGAAATCCATACTTTTCGCAAACCTGTGCAAATGAAATCTTTGGCTTCAAAATCACAAGGTTATCAAAAGTCTTGGCAAACTCCTTTAACTCTGGATATTGTGTTGGAACATCTACAAACACAAAAGGAATATTTTTATATCCGCAAACTTCTCTGATTATGTGTGCCAAAACCGTGCTATCCTTGCCACCGCTAAATGACAGATATACTCCATCTTCACCAAATTCGTTTACCCATTCATTTATTCTACGTGCAGTCATGCTTATTTTTGCAGAAAGCGGAAGTGACTGCATCTGATATAAGTCTGACATTGTATGTTTTCCCATACCCTACTCCAATTCTTCCTCTGCCGGAAAGTGGAAATATCCATTCAGATTGTTAAATTCCACACGTTCGCAAGTATCCTTAACTACCACAGTTCCAAAGCCGCCTTTCATAGCAGCCTTTAGCGTTTCATTGAAATCATCTGGAATATCCGCATTTGTGATAAATTTGCCTGCATATGCAACTCTAAGCATTTCCATGGCTTTCTTTGCTTTTTCTTCGGTGGAATATTCAGCAATTTGCATGTCATCAGTAAGCGACTCAACACCTGTTAAGTTTTTGTTCAGGAAATAAATCCTTGACTTGAATCTCTGAATAATCACCTCTTCGTATGGCATATCAAGCGTTCCGTCCTGTGATATAACTCTCATGGCAGCCTCCTAATCTTTCATAAAGTCCGGCAAATTCTCGTCATTCTCTGCCGATTCAACAACTTCCGCTTCGACTGCTGCGCTTTCAACTTCTTTTGCTTCCGCATCTACAACAAAATCCTCTGAATTGGCGTTCTCGGCAATTTCTTCCTGCGTCTGCTGATAAGTTTCATCCATCTGCATAAGTGACTGTGTAGCCATAGCGTTAAGGTCTTTCGGATGCTTCTTGATTGCATTATTACGCATCTTGCGAATAATCATAGCTTCGGAAGTTTCTCTCCACGCCGCGCTCATATAAGGTCTTGCCACTTCACAAGCAAGCATTTCTTCCAATGTCTTGCATCCGAGAAGTGCACTGATAATCTCGTCCTTTTTAGCCTTAATTTCAGCCTTTTGCTTGTCGGTTGCCTTGTGCTTATTCTCGCAAATTCCAAACGTTTCATTCAAAAGATTGTTGCGCACATGAGCCAAAAGGTTTCCTTTCACGCCTTCACGTTCCGCAATCATGTATTCAATCTTTCCACCGTCCATCTCGACTGGATAAACTACACGGATTACTTTCTGCGACAATCCTTTTTCTTCCCACTCCGGCGGCGTAACTTCAACACCTCTGTGCTTCGGATATGTAAATTCATCCCCTTCTTTCACAAGCCATACCGGATAGACCTTTTTAACACCAACACCGAAATTACGGAGAAGTGCATCGTTTCCGTCTCCCTCAATACCCATTTCAACCTCTTTATACCAATTTCCATTGGCATCCTGCTTATTTCTCAACTGGAAATAACACTCTCTTGGCACGGCATTTGCATTAAGTTTAAGGCTGGAAACCTGCCCGATAACCTGTCTCAAATTAGAACCATTCAGATTTTCCATAGCCGCCTTATTCGATGTAACAAGGTTGTAAATGGCACTCATAGATGCCATAACGCACTGTTTGGAATAATCATCAAAGGCAAGACCATGTTCTGCGAAATCACGCTCCATAAGTCCGGTATACTGATTTGCATAAAATGAAAGTCTTGTATTCATTTCCTGCTTAACTGCAACTTCCTGTTTCTTTGTTTCTGCCATAATTATTTATTCCTCGCTTTCTCCGGCAGCTACCGGTTCCTCATACTTCTTCACAACCGACACCTTATCAGCACCGTAGGTTTCTACCCACTTCATATCCACTGATTCATCCGTAACAGTCAGCTTTGCACCTTTGGCATTTACAACCGTGTCACCGGCTTTTACATTATCCTCGGTGCGATACACGTAGCTTCTTGTGCTGTTTGGAAATTTCGCTTTGATATACTGCATAATTACCTCTCCTTTTTCACATATCCATTTGACAAATTTTCAAGAATACGCAAAAGTCTTTCGTTGGTTTCTGAGGCTTTTTCAAGTTTTTCTTCAAGGCAATATTTATTACTCATAAGTTCATCTACCTTTGTTCGCAAATCCGAGTTTTCAGCCTTCAATTTTTCAATATCATCCATTTATCTGTAACCTCTCTTTCCTTTATTCCTCGCGTCTTTCTCGCAATACGGAAGAGAACAATGTCCGTCTCTTCCCCAGAACCCTTTACTTGCACTCTTCCAACGCTTGCATGACATACACCGTGCATCCGGCTGTGTGATGTTGTTTCCGATTCCTATTCTCGACATTCAATATCCCCGCTTTCTTAGTGAAAATCCGCTTCCGGTTCTTTTTCCGGTTGAATATAACTGTCATCATATTCCTTATCAATAACGATAGCCGTTCCAGCTCTGGATAATCTCAAGAGTAGCACCTCAAATTCACTCAAGTTTCTAAGTGACGAAATCGTCAAATCCTTATAGGAAGAAAGTGTATATGGTTCTTCTTTTCCGTTGCCCCATATCCGCTTTGACACAGGAATTTCAACATTCAGTTTTTCATCATGCTCATTTTCAAATGTGATAACTGCTCTTTGCACACTGCTCCATGATGGCTTATCTTCCAGCTCAAACCGCATTTCACATTCCACGGATTGATAAGAAACGCCATCATCGTAATCAATGTCTAAATCTTCTGTGTCAATATCCCTTTCGCATTGTTTAATCCATGCCTTGAACAAATCCGTAAGTTTGATTTCTTTCTGCTCCGGCTCCACCATAAGGTCTTTAAAATTCTCCAGAATCTTTTTATTTCCAATACAGAAATCCGAATTAACAATCTCTGTTAAAACAGAATCAAGTTTGGGAAGATACTCTGAAAAATCATAACTCTCAATGTATGGAACCATGACTTCTTTTACCTTTTCCTCAATGGCATGCTTTGCATCTCCCCAACGAAAAGCATCTTCGATTGCTCCCACCAATGCATTCATAAATTTTTCTTTGACAATTTCACTTACTTCATCCGAAGATAAACTTTCCGATGCTATTTTCAATAATTCTTCTTTCATTTACACACCCTCCACTTTCAACTGCTTATCCTCTGAAACGCTCAAAAGAATTAGCTGTGCATCCATATCCGGCACATTGAACTCATTCAGCGATTCTGCGTTATCAACAAAAATCGGCACGCTCACACCGTATAACTCGCTTAATGAGCGGATAATATCAAGTCCGGCTAAAATCTTGTGACCATTATTCAAATCTGAATATCCGACTCCATTCACGGTACACTCACAACAATCTTTCATACCGCCATTTAATTGCGTTTCGAAGAGTTTGAAATTAACTGTCTTGAAATGACTATTGATGGATTCAGAAACCTTATTCAGCTTGAAACGAATGAACTCTTCCAAGAGATAAAGCATCTGTTCTTGATCGGCAACTTTCTGCCCGATTTCTTTCTGCTCGTCTCTAAGTGTTTCGATGCGATCATCAATCATAACGTTGTTAGCCGCCTGTGCGATAATCTTATTTGCTTCATCAAGCTGGCTCTTTAATTTTGCTATATCAGCTTTTGCATAATCAGCCACCTTATCTGCGCCCTTGGATTCTAACTCTGCAATATCAGCAAGCAATTTATCCTGTTTAGCCTTTAACTTGACATATTCCGCATTTTGCGTATAATCAGCGCAAGACGGAATCTTAGAAATCTGTTCATCAAATCCTTTGATAATGTCAATTTCTTCTGTTTCATGCAGTTTCAAGGTGTTGATTGTGTTTTCCAATTCCTTGTTATTCTTGGTCAGATTCTTAATCATTTCAGCACACGCATTTCCATCATCAACAATCATGGCAAGCGTTTTCGCGTGTTCTTCATTAAATATCTCGATTGCATCTGCCTTTCTCTGCGAAAAATCGGCTCTTAGAGACTCTATTTTATCTTCCTGCAATCTTTGTCCGCATAACGAACAAACCGTTGTGGATTCGTCAAATACCCACTTGGAATCGTCAAATTTCTTTCCCTTTTCCTCTTTGTATTTTTTCACAAGGTCAGATTTCTTAATAGTCTGTTCAGAAATTGATTTCTTATTACTTTCAATGGAATCCTGCGCCTTTCTGATTGATGAACGAACATCCTCTAACTTCCGTTCGTGGTCGTATTTATGATTTTCGATCTCACGTTTCTTGCTTGAAAGTTCGTTATTCATGGTCTGCGCGATAGCGGACATTTCAAACTGACAATGCATTTCCTCGCTGCGCATTTCATCAATCCGAACATCAGATTTCCCGATTAAATCTTCAAGCGCTTCAATCTTTCTCTCTAAATCGGCTTTTAACAACTCCTGCTCTGCCACATCTACATCAACCTTTGATTTCTCGGCTTCATCAATACGCACCGGGATTTCAGCCTGTTTCTTCTTCCATTCGCTCAAAGCCTTGGAAAACTTGGCACGAATATCGTCTGTAGACGGTGCTTTTTCCAATTCGTCAAGCAAAGGCGCGTATTTGGCATCTGTCTGCGCAAGTTCCACATCTGAAACATTTGCAACGAGTTTCATAAGAATGTCTCTCTGCTCTTCCCATTTCAGAGAAGAAAAATACTGCGGATTGGTCAGCACCTTAAACATTTCCCCACTCTGCGCCAAGCCGGAAACATAAGCCTTAAATTCAGCTTCGCTCTTTGGGTAACCGTCAATCTCATAAGAATTTGGATTTCCCTGCAATGATACCGTATTAGTTCCACGTTTCTTAACCCAATTCTGCTTCTGAACCTTGGAAAGTTCTACTTCTTTCCCATCAATGTCAATAACTCCCACAACCTTGATTTCCACGTTATCAATTCGGTGTCCGTCCTTATCCAATGGTCTGACATTGAATTTTTCTTCTCCTGCGCTGTTCTTGTTAAAAAGAAGCCATGTAAATGCATCAAAGATCGTTGTCTTTCCTACTGCATTCTGCCCTTTAATACTTGTCTTATTTGAGAAATTCACATCAAGGCTCTTAATACCTTTGAAATTCTCCATATGTAACGATTTCAAAATCATTCGCATTATTCTACACCCCCACGATTCCTTTTATTGACAACTCATATGTGACTTTTTCCACAACGCGACCATCTTTACACGTTTTCTTATATCTCCTGCTCTGCAATCTGCCGTATGCGCTTACCTTATCGCCTAAAGCAAGTGAGTCCGTATACTCTGCACACTTTCCCCATGTAATGCAAGTAATTAAATCCTCTTTTCCATTTTCTCTTAAGGTTTTGAGTTTCACATCACAGATTTTACGACCAAGTGGTGTTTCTCTAAGCTGCTTTTCCTCGATAATTCCATCAAGGCTTACTTCGTTCAAAGGTACATCATCTTTGGGTTTGATTGTGTCAGCCATAACATATGTAAGAATGGCTTTTCCGGATCCTGTTTTTACGTGCCGGGTAATTATCTTCCCACTGACGTATACCCTTCCGCTAATTCCCGTATCGCTGATTTCTTTGTCAAACAGTACCGGAAGAATATCTGCAACACCGCTTCTTCTTTCAACTCCGATGAAAAATTTATAAAATTTCTTACCGCTTGACGTTGTATGGCTTTCCCTTGGTGCTGATACAACATCACCGATCAGTGTTATTTTGTTCTCCATTGCTTCTCCTCTCCATTTCTCTGTCAAGAACCTTTTCAAAATTCTCTTTATCATTCTGTTTCTTTCGTTTCCCTGCCAAAAGTTCAGCAAGCATACGCTTTTCTTTCGTGGAACATCTCGTGCCACTTATATACACAACGCCTACCATGCATCCTCTCTCATTCTGCGTTTTCTCTTAATTCGCTTGTCAAGTTCGGCTCTCTTCCGGTCTACTTCTGACCAGTAATACATTATTGCCGCAATTACTGCCCCGGCTACAAATTTAATTGCCGCCATGTTCCCGGCTGTGTCCTCACTATCCATATAGCAAGCGGCAACCAAGGAATACTCCATTGCAACCGCACCTATAATGAATTGGATTACTTTTTTCATTCATGCCCCTTTCTGCCACTTTATAATTTAGTACCAGTCAGAAACAAACGTTCCGAGTAACGGACATACAACAACATCTATAAAACGCACGGAACCATCTTCCATGGAATATGTAAAAGCCATTGCAGGTGTGTAAGTCGAATCTCCTGTCTGTATCTGTGCATCTCTTACAGAAACTCCATATGTTGTTTCCTCGTCAACGAAAATGCTTGAAAAACTTTCCGCAGAGTCAAACTTTGCCAAATAGTTGTCACCGCTACGAATTACCCTTGAATTAACTTTCTGAAATTCAAAATTGCTCATTTCAATTCTCCTTTCCATTATGTGTTTCGTCTTCCTTGCCCTGCTCACTATGTTTCGAAGCAGAACTTTCTACCATTCCAAGAACATATCCTTTCTGAAAATCTGTCATATTCGGAATGGCATCACGAAGTTTTTCGACAACTCGCTTTTCCTTTTCGCTCATACAATCACTTCCTTTCATGCGCAATATCTGATTTCGTACTCTGCTACAATGTTCAAGTCGCATCCGAAAATATACATTAAAATAGGAAGAAACTAATTTATTTTGTACTTCCCATGCCAAATCATCCGTGAACGACTTGGCCAACATTAGATAGCCCTGTTCGGTAAAAAGATACATTCCGTTAGGAGCGGTTACACCAAATTCCCCCTTGGCTTCATCCGAATTTCGGACGAAGTAATCTTCTCCTAAAATAAAGTGTTTCTTATTGTCGTTAAATATTTTTCTCGCTGTTCCGTCTGGTCTTTCATGTACCATGTCAATGTCCTTAAATGTGACCACTCTTTCCCCTTTGTACTCTTTGATGGAAATATCTGCATTTCCAATGTGTACCAAATTATCCATATTTTCACTCCTTTCTGTGGTATAATTCCCTTATCATCAAATAAGGAGGTGATACAATTTGAAATACTTTTTAATTTGCGATTTTTCTACAATATCCTGCGACCGAGAAAAAATGGCAAAGATATTAGTCGAAAATGATATAACGTTCGCAAACATCAATAATTTCTGTTGGGAACTAAATGTTCCTGAAACGTTTGGCAATCCGCTATGCGACACAACAGCAGAATCTATTCACTGTCTGTTTTATCAGTACACTCACAAGAACTCTCTTCTTCTTGTGGTAAAAGCAAATGAATATTTTCCAAACGGAGATTAGGGTATAATCTCTTTGTTTCTTCATATACGGTTTTGGTTTTCAGCCACTTCCGCATATGGAGAACCTGTTCCATGACATCCATATCGTGAATATCCACTTTGTTTAAAATCTTCTGCAATTCCTTTTCCATTCCATTAAAATAAGAAACCGGAACAACAACCAAATCATTCACGGATTTAATTTCTTTCATGTCCTCACTCGCTTCCTTTCTTTTATAATCCAATTTAATTGGATGTATCTGGCACAAAAATAAAATCCATTGGAATACCAGATAATTTGCTCATGGTTTTCAACTGTGATAAGCTAGGCTCTGTTTTGCCCTTTTCCCAATTGACAACGGTTGCATTAGATACACCAAGCATTTCAGCCCATTCCTTTTGTGTCATTTTCGCATTTACGCGAACTGCTTCTAATGAAATTCTAGGCATCTTTTTCTCTCCTTTCATATTTGATGGTTTAATCATAATCCAATTATTTTGGATTGTCAACACTAAAATTCAAATTTATTGGATTTAATATTGAATTTTTTATTTTATTGGTTTATAATACAATTAGAAAGGAGGGCAGAAGAAATGGATAATGAAAATCAATTTAGCGAAATGGATATAGACGATATCCAAAAAGAAGTGTTTGCTGAAAATTTAAGATACTATATTGAATTAAATCAAAAACAGCAAATAGATGTTGCAAAAGACTTAGGTATTAACCCAACAACTTTAAGTATGTGGTGTACCGGTAAATCATTTCCAAGGTCAGGAAAGCTTCAGGCATTGGCTGATTATTTCAAAATCGGAAAAACAGATTTAATAGACCCACGCATTAATAAATCTGTTGACGAAGAATTTTCAAGTGTTGTATTAAATATTGGAATGAATGATGAACGTTTTAAAAAAATTATTATTGAATATAGCAGATTGCCAGCAAGCAAAAAAGAATTGTTATGTGAATTTTTCGAAAAATTTATATTCTAAAAGAAAAGCAGGGTTCAACGCCCTGCTTTTTCTTCTTTTAAACCAGCTTTTACAAATTCATGCAAAATTCGTAAAATCTTATAATCTTCAATTTCTTTTATCATAGTTATAATTTCTTCTTTGTAAGTCTTTTTTGTTTTTACTTCTCCTACCATAAAACCTCCAATCACAAACTATTATGTACCAACAAAGCAATTACAGAACGTATGTTCGGCATAGTCAATCCCCAATTATGGGCGGAGCCATGCCAAACCCCACCCATGCCAGAACTTGAAGTGTCCTTTCGGACAAGTCCATAGTATCACTGTAATATGCATGATTTCAACATTTTTCGGTCGCAAGTTTCGACAGAAAATGTCATTACAGAGAAGCGGAAAGCTGTTTCTCAATCTCTTCTTGCACTTTTGCGCGCCAACGCATCGGCACTTCATCAATTGTCATTTTCTTGTCTACCAGAATACGTCTCACGTAGAATTTAACCATATCCTACACCTCACTTTCTGCGGTAATGCTTGCCAATTCTTCGATTGCTTCTGCGTTTGCTTCGTGTCCTGCTTTAAGCTCATCAATTGCCTTTTCCATTTCCGTCTTTGTTCTAAGTCTTACCGTTACGGTATATGTACCATCTTCTGCGCCATCTTCTCCCATGTTAGGCATATATGAGAATCCCTCGCACTTAAGATTCTCATACTCTCCAGAAGCCTGATCATTGTGTGTAAATGTGACCTTTGAGATGTTCTCTTCCGAGAAGGCATCTATGATTGACTTGATTCCATCAAAGTCTTTCGACTGAATCTGAATATTGCCGAGACTCGCTCCTTCGGCGATCTCGAACTCTGTTTTGTTTTTCAAAATAATTTTGTCCATAATTTTTATTCCTTTCTATGTGCAAATTTACGAGTTACTAAACTTATTTAAACGGCAGTTTAAAAATAAACATTCCCCTAGTTGTAAAATTTATAGATGATACCAAAATAACCAGCCAAAACCCTAAATATTTTGCAGATTTGCAGTCAGGTGTATTCGTATATTTTCTTGTGTGTCCTACAGGCGAAAGTGTATTTGGATTTAGTTTTGGTGAAAACAATGGTTCTTATTTCGGGTGCCAAATCCTTACTTCCGGTTTTGATATGGACATTAAAGTACGCAATTGTGCATGGAAAACTGAATGGTCTGAGTGGAGAACACTTTAATTTGTATTTTTGTTTATTTTTTAAACCAAGGACACCATTCATTTGTTTCCTTTTTGGTTCTTACATATATACTATTTTTGCTATCGATCACACTTATAACGATTTGAACACTATATATAAAATCAGAACCAAATGCAATGAGAATTGACCAACTTGCATCTGGCGAATTTTCTAATTTATCAGTGTTCCCAATCATATATACTCCAGATGTGTAATAATTTAAATTGCTACCATCTGGGATAAAATCGAAAGTTCCTAAACTGCCGTTTAAATCACTTATCTGCTTTGCAAGCGTCCCATCAATATTTGGGTTCGCCTGCCGCGCGTCTAACGCATATCCGGCAACCGTGGTTGTCTGATTATTCACTACACTTGTTTTCGTGTCCGGTGGTGTTTGCCATGTGCCATCTTCTCTTAGATATTTACTCGTTCCTGCTGTAGTCGATGGTGCAGGAACTAGACCGGCTTTCGCACCAGCACCTGATTTTACAAAATTAGAATATGTTGTGTTATTATCAGCATTCCAGTCCATGCACAACCAAAATGTACCATCATAAGTAAATATATGGGTCGCATTATTATAGAAGAAATTTCCGCTTACATAAGAAATAGCCGCCTTATTCCCGTTTCGAACATATCCTATAGTTTTCGCCCCGGTGCCATTTACATTAAGTGTAAGGTTCCCGGTTGTTGGATTTGCTGTGCCCACCGTATCCGTAAATTTAACCGCAATGCTCGTACCGACTTGTAATACAAAGTTTGCCAATGTTGCAACTTTAGCCGCCGTAGCTCGACCGGTCGCGCAAGTAGCCAGCGGTTTTTTCAAAACCTCAATTGCTTTTTTGTCGGTTGCGGACATTAGACCGTTAGATGTGGTTGTCGCTGGTTTACTTGCTCCTGCGGATGGTCCGCTCATCCAATAGTCTTTTGTATCTGCTCCAGGTACTTTCCCTGCCGGAACATTCTTTTTCGCAATGTAAAGCGTGTTGTTATGCATTACTGCATCCAACCGTTTGTAAATCAAGGATGCGTCATAGTCATCCTTTGGCACAATTGCCACTCTTCCTGCTATAGCCATTTAAGCCACCTCCCAATTCAAATTTCCGTCATTATCAACGACAAAGTTATAAGCAGAATTGTCCGTGTAAATCAACTCTCCATCCTCATTCACATCAAATTCTGTCATTGTGAGTTTCTTGTTAATCTCGTCTTCGATTCCCTGTACCCGGTCTGCGCTGTCCTTTGCGTCTGTGGCAGATTTTGCCGCGTTGGTTTCGGACACCCCTGCGCTTTTGGCAGATGCTACCGCCTTGGCAGATTCCACTTTAATATCTGCAAGATAATCTGGGCGCAGATGCTTTTCTTGGATACTTCCCTCTTTCACGATTGCGGACACCTTACCGTCACTGCTAATTTCAAATGCAATGGTATTGCTATCTATAAATTCATACTGCGTGATCAGAGCGGACAAATCAACATTCTGCGTTGTGCCATCGTCCAGCGTGATAATCAACTGCTGCGACTGCGGATCATATGTAAAGTTTACGGCCAGCTTTTCCAACTTAGTATCAATGACTGCTTTGGAACCGTTCATTTTCACAACAGTGATCGTTCCCTTTGATTCATCCCACAGAATTTCTTTCACAAGCTCATTTGCCTTTGCCAAATCAACCTTAGACGCATCCATAGCAACCACACGATCATCCAGATTGTCAATGCCGGCTTCCGCATTATTTAACCGCATGGCATCAATTGCTGTTTTCTCGCTTGGAAAATTCTCCCAGTATGTCCGGCTATAAATTTTCTGCATGGTTCACACTCCTTTCTAACGCTGATAATCTGCGTTCCAGATCTTCGTTTTTCTGCTGCAAAAGTTCGATTTCTTTCTGCTGCATCTGGATCATCTGTATGTGCATTGCATGGAGATTTTCCTTGTCAATTTTCCATGTCTTTGAATCTCCGTGAATTGCTTTTTCATCCTCTTCGGCATTTTCTTTTAGTACAAGTCCGCTATCGGACAATCCGGCATCCTGCAAAATCTTCTCTAAATCCTGCGCAATTAAACCAAACTGTAAGCCTGTGTGTTGCGTGATGTATCCGGGTTTCCATGTATATTCAACCGGGCACATTGCCATATAAACGCTTTTAATATCCCTTAATGATTGTATATTATTTTTCAGCCTTTTATCGGAACTCGGAATAGAAATCAAAAGACCCTCGATATCCAAGGTACTTTCCCTCGAGCCAAAATTAGACACTTTATTAAAGTGTCTGGGCGAATACTTGGTTGTAGAGCTATCATTAAGTGTATAATCTACATCTGTAAAATACCCACTTGGCAATTCGCTTTTGGTTGCGTAGTCGCTCAGCGAATTGTCAACATAACTTTCAGTTGCCAAGTTTTCCTCGTTTGCGTCAGTAACAGACGATAAATCCAACCTAACGTTCTGCAAAAATGCATTATTTCTTCCGTCATGACTTAATATCTCTACTCCATATGCGTCACCGCTGTCAAAAAGCAGAGAGTCTATTATATGTACTCGTCCAAGAGCGTCCAGCTCGAAATTGTTACACTCTACAATCAATCGGTTTCCGCGTAACACAATCTGGTCGGCACTGGCATTAATCATAGAAATAACTTGGTCATTCTCATCCCTACCCAGCTTCAATTCCAATGATGCGTCTAATTGCCCTTCCGCTTTTTGTGCTCGCGTGACTTCTGCAGTAATTGCGTCTGCTGTCTGCGTGATATTCGACTTCAATTCTCCCTCAGCATCTGTAGCGCGCTTTACTTCTGTAGCAATACTTTCTGCGGTCTGCTCAAATTTAGAGCTTGTCTGTTTTTCTAAATCCTCATACGTGGATTGAAGATGGTCTGCGTTCCTCTCTAACTTTCCGGTACGTCTTTCCACGCTTTCAATCGTATCTCTGATAGAATTAACCTTTGCAGAGTGTGTCTGCGTGCCCTGTGCCGAGATTGAATCTCTCTTGCTTTGTACTCCGGTTAAAGTGCGTTGCAATAGATACGTTTCAACAATCTCTCTCGTGGTATTGAATCGGATTGGTTCCCCAAGTGTCAGACATGGATTTCCGACACAGGTGCAACTTTTAATCGGTGTGTATGCCGCCTGTGCCATAATAGGCAATAGGTTATTTGCAATCTGTTCCAGCTCTGCTCCGGTCTTGTCTGATACAAGAAAGTTCCCTGTAATCGAATAGTTGTTTCCGGCAGTTCCAACAATAGCACCAGCGTTATCTTCGCTTGTCTTGATTTCTAGCTGTGTGATTTCCTTGCTTTGGAAGTCCTCGTAATCAAACGTGATATAGTGTCCGGTCATGGACTCTGTATTTGCGTCAGACGGAAATAAATTGTCAGATGGAAATAAATCTTCTGCCGGATAAAGTGCGCTTACGATTTTTTTCAGAAAGACATACTCAAACTTGCCATTCCGGTTGATATTTCCAAAGCATCCGTTAATCTCACAGATTGCCGTTACAACGGTTTTTCCACTGATAGCAGACTCTTCTGTGACCGCGCTTGAATCGTCCGTCTGTGTGGCTACAATCGTCTTATTGACCGTCATAGAATCATTGGCAAGGCTTGTTTCTACTTGCGAAATTCCAAGATGCGCAAAAAAGCTATTACGGAACTGTTTAAGCGTCATTGGAAAGCTAAGTCCTGCATACCAAGATTTTACATCCGTATTGATAATGTCGTACATCGCGTCATATGCCGTAATCTGCCGTTTTGTACGGTCAGCCGTAGGAACATCGGATGCCACCTTAAAAACTCCGTATGGCATCGGATTTTCGCTATCTCCGTCAATTGTTTCTTCAATAGAGATTGTCTTTCCAATAATGTTTCCTGCGGTGTTTCGTGCCGTGAATTTTACACAATTCGCTTCGCACGCTCCAAACTTTAATTCAGACTCCGAACAAAGGCTTTCTTCGAGAGCGAACGTACCGATTTCAAGCATCGAATTGTCTATCTTCTGGTTCGTTCCAACAACAGATATAACCATCTGTTTATCTGTCGAGGAATCCCAATACTTTTCTTTCAAACTACTATTTATCATACACACCGCCTATAAATGAAAACTTGATTGCGTCATACTTAATCTTCCCATTTGCCACAGAATAGAACGTAGGCTGAATATCAGCGATATATCCGTACTGTGTCACATATCCGCGTTTTTCCGGCACGTATGCCGTGATATAGCCACCGCGCTCCTTTGCCTTGGTATAGTTCTTCTCAATATTCTTCCAAAAATCATCAAACTGCTTTTCGGTCAGCATGGCTTTGGTTTCAAATTCGACCTTTAGGGCTTTCAGTTCCACGGCATCACGATGCTCATATCCGTTTTCATCCGTCCAAGGGTCTTTGTCCTGCATATTTACATAGGAACTAAACGTGTCCTGCTTTATTAAATTGTTCGGTATGGTATAATTCCCAAACTTTACTAAATATCCGCCATATCCCATCGTTTACCTCCTAAAAATGGGTATAAAAATAGCACCTACCGTTTGGTAGATGCTATCCATTTGATTAAATTTTAAGCTACTACTGATTCCCATTCAGATTTCAGCTTTTCTACATCGTTTTCAAAAAGTTTGCAAGCGATTTCGTACAACTGCGGAATCATTCCCATTTCCCTGTCGATATAATCCATCTTGTTTCTTACTTTTGGTTTGAGTGCGCACCCTTCCATCCTTGATTTAAGGTTGCAGTGATATTTCCTTTCAAATTCTCCATAAAGCAATGAATAGCGTTCTTGATACTTTCCATCGGCACCGAAACAGACAATCTGCGTTATCCGCTGTCTCTTAGTTGCCAAGTCAATATCATCAACGAGTCCGATAATAACATCTTCTTTATGGATGATTTCTTTCTGCTGCCTTTTAATGGTTTCGTTCTGCTCTCTAACAGTTTTTAATGTCTGTGAAAATATCAGCTTAGTGTTTTCATCTGCATACGGCAGGTAAGTGGAAATAAATAATTCATCATTATTGACATACCCACCTGTTTTACGGATTGTAGGGAGAACCTCGGATGTTACCCAACGTTTGAACTTATGAAGTTTTTCTTTTCTTTCGTTTATAAGGGAGTCGTTTTGTGACACACCCTTTGCTTTCTGTGGTTGCATCTGAAAGAGCAAGGAATACAAACCGCTTTCATTAACAACCGTCATTCTTTGTTTTCCACCGGGAGTATCAATTTGTGACACACCCTTATCAGAATCATCAATATTTGAAAGGCTTCTTCTGTAATTCGTATCTCCAAATACTTCGCATATATCCTTTCCAACAAACCATGGTTCATCATCGACCATGGCCATTCTAATCTGTCCGAATATTGGATTCTCAAATACCTCAATGCCGTTTTGAATCTTAAGCATAAGTTGTGATTTTTTCATTCGTGTCTACCTCCATACATTTTTATCTGAATAAAAAAGAGGAAGCCACTTGTGAAATCACATTGGTTTCCTCTTTCGTACAGTATGGCGTTCGAGTAAGTAATCCGCATCTTCACGGATAAGGTTGTTTCCTTAGTAATAAGGATAGACTATTTTTGATTTTGTGTCAATCAACTTTTATTCTTCTGCCACTATTGAAAATTTTACTTTTGAATTTCCATAATAGCTTGTACTGTATTCTGTGTCAAAAACATTCGTGTCCATAGGCACTTCAAAATATATTGAACCTTTAGTTTTTTTACCCGGACTAAGCGTTGTGTCAAATGTGCTGTCTATGTAATCAACAGCATAATCGTCTGCGTATGCCGAAAAATCATATCCAGAAATGTCTTGATCTTCATCTGATATATTTTCAAACTCGAAATCTAGTTTCATAAACGCATTTCCATCATCAGGACTTTGATACGCAACATCGTCCAATGTTAATTTTGCAGATGAAAATGTTATTATCAAGTCATTAGTCTCAACCGAATCGCCTAATGTGAAGTAGTCATCGTATGAATCGGTCGATTCTTCCGTTTCATCGTCCAATACTTCCGTATCTCGACTGTTTTCAACTTTTTAGGTTGGTCTGAATCGCTTTCGTCAAATACAAGTGCCGCAAAAATAAAAATAATTATCGCAACTATTGAACAAGCCAGACCTGCAATTGCAGTTCCATGCCCTTTCCATTTTTGCGTAAGTGCAATTATTGCGCATACGAGACCGATTATTGCAGGAACTACACCTATCGCAACACACGCTAACAAAATGCCTGCTATTCCGCACACTAAAGATGCAATTCCCCATCCACTTTGTTTCATGATCAAATTCCTCCCAAAAATCCTTTAACTCATTTTAGTAACCCAAAAGAATCTGTCACGTAGTAGTCGGAATCTTCCGAATCTTCATTCCATACAACGAGCGATAGTTGTATGTTGTCAATATTCTTTATTGGCAAGCTCACAATGTTATCATCCATTGTCCACCACGTTACATAGGCTTTTTTATGTGGAGATAGATCTTGATATAACGCTCCTTCTGCCATAACATCATTTACTGATGATGTGTCAGAATTAACCGTAATATTATTGTCTGTAATATTTTCGATTGTCAAGCAAGCTATAAGTTCGTCCGGATACGTTCCCTTCTTTAGCCCTGTAAAGTAAACCCTAATGCTCGAATCTTCGTATGCAAGTCTGTTGATTTTCTCTTTCACACTTACTTTGCAAGACATCACTTTCTTTCCAACTTTAGCATTGATCGTTGCCGTTCCGGATGATACCGCCGTAACAATTCCGCTTTTACCTACCTTTGCAATGCTTGGTTCGGTTGAACTCCATTTAACTCTTGCTTTTGTTCCGGTAACTTTCAATTTCTGTGTTTTCCCAACATCAAGCGAAATGGCTTTCTTGTTTAATTTGATAGTTGCCGCCTGTGCAACAATCTGTTTCCCATCTGCATTTTGGATTGGCATAGCCGAAATCAAAACGGCAAATGCCAACCCCATCGCTACTAATAATTTTTTTGTGCTTCTCATAATGACTCCTTTCTTGTGATATGATTTATTTAGAATTATATCACGTTCTATTATAGAAGTCACTAAAAAACATATACATTGTCTCCGGTTCGATTGTAATGTTCTCTACCATAATCCCTTGCAGCTTTTCCTATGTCGCTTGTAGTAATTCCGAAATTTTTCTGTAAAATAGCTTGTAATAGCTGATTTTGTTGTCGCAATAAGGAAACTTCTTGTGCGGAAGTAGAATTGATAGCATCTTTGATTCCGGTAATTTCTTGGCTTCCTGCGACCGCTGGCTTACCTCCGACTGTTCCCATAATTTCCGGAAGTCCATTTTCTCCAACTGTTGCTATGCTATATTTATCCATAAAACCGCCCGTTGCATAAGCCTTTACTTTAGGTAGGCTCACTTTCGGCACAAGATCGACTCCGCTCCACTTTACCTTTGCTACTTTAGCCGCCGCAGAAACAACACTGTTGAACCCTCTCAAAACGGTATTCACTCCACCGATCAATGAATTTATTGCTGTTTCAATTCTTGAAATTACGGTGTTCATTGCCCCGGCAACACCACTTTTCACGCTATTCCATAATTTGCTGAATATTTCAGCTACACTTTCTTTCATCTTCGAGAAAGCATTTTTTATCGGGGTGGTTACATGTTCTTTAAACCAACTAGAAACACTATTCCACGCACCGGTTACCGCTGTCTTTGCCGCGCTAAAAGCTTTCTGAATAGATTCTTTTGCTGAGCTAAAAGCATTCTTGATAGGTGTTGTAACATGCTCCTTAAACCAACCGGAAACCACCGCCCATACAGATTTCACAGTTGTCCATAGAACCTTGAATGCGGTTGATACTGCCGATTTCAATAATTCAAAATTCTTCTTTATTGGCTCTATTACCTTTGATTTAAACCAATCAGAAACAACAATCCATACAGCCTTGACAATGATCCACAATCCTTGAAAGATTTGACCAACTCTTTTCGAAAATCCTTGGAAAAATGAAACAATAGGAGTTATAACATTAGTATTGAACCATCCAGAAACTGTTTTCCATACACCGGATATATCTTTCCATAAAGAAGAGAAAAAACCGGAAACAGATTCCCATAATCCCTTAAAAAAACCGCTTATTGGCTTAATCACATTAGTATTAAACCAATCTCCTGCTTTTGAGAAAATTCCTTTTATTTCTTTCCAATGATCCTTGACTACTACAGCCGCCGTTGCAACACTGGCTACTATTCCTGCGGTAATCGCTGCAGGTGCTGCCGCTACCCCTAAAATAACCGCTCCGACTGCCGTAATCGTAACTCCGACAAGCATAAGTGCTTCATTAAGCCAACTGAATCCGTTCTTTAACATGGTCACAAAGTTTGATATTGCAGTAAATGCGCCAATCGCAACAGAGCCAATCCCGGTTATAGCTTTTGCTACCGGGCTGATAAAAGAAAGTGCGCTCTCTGCCGCACCGCTACCGAATAAAGCTTTGACACCAGCTGAAACAGTTGTTCCAAGTGTAGCAAACGCCCCACCTATTTTTTTTGACAAAGCGGTAGACAATACTGCCGAGATTCCCTCATTTGCCGCAATTTCAACGCCAAGCCTTGATGCAAGTGAACCAGCTATTGCTTTTGAAATGGAAGTTCCGATTATATCAAGTGCGGTTTTTGCAAGATGTAATCCAAGAATTTTTTTGATTGTCAGCGCACCGATTATGATTCCAACTGTTTTTACATCTAGGTTGCTTAAAAACTCCTTTGCTCCGTTCCATACATCCTTCCATGAAATTTTACTTAATGCTGTCGTAACTGTATCAAACGCGCCCTGCGCCCACGAATTAAGCGTTTTAGCCAATAATGCAAAGTCAAAGTTTTGGAAAAACTTGTTTATTCCGTCTGCGATTGAATTTCCAAATTGCTTCCAATTAAATGTCGTTCCAAACGAATCCAATCCATGAAGCACCGTGTTTAATGAATTTGCGATCAGTTTTCCGGTTTCTCCGAAAAGCGTTGTTCCTTTTTGCCCTTTAAATAGTCCGTTAAGGAATTTGGCTAATCCCCTTCCAAAACCTTCAGCTTTTGCATACACTTTTTCCCATTTAATTTTTTTCATTGCGTTAATTAACGCACCGGAAATAGACTCTCCCAACTGTTCAAGGTCTTTGATTTTGCTTTTGAATTTCTTAAAGATGGTGTCCGTCTGAACTAATCCACCATCAGCACCGGTGCCGCCACCAGCACCTGAACCAGATCCAGAACCAGAACCTTTATTCCCGGAACCGGAAGTATTATCTTTACTTTGTTTTGAAATAACCTTTAATTCATCAAATGCACGAGTTGCCTGTTGGATTTCCTTTTTTGCTTTCTTGGCATTTTTTGCGATACCACCCGTGTTTTTCCCTGCGTTTCCTGCGGCATTGCTTAAATCGTCCATGCCGTCAGATGCGCTTCCAATATCATCAGCAAGACCGCTGATTCCTGCCCCTTTGCTTGCTTCATACTTCCATCCGAAGATAGAACCTAAAGCATTTGTTACCATCTCTGCGAAGGAAATAACCTTTTGCAGAACTGAATTAAGTACCTTGATAAATGGCTTGAATGCATTGATTAAACCACCACCAACAACCGCTCCAAGTGCTTTGAAGTTCTCTTTAAGCATGGTTATCTGGTTATGCCATGTATCGGCTGTACGTGCGAAATCTCCGGTGATATTGGTTGTATGCGCAAGCACATACTGATAACGCAACATAGCTTTTTGAGCCTGCGTCATCGAGGAAATGTTCGCATCAAGTCCTTGTTTTAAAGCCCATTCCTTTAATGTTGCCTGTGTCAAGTCGATACCATAACGCCGCATAGGTGCCGTAGTACCGGAAAATACAGATTGCAGACTCTTGGCAATATCTTCTTGGCTCACATCATAAAATGAAGCCATATCTCCGGCTAATTCTGTCAACCGGATAGACATTTTTGCCATTTGCCCTTGCGGAATATCAAGGGCAGTTCCCATAGCTTGGAAACGACTTGCGAACTGCTTTGCAGACAGTTCAGACATACCAAATTTTTCAATGGATGTTTTTGCGAAATTGTTAATTAGGCTTTCATACTGCCCGAATGTCTGCCTTACAACGTTCTCAACCTCTGTCAGTGAGGATGATATGTCAATAGCGTCTCCAAGTAGCCTAAATCCGCGAAATAAAGCCCAGTACGTTGCATACACTTTTCCGATTGCTGACGCAAGAGAAAACGACTTCTTGGTAACCGCAGAAGCACTGGAACTAAATCCACTAAATGAGCTTGTTATACTCTTTGCCGCTGTTCCTGCCGCTCCACCGGTACGTGATAATTTTGCCAATGCGTTTGTCATGTCAATAATATTCCGGCTTACACTAGGGGCTTTCGACAGTTCGGACATAAGCTGTCGCATTGCCATGGCAAGTTTCGGGATATTTTCAATCGCCTTGGTGGAACTCTGGTAGCCAAGCTGTTTGATTGCAGACGCAAGGTCGGTCAGACCCTTAACGGATGCCGACATTCCAGAAATCCCTTTTAATGCATTGGAAATCTGACGCATAGAACCAGCCGCGGCATTAATCTGTCTGCTGTTGATAGAGCCTAATTTGCTTATATTTCTTGCAACCGCAGAAAAAGTCCGGGTGTCAATTCCACGCATTGCCGTCATTGCCCCTGCAAGTCGGTTTACCCCTGTGGAAAGACTATTCAGATTTCCGGTACTAAGTCCAGAAAGCGCGGAAGATAATCGCCCAAGTCTTGTCACAAGCGCGTCTATCTGACCGCTTGCCTGTTGTGCCTGTGCTTGGATTTTTATTTCAAGAGACTCTAATTCCATTTATCCACCAACTTCCTATAACTTTTTTAGGTTAGCGGCTATCTTCCACATTGATAGCCGGTTAAAAAGACGGTAGGATTTGACCCCTACCGCCCTTGAATTACTTTTTCAGTTTTCCCTTTTTCAGAAGAGAAAGCATCTTTGAATTTTCCTCTGATGTAAACTTAAAATTGGAAAATCCGTTCTTTTTTGCGATTTCCGCGCGATGTTCTTTCGACACATCATCTTCCCCAACCGCTTTTAATGCTTCAACAATTGAACCGGAATTTCCGGTATACTTCGGATAATACTTGGCTTTGCATTTCTTTGCACCTTTTACAACAATAACTGTGTGCCCTTTTATGCGTGTCACAAGAATATCTCCGTTGCGAAGAATAAAACCGGCATGATAAGAACCCATATCATCAAACAAACCGGATTTCAAAATTACCGGTCGTTCATTAGATGTATTGAAATCTCCCACATCCTTGCCGGATGCATAGATAATACAAGCACGTACAAGGGAAGAACAATCGCATTCCGTCTTTACCTTTGTGTTGATGCCATGCTTAATGACTCCGTAGCGTTCCGATTGGTCATAGCCAATATTTTTGTTGTCAGATGCAATCTGCATAGCCTCGGCTAACTTCTCCGCAACTTTATCGTTCTTCGCCCTTAGCACGTACCATCCTTTAGAATGGTTGTAAAACTTCTGCGTAGACACTTCCTGTCCGGTCTGGTCTCCGGCTTTTCCACCAGAATAGCAGTTGCCGTGTTCATCATGCCTAGCACTTCCGATAATTACTGCCATAGCAATACCTCTTTTCTTAAACTATCTTTGGCTTTGGTAAATGTGATTTCCTTGATTCAGCCGCCCATGCTTCTTCTGCCTTAAGCATTTCTCGTATCTCCGCATCGGGATCGTCCGTATTATGCTTTTCGATGGAATCATAGCAAGTTTCTTTCACGTACTTACTATTGCCCTTGCCGAATGTCGCATCTATTGCGGTCACAAATGCTGACGTTGCATATCTGCCAAACCACATATACATTTCCATGTCGCGTTGCTTCCATTCTGCCTTATATGCATCCACATAAGGCTTAAGCAACTCTGGATTCATCATATCTATATCATCAACGGAAAATCCGTAGCCTTTCGTTACCACAAGGTAAAACGGACGGATTTCCGCAACGTAATATTCCCATGTTAATTCTTGGCTTTCGCTTTGGATGGGGTCTTTTTCTTCTCCTGTTCCTGCTCCTGCGCTCTCTCCAACGACTCCATCATCTGCGCTAAAAAACCGTTTGTCATCATTTCCTTCTGCATATCAGCAAATAAATCCATGCAGTTAATCTCGTTTGTGTCAATCGCGTCATAGAGAATGTTAGACACCTTCTCAAGCTGCTCATCGTAGCCTTCGTTTGTTTTGTAATCATATCCAAATTCTTCATTGTGATGCATCTGCAATCCCACAAGAAGCGTCTTAGGAAGTGTTTCAAGAAGAATATCTTCCATAGAAGAAATATCTTCCATGTCCTGTGTCTTCATAATATCCTGTAAGATATGTGATTTTAATGATGGTCTCGTTGCAAACTGAATTGTATATTCTTTTCCACCTAATTTAACTTTCATGTTTTACCTTGCCTTTCTGCCCTATATTGGCAAGGGGCAGTGTTGCCACCGCCCCATTGTTGCTTATCTCATTGCTTCAAGTTCTGCTATCGACCGATCATCCTCGCCTACCGGTGCGGTCGATTGCTCGTCCGATAGGCTTTTTACCCCACCACTGTTACAGTGAATGTTCCATCGTTGTTATCAACGACTTTCAGCTTATCCGTAACAAGCTCTGATGCCGTGCTTGGAATAACAGTTGCGGTCATTTCAAGGATTTCATCTACACCGCCTACATCATTCGGTGTCGCGGTAACAGTTCCGGTGTATGCGTATTTTGCCACGCCACCGATTCCATCTGTACCGTACAGGTGGATAATGTCAACCTTTTTATCTCCCAGCTTTTCGATGTTTTCCAGATATTCTTTTGCAAGATTTCCTGTGATTTCCCGGGAATCCGCTGTCTTAATACCTTTCTCAAATGTCTGCTGTGGGTCTTCCATCGTGGTTGACTCAACCGTGTTTGGCGGTGATGCCGGAGATGGAATAGACTTTGCAGCAAGTAAAAGGTTGTAAGTCCCTGCAAAGTCGGCTTGTTCCGCTGTGTGCTCTTTAATAATCACACGCGACTTATAACTTGTTGATGCCATGATTTTCTGCTTCCTTTCTGCCTCGCGGCTATGCTAAATTTTCATACGCTCCAATAATTCGCGATACGCGAAAAGTTGCCGTGCGCACTTGCTTGGAAATCGTGAACACAGCATTTGAAACATCAAAATTTTTTGATTTAAAAAAGGACACTGCATACTCTGCAATGTCCTTAATCTTTTCCCTTCTTCCTTTATTTGTTATTGTAATTTGAAATGTTGGGCGAATTGCGTTAATAAAATAAGACTCTGTATCTCTCCCGGCTTCTGTAAATCCAATCTGTTGTATAAGAAGTGTTGGAAAAACAGGTGTTCCGTTCGATTCCTCGTCCTGCGTTACCTTGATTCCGATTTCTTTGCTTTCCATGTAAACTTTCAGCAATCGGTAAACGGTATCTTCAAAATCAAGTGCCCAACTATTTAACTCATTTTCCACCGAATACCTCCCTTGCAATCTTTACATACTGTTGAATAATCTGTTGTTCCGCATTATACATTGGCATTGTGGCTTTGATACCGTGGGTATAACGCCATGTTTCGGTCTTATCATCCCAATAGTACCAACCATCTTCAAAAGCGTGTATTTGCCCAGGATAAGTGCCGACACCGAATCCAAGTTCCGGTGCTTTGGGGTTCTCTGCGGAATTATAAAAAATACCGGCTCCAAACTCTACCGCCAACAAAGTATAGAATGGTTCTCTATCTTCTGCCGTTACCGTTTTTCCGGTCGCAATGAGAATCGCGTTCGAGGTCATTAACTGCGGTGCTTTATCTACCCTTACCGTTATCGTGTTTCCTAATGGTGATTCCGATATGTGTTGTATTGCCACCGTCTGACCTATCTGTGCAAGCCTAGAAACAAGTAAATCGCATTTAGCCTGTAAACTATCGCGGTACTTTTCTAATTCCTTTATGGCGGCTTGTATGGATTTAGTGGATAGTGTCATTGAAATAGTTTTCTTTGCCATGTGATTACCTACTTAATATTTTTCCGAAGCAAAAATAAATCTGTGGTCAGCCCTTCATCGGCAACGCCTTTTACGATGTAATCTGCGGTTTCTGAATCCACAAGTCCATCATCAGTGTGTTTGACTTCCGAACGTTTCCACACCACATCACCGGCTTTCAGTGGCAAATATCCTTTATCCGTGACAAGCTGACAGTATGATGTACTATCATCAATTCCAAATTCTTTCACAAGGGCTTCTGACAGCTTATTGCTGATATTTGCTCGGAATGTCGTAGGTTCTGAAAACCCTTCAACTTCCTCACCTTTTGGAATCTTGTTGCCTTCGGAATCTAAATAAGGTACAAAGTTTCCATCGGAATCCTTGTACCCTTCATAGACAATATCTCCATTTTCATCAGTTTGTGGGATGAATACCCTCTGACCGGATTGAGAATACTTCATTTCCTGCTTGTTAATGTCAAGCATTGGTGTTTTCCTCTGGGATTCCGGCAACACTTGTCAGAAGCGATAACACTCCGGCAAGGACTGATGCAGAAAGAACATATTTCCAATCCACCGCGCCCATAAATGCCGCCGTTCCGATTCCGGCAATCGCTGCCTGCGCAACAGTCTTGATTGCTCGGATGCCGGCTTTCTTAGTCCAATCCTTCCAATTCCTCATGGCTTTTATCTCCTTTCCCTATATGAATCTCTTCAATCTCATGTTTCATTTTCGTAACCATTCCATTTCCACCTAACGCATGGTACGCATCATACATCTCACAGAAGTTTTGATAGGCATATGACGGTATTTCTCCGATTCTGGTGTACTTTGCATGGTATTCAATAAGCTGGACGCGCAAAAGGAGCATTGTTCCTTTGCTGTTCGCATCCCTGCTTTTCTTTTGCTGTTTAAGAAGCCAAACTATATATCCAAGCACTATTGGCAGTGCCACAAGATAAGTTTGAATCAAAATACTTTTCATTTGAATCTCCTTTTGACGCACTGCCCACCACCGCTTAATGTGCGCCGCCTGCAACCATAATGGTCACGCTCAATCTTCTTTAATGCCCTATAGGCGATATTTACATAGCTTTAACAAACGGAAATACACCAGCAAAAAGGCTTTCACGGTCTTTCCATGTCCTGCTCACGCCGTTTTCGGAGAAACTTGCCATGTATGCTTCTCCTGCCTGTGACCGGTCGTACACTGCCAAATTGACCATAATGTTTTCATAGTTCTTAACATCACTGTCAATCTGGTCTTGCGTGTATGTGTCCGGATAGTTCCGTCTGCTGATAATCTCTTTTCTTGCCTGCTCTAAAAGCTGTTCAATCAAAGGGTTACATTCTTTTTCATCAAACACAACTTTATCGGACTTTTCCCCGGTCGCTTCATCCTCTACCTCTTCTATATGAAATTGTTTTAAACGAATCTTTACCTGTTCGACAAGTGTGTATGACATAAGCGATCTCCTACAATTTAAACTTTGCAATCAGAATTTCTTTCAGTTCCGCACCGCTTGTCGCTTGTGCGTTTTCAATCCCCTGCTCCGTGGCAAGTTTTTGCAAGTCTGCGGTACTCATTCTGTTGATTTCGGTCTTTGTATACCCAACGGAAGATACCGGAGAATTACTCTCCGGCACCTCTTCTCCTGCGTTGTACCATTTACCATTATGAATCACTATATATGGATATTTCATAGTTGCACCCCCTACTCTTCGCTATGAACCTCATATACAAATGTGCTATCCATATTCTCGTATGATGGAAGTACAACCTCAGATGCAAATGTTGACATCTTCATAGGTGGTCCATACTCTGTCTTTGTAGCGACTGTAATACCTACACCATATGTTGTTACATCAACATCAGGTACCTGTCTTGCAGTTCTTTCTTCCGGTGTAGTGCCAAACCAAGTGCTTCCAAGGCTGCCTTCTGGAAGAAGTGTAACCTTGTTATCCGGGTAGAAGTACTGCTCTTTGCCATCATCATCAATGTACATCTTATCGTAAAGTACGATAGTGAGCTTCGCCCTCTTCTGTACCACCGAAATAACAGTATCATCGTCAACCTCAATAGTTGCTGTAAGGTTCTGTGCAAGAATTGAGTTTCTTATTTGTGCATTGTCAAGCAGATATTGGAATGTATTGCTGTTCATAAGTGCGTATCTAGCAATCTTACCCTGCTTCCGTAACTTCTTTCTTGCATTGTTAAGGTCTGTAAGTGGCTTTGAATTAGCTGTATCGCTCCACATGCTTGTGCCGGATAACTTTGCGTAATGGTCTTTTGCGTATGAGCCATCCTTATCGTAATCATAAGCGTACTGAACGCCATCACTTACAATAGCAATTACCGGATGACCTGCATTTGTAGAAAGAAGTGACATTCTCATGCGCTCCGGTACAACTTCTGCGCCGCTTACGAGGTTGTTAGTGTCGTCATATACACTTGATAAAGCACTTGCAAGGTAAGGGTCGTCTTCTGATTGAATACGCTCGATTTCAAGCATTTCCTCTTCACCAACTGTCATTCCCTCGCGGAAAAATGCCATCTGTGTTTTTTCCTTACTTAATCCGCCTCTAGCTCTAAGAGTTGGGATTGTGTCAAAATTAGATGGCGCAAGTGAAACCGGCAAACCCTTGTGTGTCTTAATCCAACTTAAATCAAGTCCCTGCTTCTTTCTTTCTGGAAACCACTGTAAACCAAGATAAGGTATCTGATTACTAGCGTTTTCTGTTGCCGATAATGCGATAGACTTACTGTCTAATACTTCATTAATTAACATCTATTTACCTCCTGTTATTATTCAAATACAATCATTGGAAGAGCTGTCTTAACTTCTGCGTCATATGTAACGCCGGAATGCGCTTCTGCTACTTTCGTGTTAAGATATGCTTTCTTAAGCAGCACTCCTTGTGGCCTGTCCTCTGTTACATCAAATCTCAAAATACCCACTACCGTAGCCGTATTGTCAGCCTTGCCATTTGCTCCGATTGGAGTACCTGCTTTGACAATCTTCTTGCCCTGTGCGTTTTTAGTTGTCACGCCATCAAAATCAAGTGTTAATGGGATTGCTTCATTAGGCTCTCTCTTTAAAATCTGAACATCTCCTGCGTATAAAGTCTTTTCATACTGCATATTCATTTCCTTTGCCATTTCTTACCTCCTGTTATTGCTGAATGTAATGTGATAAAACGTCATTGTTCTTAGGTGCGTTAGATATAAGGCTTTCTGCTATCTTTTCAGCATTTGTCTTATTATCTGTACCGGCTTTATCGCCGCCAGCCGTGCCACCGCCCGGATTCGTACTGCCTTTTGCAATCTCCTGTTCCTTGGCTTGTGCTGCGGCGGTCTCTTTCTCAGAGATAATCTTTCCAAGAACGTCATAATCAAAACTGCCATCGTCTTTTACGATTTGTGCTGCCTGCTCTGCGGTAACATTAAATTTAGATGCGGCATTGGCTCTCTGCGTGGCTATTGCCTGCGCTTTTTCAAGTTCAGCGATTCTCGCATTGGCTTTTTCAAGGTTCTTATTTGCCTGCTCGACTTCCGTGAGCTTTCCCTGTTCGATATCATCGAGTTGCTTCTGCAACTCTTCAGCTTTGTCAGCCTTTGTCTTGTACTCGTCAACCTTTGCTTTGGCTCTCTGTACGGAACTTCCGTAATCTGCCATGATCTTGTCCGCGTTTTCCTCGCTTAATCCCATAGCAATCAGATCTTCTCTCTTCATTCATTACCTCCGATATGTCATACGAATTTTTATACGGTGCAACGACACCGAACGACATTGTTGATTTTTACGCTCACAACTTTGCGAATTTTTATAAAATAAAAACAGCCGCCGATTACTCGGTGACCGTCTTATCTTTGTTTGTCTGGCTCTGTGCGCCATCTGTATTCATTTTATTTATCAATTCTTGTGCTTTCTGTTCCTGTGCTTCTACATCATCAATGGTTTTCCACAGATTATCCAAGTATGGCTTTGACAACAGGAATGTCTTTTCTGCATCTCCCCAAAGCCCGACAGATTTAATTGCCACAAGCGGATGAATACCAGCTTGTAAAAGCTGATATAATGTCTGTGACTTGGTGTACATATTGTCTTGTGGGCTATGGTTAATCTGAACATCAAAGTCGCGCAAACTCAATCCTAAGTCGTGATCCTGTATACGAATCACGTTCAAAACAACTTTCGCAAGTCTTTTTTCAGCCGACTTTACAATTGGGTCTTTCAGTTTTGCTCTCGACTTTGAGAAGTCCCATCCGTTTCTAAGCTCAACCGCTCCCTGTGTATCTCCACCGGAATTATTGTTGTTCTTATTCGGTATGGCAAGAATGGACTGTGCATTATCCCACAAATCATCCTTTGCAACTTGGCACTCTGTCTGGTTCAGCTCTTGTGTCATAATGTCAACATCTGATTTATTCTGCTCATTATTGGATTTTACCGTCAGCGCATGGGAAATCTTCATTTTTTCAAAGGCTTCCGGGTCAATGTCGCAATTTACAAACTTTATCCAAAACTGAACAAACTGCTCAACTCCATCCATTCGGTTTGACTGCATTGTATTGATTGCATCTAATAGTCCGATCACAAGCTCAATATCAGAAATGCGCTCATGGTTGTTCGGAAACTCAACAATCGGGATTCCTCCAAAGCCATGCAGTTGCCAATCTCGAACCTCTCCATTTACAATCTTGCATTCGTATGAATCCGTGTAGCAGAGTTTATACATCTGTCCATCGGCATCCTTAAGCTCTTGGATTGCTAAAATTGGTTCTTCTGTGGAACGGCTGTAGATAACAAACGTATTCATTGGTGTCGGTGCAACAATTCTAAATGGCATATCTCCATTTTTTGTAATCTGCACTGCCTTAAATGACGTTCCGGTTGCTGATTGCCACTCTCCTGCCTTAATGTCCTTTTCCTGCTTATTAGCATCGGTCAGATAATCGTTAAATTCATCAACCGCATTATTTATCCGGTCATCGTCTTTCCTGCTGATAAGCTGAATTGGCTCACCGTAAGTCTGACCAACCTTGAATTGAACAATCTCATAGGCATGGTTTTCAGATACCTTATTGGTTATGTCCGCATTTTGCACCTTTGTTCGGTACAATACCGGCTGATCGCCCTTATAGTAGTTCCACAGATACCGAATGACCGTCTTGTTGAAATAAAATGCACCAATGCAGTTTCCGACAACATTTACGATATTGTCTGCCGTAATCTGTTCTACGTTAGCATATGCAATTTTTCTTCCGTATCTGCCTTTTACAAGGTCGTGAAAATACTGTGTATTCATATAAATAAAACTCCACTACTGCAGGCGCGTTTTGGTATTGGCTTCGTTTCAATTTTGCCTGTTGCCACGCGATAAATCACAATATGATTGCATTTTTTACATTTACACGGATGATCTATCGTAGATCTCCCATCATAATGTCCGGCAATTCTTCCGCAATCCGGGCAATATATAGTTACTTTTTCCATAGAAGTCTCTTTCTTGCAAATAAAAAACACCGCCATTTCTGACAGTGTCTTTTACGGGTTATATGCTTTTGGGGTTGTAGGATTTTGTTTTTCTACTCTTTTAGTATACCATGCAAGTTTTAGGAAATGTTGTGAAAGATTGTGAACTATTGTGTACTTTTATGCACTCTTTTCAGAATAAAGCTGTCCATAACGTCTTTCAAACTCCTGCAATGCTCTTTTCCTAAGTTTCATAATGTTCCTGTAGGAATATTTCATCTCAACAGAGATCAAGTTCCAATCTTTTCCATTGACATAGTGTGATGAAAGCACGATATATACATCTGTATTATCCATGCTGTCAATTTGCGATATGATAATCCGTCTTTTATCAACCAATTCATCTACAAGTGTCTGAACCTCATTCTGCAAATCAACAATCTTCGATACCGCGCTCCCCATTTTGTCGGGATTGCCGGATGATTGCACATCTACCTCTTTCGGAGATATAGATATAGAAGTTGCCATATCGGATAGCCTTTTGATTTCTTCCAGCTTATTTGCAATCGCATGGTCAATTCTGCTTATCTGTGAAAGATATTTGTCTGTTGTCATATCCTAATACCTCCTAAATGGGTTTACTGCCGCTTCTACCTTTGCGGTATTGTTTGGGTTTTCTATAAACATTTCAAGCTGAGTTAAGCCGTCTGCCGCATCGTCGTGTTCATTACCGCCAATACTTACAAACATAGAGAGTTCATCCATAGCCGCTTGATATTCGTCATTTCTGTAATATCTCGTTACTCCAAGATCTGAATCTTTCTTCATTTGCTCCTGCGTCGGTCTGTGCGTATCAAGAAATATGAATTTTCTCTTAACATCACCGGAATATGCTATGATCTTCGATAACTTCTCAACCTTGTTTGGTGCTTTTCTGCTTGTGCATGAGCATTTATAGTCCTGTTCCTGCAGCTTTTCATCTACATATTGGCAATACAGATCTCCTCCTGTATTTCCCTCAAATCTTGTCTGCCGAATCTCATTCCCGATAATTCGTCCGACAACAAGAGGAATTGTTACCTCTTTCGGGCCTTTGTTGAATACCCAATCGTAAATATAAACATCACCGTTTTCATATTCTGCCCCTATCGGCATTGACAAGCTATCGCCGCCGCCCCAGGCGACATCCACAACTCCGATGCGCCGGAAATCTCCGTCCGGTAGGATTCCGTTAAACAGTCTCAAATCCGTATAAAGCAATCCCTCGCGGACATATGGTTGCTGCATAAACTTAGCCATCCATTCGGCATTGTCAAGCTTATCTCGCATATCCCGATAGTATTCCGTGGAAAATCCGTTTATTTCATATGCGAAATTGCTTTCGTCATTTTCATTAAGTGCCGGAATCTTACGGAATCGGTATTGTGGATCATGCTCATATTGCTTTCTCATGCGCTCCAATGGATCTAAAACATTCCAAAGAGTACCAACCATCAATTCCCTTGCACCATCATTTTTACGGTCAACCATCTTGTTTAGGTACTCTTGGTATGTGTTTTCCATTCGAGTAGGGCTTAATGAATGCTCTCGATCACGAACCAAGTCATCGACATATAAATATCCATCTTTTGAAACATCGACCGCTCCTGTCCATGTTCCATCAATACCACGGCACGTTACTGTTGCGAATCTGTCCGGATCTCCAAGTGTAATTGTAAATTCGTCCGCGCTTTTGTCTGTCGGAAGCGTTGTGTTTGCGTATTCCGGATGCCAATAAGCAAAAAGTTCAGCAAACGTATATTCTTCCGTGGTAAAAAGATTCATCAGTTCCTTGTAAAATCCTTTTGCCAAAATACCAGAGTGACCACCCATAGCACTATGGCTGTTTGGTCTGCGCAAAGCCACCCAAGCAAGAAAGAAAATACAGATAGTCGATTTACCGACACGCGATGGCATTGACAATCCGTAAAATTTAATCTTCCTGTTTTCCAAATCTTCAAGATCGTTGGCAACTATATTCAGCGTTTTGCGGCGCGGATAATAAAACCGTTTACTCCAATTTCTTTTGCGCTCCATAAAGTAGATGAAGCTCTCGAAACGATAAAAGCTCTCTAACCGCAAGACTTCATAGAACTGATCCACAAGTTTGTATCCGCCTTTAATGTCGTGATTCTGCGCATATCGTTCAAGTTCCCATATGCTACCACCCGCATTTTTCTGCGTAAATTCGTTGATTAAAGCCTTTGTTCTTTCGGTTATAGTCAATCCGTAGTCAACATCTTTTTCCGTCCGAATTGCCACATTGCACGCTTTCAAAAGGGCATCTATTACCTGTTCATCAACGCCTTTTCTCTGTATGTAATTTTCATATCCATTTACTGCATTGATTAACTGCTTTGAAGCCAAATAAAAAGCACCTCCGCAAAAAGCAGAAGTGCCTTGACCTCTGCCTATAACTGTTTTAGGTTAGCGGCTACAATCAATCTGTAGCCGGTAATGCATGTTTACAAAATATTCATTTTATTGAACGTAGAAAAGATTTTCGGGGCTTGAATTGCAAGCCAATCAACCATTTCCTCATTCTTTGCCCATGCACCATTGTAGCAATTCGAAGAATCAGATAAACCACTTTCATTGAAGAATGCATGGATAATTTCATGCCTTAAAGTTCTTTTTCGGTATGATTCTTTCTCTTTCTCGTTCATATCTGGAAAGTACTTTTCTTCCGACATGTCGGCAATTACGATCAGCTTGCTATCTTCTCCGCAATATCCTGCAAGACTTTTTTCCTCCATGAAACTGTCCTCTGATACTTTGTGGGTTTCAATTCTGTATTCTGTTCCAAGAATATCTATTTTCATCGTATCATCACAAATAAGAGACTCGTTCTGTGATGTTTTTATTCCTAACTTGGCTTCGTCTAATTCTTTTCGAAGTCTTTTTATTCCTTTTTCCATTTCTTTAATTGCGCCTTGGTACTCCATGTATTCACTCCTTAAAGTAAAGTAATGCAATGACTAACTGTTTGTTAGCCGGTAATATGCGTAGTCAGTAGTAAAAGCTATTCTTAGCACACCAATATTTTACGCACCTCTTAGTGTTTCGGAAATTATTTAAAGACTATTTTCTTGGTCTGAATTGTTATTTATTTTATATCCGCAATGCTTTCTACAAAGCAATTGTAGTAGATATATCTCTTGCCATTGAGGTCAAACTTAACATATCCACCATCGTTTGTGCTAAGGTCAATCTTGCCTTTGTATGTTGCAAGTTCTTTACCATCTGCCGTGTATACAGTAATGGTTCTTTGCATACCGCCATTTGCATCGCTTTTCATGTCTACCACAAATCTGTCCCACGATGCACATCCGGTCATTCCCAAGCACAATGTCAATCCTAATGCAATTGCTATAATTTTCTTCTTCATAAAATCTCCTTTCAATTCATGCATAACACTTTTTCGCAAACATCAATACATTCTTTTCTCTTCTCATCATTGGCACACTTGCCATCTGCGTTGTATCGGCAAGAAGTCAGATTGCATTTTTTATTTACATAAGCATTATTCACATTATCAATCCATTCACGAAACGGAATATTGTTGATTGTGGCATTGTCTAATACCGTGTCAGCTATCTCCTGTACCATTTTTCTGTATTGAAATTCCATCAATTATCGCTCCTTAAGGCAATACTTCAAACAATGTTGGTATTTTCTTCATTTCCAATGCACCTTGAACCCTTTCTTTTTATACTCCTCTACGGCTTTTTTAAGGCTCATATCGTCCTCATACTTTTCATTCAGCATAATCACTATATTGCCTTTTTCGATGCCATATATATTGCAATCCGCAAGTTTCTTAGCAGTTTCAAGAATAGCTTTTGCCTGCTTGCTGCTCATTTCATAGGTTTTGGTTCCCATATTAACTATCATTTCTCATAAACTCCTCAAAATCTTCCATACATTTATAGCACAAGTCGTATGTGGTATTAAAAACGCCGTTTCTTGTAACCGAATTTCCGCACAGTATTCCTTTTTTAATTTCCGCACCACAACGATCACAAGTACACCATTCTTTTTGATGTTTCATATAAATCCCTCACTTATCACATTCGATTCCCGGAATGAATGTTCTTTTACCCATACAAGCATCTTCAAAAGTCGTAGTTTCTATTGAACATCCGCAACTAACCGGGTCTAATGGACAATTTTCATGATTAATACATGTGCATAAAATTTCTTTTTCCTGCTTCATCATTCCACCGCCTTTCAAACTAACCCTAGCATACATAAAATATCAAGTCCTGATATTTCTTTTGCGCCCTCTCTTGTGTGCGCAAGAATTTCTTCCATCGAGTATTTTTCCATATCGTTGCACTTACTCTTATCAAAATTGTTTGAAAAACAGTAATGTAGACAATACCCATATCCGACTCCAAGTAGAGTACCATGAATACTTTTACAGACAACATTGTAATTTTCTGTTTTTAAAATATCATGTTCTCCATCTAAGAAACATTCTTTTCCGTTGTTGTCCATTTTCTCTTTGAGATATTCAAGAAAAATTCTCATTTCTTTTTCTGAATCGGAAATGTACAAAATAGAATCCTTCTCTCTATCATCAATTATTTGTTTCGATTCATTATCACAAAATTCACACATTCTTATCCACCACCAAACTATTTATGATTCTTCCACCAAAACAACACTTTTCCGCAAGGAATACTGTGCGACTGATGCATAAATCCTTCTGAACCCTCATAAACAATTACAGAGTTAAAATCAATGCGGTCTTTAAATAATTCACAATTTTTAGTAACTTTTTCTAAAGCATAATTGATTGCTTCATCATAGGTCTTGAACCATTTTTCCGCTGCGCCATATGCAAGCGCGCAAGTTCCGCTCTCGTCAAATACGATATATCCGTCTTTGCTTTGTGTTAATTCATTCATTCATTCTTCCACCTTTCTGTACGGATTAAAAAATTCTTTATCCTGTCCGATTCCAAGATGTTCTCTCAATGAAAAATTAGTTATCCGCTCTCGATTAAAAGAATTGCTGACAATATAATTTGCCAACTCTCCATCTTTCCATCCGTCCGTACTTGTCATAGAATCATAAATCCGTTTATATTCTCCGGTCAGTTTGTCAAATTCAAACCATCCCAAATCAAGCGTTGTTCCGTAATCATAAAATCCCCTGTCAGACCACTTTCTGACATAATACATTAACTGCTTATATGAGAATCCAAGACTTTCAAAAATATTCCCAATAGCTCTTATGCTCAATTCTCGATTGCTTGAAGGCAATTTTCTTTTCTGCTCATTCACGCAAGCTCTAAAAAATATTTTTTCTAATGGTTTCATTATTACACCAGCTTTCTACCACAGATAGGGCAAAACGCAATATTTATCGCTCCTGCGCCGTATTCTCCGGCACTATTCGTAAAAACAAGCGCGTGTTTGTCTGCAATTTTCCGAATTTCTATTTTATTACCGGACGGTACTTTTCCGTTTTTATCCAGAGTAAGGAAATCCCAATCCGGTATTCCGATTCCTATGTCTTTGCAAAAATCACACATTCTTACGCCCCCAATCATAGCAAAAATCGGAATCCTCGTGAGATTCCGTGTCTTTCGTTTGATATAAATATTCCAAAATGTTTTTTATCATCGAATAGCGACACAGGGAATCGAACCCTGTCAGCCAAAACCATGCCAACAGCTTTCAAATCTGCAATTTCTAATCACTGAGGGGTTTTCTGTTGCCAATAATGTCGCTATCATCCATAAGTCTCCCATCGACCGGAACTATTGCAGTAGCACCCGACTAAGTGGAGATAAGGAATTGATATGGCGAGGATTCGAACCTCGCAGAAAAGATTTATTTTCTCATAATGTCCCTGAGAAATACTTTCTCTGTATTGCATTTTGCAATAGACATTTCATAGCGTTTACCCATTCCGCCACACATCAACGCCCTATTTCGGGCAAGCGCAGTGTGTAGGACTCGAACCTACAAGGCGAACAAACGCCCGACCGGATAGCAACCGGCTCCAATTCCATTATGGGAACACTGCCAAATAACCGAGGTAATCATGTTTAAATGATCGGTACGAGATTTGAACTCGTGTTGCCACCGTGAAAGGGTGGTGTCTTACCGCTCGACTAACCGATCAAAACCGCCACAAGACGGTTAGCAATATGTTTTACGTGCTATGCATGGCACTATCCTGTTTTGTTTTAACGATGATTCAGCAGGAATACCCATCGTTGTTACTACTTAACGAAGTCTTAATGCTTCCATTTCGAGGTCTTGATGCCTCTGCGCCACATTATAATTGCCCGTGGTATCATACAGCCAAAACATAGACCATCTGCAAGCAAACAGCATAATTTGACCGAATAGGTGGGTGAGGATTTGCACCTCACATAAACCGTGCACTGTTCACATTGGAGGGAATCGAACCCATAGGACTTCAACCATGAGTTTTTAATCTTTGTCCTGTCTCTTCCATCTGCGCGTCTACCTATTCCGCCACCACCTAATTTCATGGCTCATGCACCGTTGGATAGATGCATGATAGAATACCACCGGACGGTCTCGCACCGTCCTTAACAGAATCGTCCTAGTGGCGAAAGGAGGAACCCAAATGCTTGAATCACTCAACCAAGGGTTCAAGTACGTATGGAAAACATACGTGGCTACATGAAACGTCAGCATGCAACCAATTAGGCTACCGGGATTCGAACCCGGGAATACAGGAATCAAAATCCTGTGCCTTACCGTTTGGCGATAGCCCATCATTTCCAAATGACCATAATATTCATTGCAAAAATCGCGTATGAAAGCAAATACCCCATTGCGTTTGAATTGTCTGTCTGCTTTACCTGTCCTCCCATAAGTCCAAGTATTACAAGGGCATCTATCGCCGTAGCGATTATATTTAAAATCATATCAATATCCCCCATCCTCAAAGCTGTGTTCCTGTTTGAATCGTTCCATTTCATTCACGCTCATGCCGAAAAGCCCAGCAGATTCATCAGAATTCGTATGTTTGAAATATTCGCCCTGTTGTGGAAACATGAACCGGAACATAGCATAATTCGCAACGTCACACAGGTATTCAAGATTCCCAGTCTCTTCAAACTTGGCAAGGCACATTTTCAAACTTTCGATTGCATTGACATTCCCTGCGGAGAAGTTCATTCTTGCCGGTCCGTATTTGTAATACGACTGTTCAATCAAACCTTTGCGCTTTTCATCAAATGCTGTGGAATACTCGGTTTTCATCAATGTTTCATTCATTGTTTGAATCCTCATTGTAAAGTCTCAATGTACCGTCTGCATTATACATTGGAGTAACTCCGCCCCTGTATGCCCTACAATACATAACCTTTGTGTCCTTATCGTAAAAAATCTCATACTCTGTGTCTTCGCCTATTGTTTCAAGAATGTGTTCTTCAGCACTATTACGGCAGTTATTTGAACTGCATCCAACAACACCTAACGCGATTGGCATACAAAGGATAATTGCTAATACTCTTTTCTTCATTTCAGTTTTCCCCGTTTCTGTTCCCAGGAATCGCATGAATGGCTGTATTCAACGAAATCGGCTACATAATCGCTTTCTTCGTTTGAACAAACATAACCGTTTGTCTTGACGCATAAGCCATATTTACAGGTGCCACAACATTCTTTACACTCTACCTTTACACATCTCCAGCCTTGCGGTGCAAATCCTTGTCAACGTTAAACCCATCCGGGAATCTTGCCTTTAACTTGTCAATGTTTGTCTGCATAACATCATCCATTTCAAAACCAAGTGCCGTACACGCTTCTGCAATCATCCACATGCAATCGCCAAGTTCTTTCTTGATATGTTGATCATCAAACTCATGTCCCTGGTATTCTTTCTGCAAAATTCCAGACACTTCTCCGGCTTCGGATGCAAGTCCGAACACAGCATGTCTGAGCATATCCTTTTTGTGGTCATATGGGATATTGCAAGTCCTCATGGATAATTTCTGATACTCATTTCCGGTCATATATCATTCTCCTGTCCGAAACACTCTTTTTTTGTTTTTAAAAATTTTTTGGAAATGTAGTTGCGATTCGCAACGTGAAAGTGAATTGTTATAAATTTATTATACCCTATTTACGGTGAAAGTCAATGGGTGTGTTGTAAGTGGCTTTTTATCGTTATCGGTAAAGCACTATTGCGCTATAACCTTTCTTACAGCCATTGAATACGTGTGTAGAATATTTAATGTCTACTACCTCGTAAGACTCGGATAGAGACTTTATCATTCTATTTACCTCTTCTTGAAATTCCTCTGAGTCTGTAGAATCTATTGGCTCTGTAATTTTCAGTGGATTCATGTATGCTCCTTTGCTTGAATAAGGCTTTTTATTTTTTGAGGTATTTAAGGGACTTAGTAGCCGCCCGGTGGTCTTTCTGTCAGACCCCCTCCCCATCCTTTTTCTGAAAACATGGAAATCTAAAATATTTTCCATTTCGTTTTGTTGTCATTGTGTGAAAATCAAATTGTTTTAACACAATTCATATCATACCCTTGCAACTATTCGCAAAACCTAACTTTTCCGAATAGTTCACGAATAGTTAAAACGCTACACCCCTTGATATTACTGCATTTGCGAATTGTAGAATAATCACACACAATTTAAACCGTATTATTTGCCGCTGCATCCGTAAATTGTGTATCAATTGCGTGCAATTCTTGGCTCTTTTTCTCGTCCAGCCTTGGCAGTTCCTGCGCTGTGATTGCCCTTCTTTGGGTGGCATTATCGCCAATTCCTGGCTGATTCATGCCAAATTCGTTGTTGCCCACGAACATAGTACCCACTGGACTGTTGGAGTCATACGCTCTATCAAGGATGCAATCCTTGCGAGATCGTTGTAATTTTTGCCAAATCTTAAAAGCCAACGAACTTGATTCCTCGTCTTTCCACAGGTCAAACGTTGTAGTAGGTATATTACAAAAATAACTAAATGCCACTGTACTTACCAACTTGCTGTATACATTGGATATATATATATAATAATCACAAAGCTTATATAATACCTCTCTATCATACCTGTTACAGTTAGTCGGTATAGTTGCATTACCAAGAGGTTTTAGACTCTTGTCTTTTAGTACCGATGTATCCGGGAATAAATGCATACCAACATACTGCATAACAGCTTTCCACTGTCTTTGCCCAGCTTTTAGCAGATCTTCGATGTGAAATTCTATACAAGCGTTGTCTATTAAATCCTGTACAGTTGATGTGTATATCTGTACTGTACCTAGATCCACTATAAGGGTTGTAAGATCTACACTCTCTATATCCTGCATATATTTCACACCTCCGTTCCGTTTAATCTCTTTGATTCTGGTATACACTATTTCCGGGTTTAAAGTCAAGCCTTAATTTTTACGGTGGTATTATATACTTACGCCGCGCGCGTATGCGGATATACACTTACTATAAACCTATAGGCTTTAAATACAGTGTATTATTATTAATTTAAAAGATTAAGAAAAAGAGAGAGAAACATAGTTCTGAAAAAGCGACGTCAGACGATTGTGTCGCCTTATGTCAGACGATTGTCAGACGATTTTTACCAAAAACTGATACTATTCTATCATTTCTGGACTTGTCAAAGACCTAATGAACCTATCCTTGTTTATAAAAATTTAATAAAAGTTTTATAGTTTGTTTACGGTTTTTCGGAGATTTTGTAAGATATGCCCGGATGCGTTGTTGATTTTGGATATGGCAAAAAGAAAAGGCAGCCGGAAAAGCTGCCCTTTGCTTGCATTGATTATATAATTACTATGTGTTACAATTTATTTGATTGAGAGCGGCGGCAAGTCCGCCCTCCCTTTCATTCCCTAAAACCTAATCGTTAGGCTTTTCTTTTTTTGCCATGTTGCGAACCTCATCTATTGCTTTTTGAACTTCGTCCATGTCCTTACATCCTGCAAATTTATCAGCTACGAGATTTAATATAACTTCCATCTGTTTATCTGCCATTTCGTTCATTTGTTCTCCTTTCTCCGCTTGCCCGGCTATTGTCTTCCGACAGCTTTATAATAATCTATTATCGTGTATATGTCAATAGTCTATTTTCATGTATTTTAATTATTTTTATATTCCATAATATCGCCCGGCTGACAATTTAGCAGTCTGCACAGATTACATATAACCTCACAAGTTACATTTTCATTTTTTGTCAGCTTTGCCACTGTATTAGAATGGATTCCGTTATTCTTTAACCACTGCTTATTGTATTCCTTTTTTTCTAAGACATTCCACAGCTTGGAAAAGTCAATATATCCGTTTGCACCATAATTCGCCATGCGTCACACCTCTTTTCTTTTTATATATGATAATAGATTTTTCACACCATGTCAACGTCTATTCTCATGTATCATATTGCACAATAAACTGCTGTTTTGTGTCGTCTATTTTCGTGTATTGTGTCAATTGTATTATAATCTATTATCGTGTACTATTAGTATATCAAATGAAACACGAAAGCGAGGTTACAACATGAAAAATATGAAAGCGGCAGAAACATTATTAGAAAGAAAAGGGTTTTATATTTCGAACCAGTTTGACGGTTTTACCACTCTCCCGGATGAATACGAATTGAGTGACGTAAACGGGAATGTTGTTATTGACCATTTGAGCGAAGCGCAGATTTTACAGCTTTCGGAAATTTTATAGGGAGGGCTTAAATATGAGAAAGACGGGAATGCGTTTTACATGGGAAACAACAAAGAACGGTGACGCGATCAACGAACTGAAAAAGAACGGAATCTCGTTTGAGTATAACCACTTTGGGGAACTCACAGCCGACTTTTACGGAATCGGGATTTTTGAAAAAGTCGATTTTGAACACGTTCAAGGTGATGTATTTGAAATCTGCATAGCATAGCCGAAACGCTCCGATCTGGAGCGTCAGCCGCGGGATGGTCTCCCGGCTCTGATGATGGCAGACCAGAAAACGAAAGCGAGGTTTTTGAACATGGAAAAATATATAATGGTTGCAACAAATGAACAGATAGAAAGAAGCAAGGCGCGCAGAAAAGTCATTGAAGCATTGGAGTATAACCCAATGTGCTACAACTGTAAGAGTTTTGGAAAGTCCTGCAAAGGGTCAACAAATAAAGTATATAGCGGATGCGTCTATAAAGAGGTTGACGAATCGAAACCGTCTATATATACACAGATTTTAGAACAAGTGAAATAGTCGAAACCGCCACTCCTGGCGGTCTGCAGGAACTGCCCCACCTGCACTGATGAGACAGGGCACACAATGAAAGGATGGTTGATTTTATGGCTACAGTTAAATTACAAGGAATTTATGAAAGAAGAAACGCTATCCCGGCGGCAGAACTCAAGCCGGGCATGGTTACAGTTTGGAATTTTGGATACACCGAGACGGTAAAAAGCGTTGAGCCTACCAAGAGCGGAAAAAGCGTCAGATGCGTTATTATTTCCGACGAAAGTGGAAAAGAATACACGCGAACAATGCGAAACGATAGACTTGTAGCAATCGCATAGGCAAGGGCGGCTTTTCCGGGGTTCGATTCCCCGGCTTGCCATTACTCAAAAATGAGCAAATAAAAGGAAAGAGGTATAAGAAATGGAAGAAAGATATATTTTGCACACGGGAAAAGGTGTGCAGATCGTAACAGAATCGCAAGCAATTAACAACGCGCTAGATCAAGAAAAAAGCGGCGTTATTCCGCGTTACTCATTCCGGGATTATAAGACCGGGGAAAAACTTACACCGCCCGGATGGCTTGTATTCTCAACTTTTGCGGACGGTTGCGGCGTTGTGTACCGCAGATCTGACGGAAAAATGATTATAACAACAGGATTCCAAGGGGATTTTGTTGTAATTTAAGGCGGTACTCTTCCGCCCTATTTCGCGTGTTTGGTGCATCCGTTCCGGTTCGATTCCGGGAGCGCGGACTACATGGAAATCGGTTTCCATGCGCAAATTGACAAATAAACGTAACACAAGGAGGTGTGAAAGATGGGAAAATATGAGTATATCGGCAAAAGGGAAATCATGCGCCGGGTGGATGCTCTTGGCTATCCTGTGGAATCCGGCAAAATGTGCGGCTATTCCAAATTTGAGGGCGTGGAATGGGTGGAGTCTGCAAAAATCAAAATAACCGCCCAACGTGGCGGTGATTGGTTGCAGATCACGCAAAAGTTGGAAAGCATAACACACACTTACAGCCGGTACGATGGGAAAAACTATCTTGACAAGTGGTAAAATGCGGTCTATGCTAGACTATAACTATAGCCGGGCAGGCGTCTTCTGGCGTTTGCCTGTGATCGGCAATACCATCAAATATCATCAATGAATTATCTATATATGGCATAACATATAGTGTATTTGTGTTATTTGCGGAATGCCGAAGATAATTGCACGTTTGTTACACGTTTTTTAGAATCCGTGAAAATGGAATTTCGACCCTAAAACGCTACCCCCAGGGGGGTACAAAAAAATTACGAAATATTTTTTGGGGCGCGGAAAAAATTTTCTTTTATCAAAAACCCGCCAGTTAGGCGGGTTTTCTTATTTCTTCTCTTTCATTACAATTTCTAAATCAAGCACCAATGCATCCGCAATCTGCCGCATTTCCTTTTCTGAAAAGTTGTCACGTTTCATTTTTTGCGAAAGATTTTGTGAGCTGGTGTCAATAAGTCTTGCTAGATCGGTCACTCTTAATTCCTTTTCAATAAGCGTATGTTTTACGATTTTTGCAAACAATGTACCGCCTCCTCTCTCTTGACGTGTTTCAATAATATCACAAATAAATTTATTATTCAATTATTTAATTACAAACAATACTTGACAATCACAAAATAAACCGTATAATGTAATTAAAGAGTTACAACAGTAATTGATAAGTTACAGAAAGGGGGCACAAATATGGCACAAATAGAACAAACCATCACTACTTTAGAGATTGCAGAAATGATGGGAATGCGTCACGACAGAGTTTTAAGAAAATTGGAAGGACAGGATGTAAGGGGCAAACATACCGAAGGAATCATTGAAATTTTGACTCACCACAATTTAGGTGCGAGTGATTATTTCATTCCATCTACCTACAAAGATGAATCCGGAAAAGAAAACAAGTGCTACAAAGTAACCAAGCTGGGATGCGACTTCCTTGCAAACAAATTCAACGGAGAAAAAGGCATTGTATTTACTGCCCGATACGTGAAACGTTTTGCCGACATGGAGAAAGCCATAAAGAAACCACAGGTGGCATTGCCGAAAAAAGATGACCTATTTGCAGATTGTTACATTTCAAAACAGCAATTGGACGCATCACGCGGAGCGTGGTTCAGAAAAAATAATTGGAAATTAAAAATTATCATGGAACAGTTTGGGTGGACGAGAAAATTTTTATATCACAAGATTCTCGTGGAGCTATCTGACATTTACGACTTAGA
>ERZ857745.489-NODE-489-length-60999-cov-5.160672_pt1 | contig 60999 bp, 53 predicted proteins | sample MGYA00519699_ERZ857745 | MGnify/ENA primary metagenome ERZ857745 (study PRJEB31778, sample SAMEA3449357) | human gut metagenome | biome: human gut; feature: human-associated habitat; material: faeces | place: United Kingdom | collected 2010/2012 ... | reverse complement strand
AGGCTACGTCAGTTCCCAGTCCGTATCTCTTGTGCAGCACTGTTGTGATCGCTGCAGTCAGAGTCGTTTTACCGTGGTCAACGTGACCGATTGTTCCGATATTGATATGCGGCTTGGTTCTTTCAAATTTCTGTTTTGCCATTTCTTATCCTCCTAAACAAATTCAAAACAATGGAGCTGCTGAGCAGACTTGAACTGCCGAACCTCCTCATTACCAATGAGGTGCTCTACCGACTGAGCTACAGCAGCGCACATGAGTTATGTTACTATATTTTACACCCACTGTCAATCATATTGCAAGAGGTTGAGCATTTTTTTTGCAGCATTTTCTAACCACTGTTTCCCGCTCTCGATCCTATCCTGCATCGAGAGCTTTTTTCTCCGGAGCACAGAGGATCGATAAGGCGAATATCGTCAGCACCATCCCACCGAAAGAAAGCAGCGACGGCCATTCTCCGAAGAAAATGAGACCAAACATCATCGCTGCCGAAGGTTCACCTCCCGCTGTAATAATGGAAACCTTGCCCACTTCGATACGATTGATGGACCAGGTATAAAAGAAATACGGCAATATGGAATTACAGAGTGCATGCAGTATCATGAAAAGACTGTTTTTCACTGGTGCCACCTGCAGAAAATCCCGGAACACATTCCATTCCACAAGTGGGATCAGGATGATCACCGCTGTCAGAATACTGTAGAACAAGATCGTAAAGGTGTCGTATCCTCTCTGCATCGCCTCTTTGGAGATCACGCTGTAAACACCATAGCAAAAAGCAGAGCAAACTCCCAGAAACACTCCCCTCAGATTCCAGACGCCACCGCTTTGCAGCACTCCGCTGACCAAAACACATCCCGCGATCGCAAGTGCTGTGCACCCGATCTTTTTCAGTGTGATCCTTTCATGAAACAAAACTGCCGACATGATCATAACAAAAATCGGAGACAGGCTCAAAAGCACCGCCGCCAGTGATAAAGTCAAATGATTGATCGCTTCATTATAACAGTAGTTCAAAGCCACAAGGCCGCAGGCTCCCGATCCCAGAAAGAGTCCCAGATCACGGATCCGTATCCGAAACAACGATTTATCACGAAACAAAATCACAAAAAACAGGATCACTACGGCAACTGCCATTCGTGATCCCAAAACTGTATAATTATCCATTCCGAAGTCCGTCAGAGTTCGGACAAAAACGCCGACCGATCCCCAGAAAACCCCTGCCAGGACCGGCATCAGATACAATGCCTTCTTCACTTTTTCTTATCCCCATAAATATCGTATTACTTTTTTCTTGATCCGCTGCATGGCGTTATCTACAGATTTACTGCTGCGCTTCAGCCTGCGGGCAATTTTTTCATAATCGTTATCTCGAACCATTTCATTGAGCACCTGCATTTCAAATTCGCTAAATACATTCCCTTCGTTATGCATGATGTAGTAAGCAAGATCCTTGACCACCAGCAGCGCCTCAGGTGATTCGCCCCCAGACACCATCAACGTATCCGCCAGCGTGACGTCTTCTTCTTCGCCACCTACCGGCTTGCTGAGAGAAACTGATGTATTGAGGACTTTATGCTTTTCCCGGTCGGCCATACGAATAGCACTTATGATCTGTCTGGTTATGCAGACTCCAGCGAAGGTCGCAAAGCTGACTTCTTTTTCCGGATCGTACTGCCGGATCGCCTTGAGAAGGCCTATCATACCTTCCTGGACCACATCATCTTCATCTGCTCCCGCCATGTAATAATATCGCGATTTGATTTTAACAATTTCCTTGTATTTGCGCATCAGGGATTCTTCCGCCTCTAAATCTCCCTGCTGCGCCCGGATGACCATTTCCTGGTCGTTCATCGCCTTCATCGGATCCCTCGCTGACGAACGATCTCGTACATGAGGATCGAAGCCGCATTGGACGCATTGAGAGACGTGATCCGTCCCCGCATCGGGATCGACACGATGAAATCGCATTTTTCTCTTACCAGACGGCTGACTCCGAAGCCTTCGCTTCCGATGACAATGCCTATAGGCCCTTTTAAATCAGCCTCCGTCAGCGTATCACCGTCCATATCGCAGGCTGCGATCCAAAGTCCCGCCTCCTGCAGCTGTTCGATGGTCCTTGCCATATTGGTCACGCGGGCACACGGCATATATTCCACCGCACCTGCGGATGTTTTCGCAACCGTCTCCGTAATGGAAACCGACCGTCGTTTCGGAATGATCACGCCATGCGCTCCAGCACATTCTGCCGTCCGCATGATAGCTCCCAGATTGTGGGGATCCTCCAGCCCGTCCAGCAGGATCACAAAAGGATCTTCGCCTCGCTGTTTCGCCACATCCAGGATCTCCTCTACCGTGGAATACTCATAATCCGACACGACAGCGATGACACCTTGATGGTTGCCGCCATCCGCGTCCCGGTCCATCCGGCTTTTATCACTGTAATAGAGAGGGATCTTCTTCGCTTTCGCCTTGCCCTCGATTTTCTTTATGGAACCTTCTGCACCCTTTGCCAAAATGATCTTTTCGATTTCACGATCACTGTTAAGTGCTTCTGTCACGGCGTTCCTACCGATTATTTTCTCTGACATATTTTAAAAACCTGTATGTGATTCCCTTTTCTTCCTGCAGTTCGCTTTCCCACGCTGCTTTCAGACCCATTTCATCCAGATCCGGGAAGTAGCGATCCGCTTCAAACGTTTCATCGATTTTCGTAACATAAAACACATCACAAAGCGAGAAAAACTCCTGATAGATCTCCGCTCCGCCGGCAACAAATACCGTCTCCGGATCGTAATCTTTCACGGCATCCTGCACATCCTCTACAGTATGACAAATGACGCAGCCGTCCTTTGCATACCCCGGATCCCGCGTCAGCACGATGTTTTCCCGTCCTGGAAGAGGCTTGCCTCCCGGGAAGGATTCCAGTGTCTTCCTGCCCACGATGATATGGTTTCCGATTGTCTTTTCTTTATAATATTTCAGATCACCCGGAAGATGCACAAGCAGGTTTCCTTCCCTGCCGATGCCCCAGTTCTGATCCACCACCACGATAGCATTCATATTCTGCTCCTTCTTTTCTGTCCGTCTGCCTTCCCGCCTTCCGGCATCCTGCAGCTGCCCGCAATCACGCTAGATAGCCACCGGAATATTTCTGATCTGAGGATTCTTCTCATAGTCCTCGATCAGGATATCATCTGTCGTAAAGTCGTAGAAATCCGTGATTTCCGGATTCAGGCTGAATTTTGGCGCCGGATACTGCGGTCTTTGTATCATCTCCCGCACGATATCCACATGACGATCATAGATGTGCGCATCTGCGATCACGTGCACCAGCTGCCCCGGCTTCAGTCCGCTCACCTGTGCCAGCATATGTACCAGCACGGCGTACTGTACGACATTCCAGTTATTGGCCGTCAGGATGTCCTGAGATCGCTGATTCAAAATAGCGTTGAGCCGGTCACCCGTCACGTTAAAAGTCATGCTGTAGGCGCACGGTTCCAGCCCCATCTCCATAAGGTCGTCGAATTTATAGATATTGGTCATGATCCGGCGTGAATACGGCGTGTGTTTCAGCTGCCAGAGGACATTGTCCACCTGATCCATTTCCCCGTGAGGAAATTTATACTTCACCCCCAGCTGATAGCCGTAAGCCTTGCCGATAGAGCCGTTTTCATCCGCCCATTCGTCCCAGATATGACTGGATAGATCTTTGATATTATTTGATTTTTTCTGCCAGATCCACAGCATTTCATCCACCGCGGATTTGATTGCAGTCGGGCGCAGTGTCAGTGCCGGGAATTCCTCCTGCAGATCATAACGGTTCACGATACCGAACTGCTTGATGGTGTGGGCCGGCGTTCCGTCCTCCCACTTTGCACGAACCGTCTGTCCCTGGCTGGAATAGCCGTGATCCAGGATCTCCTGACACATAGCCGCAAAAAGTTTGTCTGCCTGACTCATCTTGTCCTCCCTGTTCACTCCCGCTACAGGATCACGTATTTGATCACGATCCCGATCAGCGCCAGCACAATAACGATCACATAAGTTTTTTCGGTGCTGTTGAGGTTCTTCAAACCCTTCGGCTTAACGCCCTCTTCTTCCTGACGACGTCGGTTTTCCCTGTCGTACTCCATATTGGTACGGTAGTAATCCGCCAGAACATCTTTTGTCTTATTTCTGACCTGCCGCTTTTTCTTTGGTTTCTTTTCTCCCATTGATATGTTCATCCTTTACAATTCCAATAGCACGCTCCATCAGCCAGGAAAGGCGATCCTGGTTTTCCGTCAGATACAAATATCCTGTCAGCGCTTCAAAAGCTGTTGCCCATTTATAGGTCACCGGGTCTGCATTTTTCGCTTTCGTTGCAGATTTCCGGTTTCTGGCCCGTTTCACAAGTGCCTGCTCTTTTTCGTCCAGCTCATCAAAGATCGTCTTGATGATCTTCGCCTGCGCCGATGCCCGCACATACAGTGTCGCAATATGATGCAGCCGATTCACATTATAGTATCCCTGCTTCATCATTTCTTCCCGCACAGCAAGCTCATATACAGCATCCCCCATGTACGCCAGTGCCGTCGTATTGATTTCTTTGATATTTTCTACTTTCATTTCCCGTCAGCCCTTCGCAGCTTTCTGCAAAGCTTACTCCTTGATGATCTGTACACCCTGCGGCGTGTCTTTCAGTGTGATTCCCTTTGCTTTGAGAAGGTCGCGGATCTCGTCGGCTCTTGCAAAGTTTTTTGCTTTTCTCGCTTCCTGACGTTCGTCTACCAGAGCCTGGATGTCTTCATCTACCGAGTCGTCTTCTTCCTTCTGCAAAAGTCCCACGACAGATGCCAGCTCCATCAGGATATCCAGACATTTTTCTGCAAATTCTTTGCTGGCGCCGTTTCTTACATCCGTATTGATGGCTGTGATCAGTTCAAAAATAGCTGAGATCGCATCTGCTGTATTCAGGTCGTCATCCATGGCTGCGATGAATTCCTGACGATACTTGTCGTATCCTTCCAGCTCCTTTTTCTCTTCATCCGTCATCGTGCCTTCACCGGTTGCGATCAGGTGCTTCAGGTTTTCCTTGGCGTGCTGCATTCTGGCAAGTCCCGCCTTGGCCTGTTCCATCAGTGTATCGCTGAAGTTGATCGGATTTCTGTAGTGTCCGGAAAGGAGGAAGAAGCGGATCACTTCTCCATCATAGTCCTTTAAGATATCTCTTACTGTGAAAAAGTTCCCTTTTGATTTGGACATCTTTTCATTGTCGATGGTGATATATCCGTTGTGCATCCAGTAGTTTGCAAACGGTACACCGTTGCAGCATTCCGACTGTGCGATCTCGTTCTCGTGATGCGGGAACTGCAGATCCTGTCCGCCTGCATGGATATCGATGGTATCCCCCAGGTGTTTCTTGGACATAGCAGAACATTCGATATGCCAACCCGGTCTTCCCATGCCCCACGGACTTTCCCATGCGATCTCATCATCTTCCTTGCGAGCTTTCCACAGGGCAAAATCCAGCGGATCCTGTTTGATATCACCTACAGCGATACGTGCTCCCGATTCCAGATCTTCGATATTCTGTCCGGACAGTTTGCCATATCCGTCAAATTTACGCGTGGAGAAGTACACATCTCCGTTTACTTCGTAAGCATATCCCTTGTCCACCAGGGTGCTGACAAAATCGATGATCTCCGGTATATGCTCGGAAACCTTCGGATGGACGTCAGCCTTTCTGACATTCAGTGCTGCTGCGTCTTTATAATATTCCTTGATATATTTTTCGCTGATCTCCGGTGCCGTAACGCCTTCTTCTCTGGCTTTATTGATGATCTTGTCATCTACATCGGTAAAGTTCTGCACGAATTTTACTTTATATCCCCGGTATTCCAGATATTTGCGGAGCGTATCGAATACAACAAAAGGTCTTGCGTTTCCAATGTGGAAAAAGTTATATACCGTCGGTCCGCAAACGTAAATTTTAAGGATTCCGTCTTCGATCGGCTTCAGCTCTTCTTTTCTGCGTGTCATAGTATTATAGATTTTCATGCTTTACCTCCGTTTCTCCTTCCGGGCTGTCCGGCAGAGTTTCCGTTACGATTTCTCCATTGGTTTCATCGTAGATCCGGTTCAGGCTGCCATCCTCCATCTCTCGCAGGATGTTTGGATACTGACAGTCTTCATGACATTCATGAGCCAGTTCTACTCCCAGTTTTTCTACGATAATATCTTCGAGCTCCACGACTCTGCGCCGCAGGCATTCCAGTTCTACTGCGATCGGATCCGGCATATCGACCTGATCCATTTCTGAGATCGGCTTGCCGTTTCTGCGCACGATCGTCCCCGGGATCCCGACGACGGTACAATTGTCAGGAACCTCCTTCAAAACGACGGATCCAGCGCCGATCTTCACATTATTACCCACCTTAAACGGCCCCAGGATCTTCGATCCGGAACTTAAAATAACGTTGTTGCCGATCGTCGGATGACGCTTGCCGGTATCTTTTCCGGTACCTCCCAGCGTCACGCCCTGATAGATCGTTACATCATCTCCGATCTCGGTGGTCTCCCCTATAATGATCGCCATGCCGTGGTCAATGAAACACCGCTTGCCGATGACTGCCCCAGGATGGATCTCCACTCCTGTCAGCCAGCGCGCCAGCTGCGAAATGATCCTCGCCAGAAGCTTTGCATTATGACGGTACAGCCAGTGTGCGGGCCGGTGAAAAATAATCGACCAGATACCTGGATAGCATACCAGCACCTCAAAGCCGTTCCGCGCCGCCGGGTCTCTGTCTAAGACCGCTTTGATATCGTCTCTAACATCTTTAAAAAAGCCCATATTACCTTCCTTGTCTTTTGCAATATAAAAGTGGACAGCGAAGTCCATTCTTTATATTAGCACATCTCGATTTTGAAAGCAATGACAGGGAGCAAGTATTACAAAGGTATATAACAAAAAGCCGCCCAAAAAGGCAGCTTTCTTTCTTGTTATTCAATCAGACCGCTCGGGTCGATACTGTTTCGGTTGATGATCACCTCGAAATGCAAATGCGGTCCCGTTGACCGTCCTGTGGATCCTACCAGCGCGATCTGTTCACCGCGCTCCACACGCTGTCCTGCGGATACCAGGAGCCTGCTGCAGTGAGCGTAATACGTCTGCATCCCGTTTCCATGATCTATTTTGACGATATTTCCATAGCTTCCATTTGCTCCGGCGAAGTATACATTCCCGTTATCTGCCGCTCGGATCTCACTGCCCTGGGGCAGCGCAATGTCTATCCCATGATGCACTTTGCCCCAGCGCGAACCAAAGCCGGACGTAACGACCCCGCCGGCGACAGGACGCTGCAGTTTCCCGTATACGGCGTCTTCATCATACGAAAGATCCGGGTCCTCATAAAAACTGCTCTGATAGGATGCCGGCAGTTTCGTCCCGGCGAGGATCACCTTTTCCTCCGGTTCTTCAACGACGGATTCTTCTAGGATCGTTTCAGACACCGGATTTCCGTTTTCCTTCGTCACCTTTTTCGTGATTTCCTTTGTCCCCGGGCTTCCTTCGGAGGCCACCTTGATCTCCCCCACAGAGAGAGATTTTACCGGCTGGTATTCCTCCGGTATGTCGATGTCCTCTTCTTCCTTTCGTTCCTCTGTGGTGACGACTGTAAGGATACTCTCTTCCTTATGGGTTCCCAGTAGTTTTTTCTCTGCCTCTGCTGCCGTCATCACATCCGGAGGATCGTCTCCAAGCTCCAGGTCCATTCTTTTCGTTGTCGTTTCTTCTTTCAGTTCAACATCAAGGACTTCCGCACCTTCATGTCCGCAAGACGTCACGATATTCTGGATCACCTGCTCCGCTGTTTCTCTGGAATCTACGAGCGCAGCTTTCTTCCCATCGACCATGATATACCACGGAGCTTTCATCAGGGTCCCGTCCGACAGCAGAACGGGCGCTTCCCATCCCTCGGCAGCCGCCGCCTTTGCAGAAGTGATCCCGCAGGTCGCCGCAGACAGCAGGATCACCACGATCATCAGCAGCTTCTTACTGGGGACTGGATCCGCCTTTTTTTCTGAAATAGTTTTATTCATTTGTACCTCTCGATTTTATCCCTCGCGGGAATGGAATACAAAAATTAGTATTCCCATATTTTGAGAGTCCATACATGTGAAAACTGCCGACAGTTTCCTGCCGGCAGTCCTGACTTTTTCGTATTCTGCTATTTCACATCCAGCCCGATCAGCTTCGTCTCTTCGATCTGTGCGGTGTCCTCTGCTTCTGCAAAGTCTTTTCCGTGGAAGTCCGATCCACGGGTGATGCAAAGGTCATATTTTTGTGCCATCTGAACGAATCGAAGGCTCTGTTTCTCATCTTGATCCGGATGAAAGCATTCCAGTCCGCCAAGACCACACGAAACCAGATTCTCAACGATCCCTTCCATATTCTGATAAAACTCCCGGCTTCCCGGTGTTCCGATCTTTTTTGCCTGGATCGGATGCGCCAGCACCGGAAGTCCTCCTGATTCCCGTATCAGCTTTACAGCATCTGATGCTGACAGTTTCTCTTTTTTGATAGCAAGAGCTGTTTCGCTTCCCAGCATTTTTTTGCTCTGGAACACTTCCGGTATGCTGGAGGCATATCCCTTTGCGATCAATGCCCGCGCAATGACCGGTTTGCCGATATAGTCATTGGGCTGGATCTTCCTCAGCTCTTCTTCGGAGATATCATATCCCATTTCCTGCAAAGCGGCGATCAGCTTTGTGTTGCGGGCAGCTCTTCTTCTGGAAAGCTCTTTCATTGCAGCAAGCAGCGTTTTATCGGCAAGATCCATCCCATAGCCTAAAATATGGAGTTCGGTTCCCGAAGCCGTCTCCGTTGCCAGCTCCATGCCGGGTATTACGGTCAGATCTACTCTTCGACCTTCTTCCAAAGCCTCCGGCAGTCCATCGATCCCATCATGATCTGTGATGGCGATCTGATGATATCCAAGAGCTTTTGCAGCATCCACGATCTCCGCCGGAGAAGCTTGTCCATCCGAAAATTTCGTATGAATATGAAAATCTACCCGATACTTACTCATCTTATAAAATCCCTTTGTACAGCAGTCCTTCAGCAACTTCATCCGCAGCATTATCGCATTTGATTTTTCTTATAATGGCCAGAGCGAATCCGATGGCGTATGCAGGACCTTTCCCCGTGATCACATTGCCATCTTCTACAACACCGCTGTCTATATACGAAGCCATGTTCAGCTCATTCTGCATACCCGGATAAATAGTCGCCGTTTTGTGGGTCAGCGCTCCGCGGGCATCGAGGACCATAGGAGCTGCACAGATGGCAGCAAGAGCCTTGCCCTGCAGTGCGAATTCAGTGATTTTTTCTCCCAGCTCTTCGTGATTCTTCAGATGGAGTGCACCCGGCATCCCGCCCGGCAGTACGATCATGTCACAGCCATCGTAATCAGCCTCTTCAAACAGCAGATCAGCCTGGATCTGCATGCCATGGGCTCCTTCCACCATTTTATCTTCCATAATGGAAACCATCTTCACATCGATCGCTGCCCGGCGAAGCAGGTCTACTATCGTGACCGCTTCCACTTCTTCAAATCCTTCTGCAAAATGTACATATACCATGTTATCGTTCCTCTCTGAAATAGTTGTTTCCTAAATCAGCCGGCGGCTGACTTTCTTTCTTTTTCTTGTACGTACTGAAAATAACGATCAGAATGGTCGCAACATACGGGATCATATCTACCAGATACTGCGATACGCCAACACCCATCGCCTGAAGTTTCAGTCCCAGAATGCTGAGGCCTCCGAACAGAGCACCGCCGAAAAATCCTTTTATCGGATTCCATGCCACGAAAATGACCAGAGCAACCGCGATCCATCCGCGTCCATTCACGATATTTTCCTGCCAGATCGGCATTCTTACCAGAGACAGATATGCGCCGCCCAGGCCGCAAAGCGCTCCACCGATCAGAATGTGGACGTATTTATACAGTGCCACGTTGATGCCGGATGCATCTGCCGCCGCATTGCTTTCTCCAACTGCTTTCAGATTCATTCCGATCTTCGTCTTGTACATATAGACTGCTGCCAGGGCACACACGATGTAACTGATGTAAACGAAGATATCCTGCTGGAAGAAGATCGGCCCTATGACCGGAATGTCTCCCAGGAGCGGAAGCGACAGCTTTGCAAAAAACGAGGTGATGTCCGATGGCACGCTGGAACCCAGAAGCGGTTCCCCTACAAACTGTGCGAAGCCTGTTCCAAATATGGTAAGTGTCAGACCGCAGACGACCTGATTTGCACGAAGGCTGACAGTCAGAAATCCGAAGATCAGCGCACCGCCTGCCCCCGCTAATGCTGCCGCAAGCAGAGCCACTGCCGGATTATAGGTATTGATACTCGCCAGGAACCCCATAACAGCTCCCATCAGCATCATACCTTCCACTCCCAGGTTCATGCTCCCTGATTTTTCTGTGATCAATTCTCCTACCGTTGCGAAAACAAGAGGCGTTCCTGCTACAACGCAGGCTGCTAAGAATTCTACCATGATCAAGCCACCTCCTTGCTGTTTCTGCCGATATGTACTCTATATCGCATAAAAAATTCACTTCCCAGAACAAAGAACAGGATAAGGCCCTGAACGATATCCGATACTGCGCTCGGCACGCCGAGAGCGATCTGGATGTACTGACCTCCCTGGATCAGCATCGCGAATACAGCACAGACAGCCACCGCATATCCTGCATTCAGCTTGGAGAGCCACGCTGTGATGATAGCGGTGAATCCATATCCGTTGGCTATCCCATACACTAAAGTTTTCTCAATAGCGGACGCCTGGATCATACCGGTGATACCACAAAGTCCTCCGGAGATCAGCATGGCTACTACGATGATCCGGCTGATATTCATGCCTGCGTAACGAGCCGTTTCAATACTTTCTCCAACTACGGTGATCTCGTAGCCTTTCTTGGTATAATTCATAAAGAAATACACGAAAGCCGCTGCAAGGATCGCCAGGATCCATCCAATATTCACACCGCCCAGTTTCGGTATGACAGCATTGCCTGGGAACATTGCGATCTTCGGGAATCCATTGGCTGCAGGATCCATCCATGGACCATACTGCAAATAGGTGACGAATTTGATCGCCACGTAGTTCATCATCAGGGTGAAGATGGTTTCGTTAGTTCCCAGTTTTGCCTTGAATATCGCCGGAATAAACGCCCATATGCCTCCACATACAGCTGCTCCGACCATCATCAGAAGAAGCATGACAGGCTGCGGAAGGTTCGGGCTCAGATTAAGAGCGACCCAGCTGGCGCCCAGCGCTCCCATGGTGATCTGACCTTCTGCACCGATGTTCCAGAATTTCATTTTAAATGCGACGATGATCCCCATCGAAGTGATGATCAGAGGCACTGCTTTTACAATGGTCTGCTTTACACGAAGCCCGGTCCCTACAGAGCCCATGATGATTTCCTTGAAAATTTCGAACGGATTGAGCCCGAAAATCAGAAGGATGATCCCCGCGAAAACGATCGAAAGTACGATTGCCAGCAAGGTGATCAGAATTTCTTTTTTTCGTGACAGATTATCACGCTTGGTGATCCTTATGAAATCCATTATTCGTCCACCTCCTGTGCTTTCTTTCCTGTCATAAGTAATCCTATATCTTCTTTTGTTACCTCATCCGGATCGACAATTCCCGTGATCTCACCATGACACAGCACGATGATCCTGTCGCAAAGATCCATCAGAACGTCCAGATCTTCGCCGACAAACAGAACGCCGACGCCTTTTTCCTTCTGCTCATTGAGCAGATCATAGATTTTATACGACGCTCCGATATCAAGTCCTCTTACAGCATATGCCGTGATGAGGACTTTTGGAGCGGAATCGATTTCTCTTCCCAGAAGCACCTTCTGGACATTACCACCGGAAAGCTTCTTGACCGGCGTATATATATCAGGAGTTTGAATATCAAGATCTTTTACGATTTTATTCGCTTTTTTTATGCACGGTCCCCGGCGCAGAACGATCCCCGGCTGATTCTGGTAATCCTTCAGGATCAGATTATGTACAATGTCCATGCTGCCGACAAGTCCCATGCCCAGACGGTCTTCCGGAATGAATCCCATCCGGATCCCCAGGCGGATGATATCACGGGGAGTTTTTCCCACCAGGTTGTCTCCCTCGAAGAAGATCCTTCCTTTTTCCGCCTTTGCAAGCCCTGCGATGACTTCACACAGTTCTTTCTGTCCACTGTTGGCAACTCCGGCCACGCCGACGATTTCATGAGAATTCAGCTGGAAGCTGACATTGGCCAGCGCTTCCTTGCCTTCTCCGTCAAGGACTGTCACCTCGTCCAGATCCAGGAGCGGAGTCTTTTCTGCGATTTTTTTCTTATCGATGGAAAGATCCACCTTTTTGCCTACCATCATTTCGATAAGACTGGCAACGTTGACTTCGTCTGTATTTACCGTTCCGATGGATTCTCCCTTTCTAAGAACTGTCACTCGATCCGAGATCTCCATCACTTCATTGAGTTTATGAGTGATGATCACAACAGAGCATCCCTGCTCTTTCATATTGCGGATAACGCGGAACAGCTTCTTGATTTCCTGCGGAGTCAGAACTGCGGTAGGCTCGTCCATGATCAGGATCTTCGCGCCACGATACAGCACCTTTATGATCTCCAGCGTCTGCTTTTCTCCAACGGACATATCATATACCTTCTTGTCAGGGTCGATATCCAGTCCGTACTGATCTGAAAGTTTTTTGACTTCCTGCGAAAGCAGCTTTCCTTTTACAAAAAATCCAGACGGCTGCCCGATAATAATATTTTCCTTTGCTGTCATCACATCCACCAGCTTAAAGTGCTGATGGATCATGCCGATCCCCAGACGGATAGAATCCTTCGGGGATGCAAAATGCACCTCCTGTCCATCTATTTTGATGGAACCCGTATCCGGAGTATAGATCCCTGACAGCATATTCATCAGAGTCGATTTTCCTGCTCCGTTTTCACCCAGCAACGCATGGACTTCTCCTTTGCGAACGGAAAGATTGACATTGTTGTTCGCTTTAAGAGAGCCGAATACTTTGCTGATATTTTCCATTTCTATTGCAAGATTCTGCTGCACTATTCTCCTCCATAAACAGCACAAGGGGGACCTGTTCGGTTCCCCTTTATGCTAAACATATTCAACTATATGATCTGCGGATTTTATTTGGATGTTGCTGTTACACCAGCTACTTCCTTGTTGATCTTCCAGATTTCTTCGTTGGTCAGTTCCTGTCCTTCCTTGCACAGTACGCTGCCATCGTTGTACTTGATTTCTCCGGAGAATACTTTGAATTCTCCTGCAATCATCTTATCTTTGACCTTGTTGATCTTGTCGATCTGTTTTTCCGGAACTGCAGTGCCGAAATCGTCGATCTGGATCATTCCGCTCTTCATGGAGCCGTAAGTGCTGAACGGTTTGTCGCCTGTCGGCTTGAAGCTTCCATCCAGGATCGCCTTGAATGTCGGTGTGAAGTATGCGGACATATCCCAGTAAGGTGCTGTGATATAATAGTCACCCGCTACATTGTTGTTGTAGTTCCAGCCAGTTGTATAAACGCCCGCTTCTTTTGCTGCCAGCTGAGTTGCTGTGGAGTCTGCATGGTAAGTCAGAACGTCGCATCCTGCGCTGATCAGCTGTTCTGCAGCCGCCTTTTCGATTTCAGCATCCCCCCAGGTGTTGATGTAAACGACTTTTACTTCAACATCAGGATTTACTGCCTGCGCACCCAGTGTGAATGCATCGATACCGATCTGAACTTCTGTGTAAGGGTGAGCTGCAACGTATCCCAGCTTGTTGCTCTTCGTTACAGAAGCTGCAGCCATACCGCTCAGGTATCTTGCTTCTTCCATGGATCCAAAGAAGTTTTCCATGTTTGTTTCATTCTGGTAAGGGCCAGAGAAGTGCAGGAATGTTACATCGTCATAATCCCCGGAGTTTGCCAGTTCATTTAACGCATCTCCATATCCGTAGGAGCAGCCTACGATGATGGTGCAGCCCTGGTCGATCAGGTTCGTTGCTGCATCTTTAGACGCCTGCGTATCGCTGTCGCTTACGTTTTCCTTTTTGATCAGTTCCACGCCGTTTTCTTTCGCAGCCTTTTCCAGACCTTCGTTCATGCACTGCGTGAATCCGCCGTCGTTGATCGATCCGATAAAGATACAGCCAACTTTTACTTTGTCCCCGCTGTCTTTATCGCCGCCGCCGCATGCAGTAAAGGCAAATGCCATTACCAGTGCGAGCACCACTACAAGTACCTTTTTCATGATATTCTTCCTCCGTATTCCTTTGTGTAATAGAATATACTCCTATTATACTGTTTATTGTGCGTCAATCCAATAAAAAAATTTATCGCCGGATGAATTTTTAGGATAATAAAAGCGTAAAGTTCGTGCATATACGAACTTTACGCTTGGTTGTTTGTTTATTATCCGTATTTTGAGGGTGCGTTTTTTACGATCTATACAAATGTGATCGTCCCATCTTCGATCTTGTCTATGACGGCCAGAGATTCCACCCTGTAGCCCTCTTCCCGCAGCTTGGCGCTGCCGCCCTGAAAGCTTTTATCTATGACTGCACCGATTCCGACCACGCTGCCTCCTGCCTGTTTTACCAGCTGAGTCAGTGCATGTGAAGCTTCTCCATGTGCCATAAAGTCATCAATGATCAGGATCTTGTCCTCAGGCCCCAGAAATTTTTCTGAAACGCGAAACATGGATACGGTACCCTTGGTGAAGGATCTTGCTTCCGCTTCATAAAAGCCCTCTGTCATAGTGCTTGGAACAGCTTTCTTCGCATAAACGACAGGCGGATATCCAAAATGTCCGGCCGCCATACACGCCACTGCGATCCCGCTGGCTTCCACTGTCAGTATCTTATTGATCTCACAGTCAGCAAACCGGCGATGAAATTCCTTCCCGACCCGATCCAGAAAAGCAACATCAAGCTTATGATTCAGAAAATTGTCTACTTTGACGATCTGTGTTCCGATCGCTACACCTTCTGTCAGTATCTTTTCCTTCAGTTCTTTCATGGTTACTTCTCATCCTTAAACAGATCTTCCAGTCCCTCGAAAGAAATCTCGTCTTCTGCCTGTGCTTCCTGTACAGGTGCGGTTTCCAGAGTGTTCAGATCCGGAAGATCGATATTGATATCGTCAAAGCTGATTTCTTCTGCAGCCTGCGGCGCCGGTGCTGCTTCCTGCGGAGCATAAGCATCCGGAGCTGTCAGTTCTTCCAGAGTCACGCTGGTTGCGCCTCCGTCCGCCGGGATATCATATGTACCTGCGGGATCTTCTGCCGGTAACTCAGTAACCGTATCCGCTGCGACCGGTGCTTCCGGGATCTCCACTGCTGCCGGTATTTCTGCAACCGGTTCTACTGAAACAGGCACGGGATCAATCGTATGATCCACCTGGATCTCTTCAGCCGGGAAATCAACTGCTCCAGCATGATCGATGATATCCCAGTTCACGGAATCTTCTTCCGGAAGTTTGCTTTTCAGGCTGTCCAGCTTGCCGGCAGTCCGAAGGATATTGGTCTTGATCTCGTTGAATTCTTCTTCCATAGCATTGATCTGCTGATGGTATTTATTCTTCAGCGCAGAAAGTTTTTCTTTTTCTGCTTCCAGTTCTGCTTTCATCGCAGCCTTTTCTGCTTCGACCGCCTGTCTTGCCGCATTCAGCTCATCGCTCATCGCCTGCTTCTCAGCATCGATCCCTGCACGCATCTGCTCGATCTCTTCTTCCTGTTTAGAAACTTCTTCACGCCCTTCTGATAAAATATTTTCTACTTCATCTTTAGCCTGGTTGATGATCTCATTGCTGCTCTTCTTCGCTTCCATGATCAGGCTGACATACAGATCGTTGTTGTCATCGTATTTCTGGTATTTATCCTTTAATGCAACGATTTCTCCTTCATATGCATCTTCTAATTCTTCTATATTTTTTTCATAAAGATCACAAAGCTGCTGCATACATTCATATACATCATCCTTGTCGAACCCTTCACCAGAAGCCTTCTTAATATTCATGCCTTTAAGAAGTCCGATCACAGTCTCTCTTCTTTTTTCTGTTAATGCATTTTTATCCATTGGCAAACCTCTTTTTTCTCCTCAATATAAAAAGTCTTCAACATTATATATTGTTCATTATACCATCTATAATTTGTTTTGTCTCCCTAAATCTGTAATTTTTCACTTTTTTCCTTACTTTTCGGTTGACTTGATGCCGGTTTTCGGTCTATCATAGAAATTAGTTCTTAAGAAAGAAACCACTTTTTGATGTTACATCTGTAAAGTTGGGAGGTTAGATATGAAAACGATAGAACTCAAGGCGGGGCAACAGATCGCACAGTTTACGACAAAGTCTGTGACCTTCGACGGAAAGGAATTTTTCTACAGCAGAATGTCGAATCTGACACACGATCCAGCCACCCAAAAATATTATTTTACATACGACGGAGAATCAAAAATTCTTCCTTATGAAGCTAAGGATGCACAAATCCTGACTGCGATCTTCAGTCAGGTGTTGAAGCTTCAGGCTGCAAAGGCGGCACAGGCACACGCTGCAAAGGTGCCGGCGCAGACAGCACAGCAGACTCCGCAGGCTCCGGTTCAGGATCAGGCTCAGCAGGAGGAGATCCCTGTCACACCTCAAACACCGCATGCCGTTGATGTGCGGGCTGCAGCTGAAATGGCACAACCAGCTCCGGAACCAGCAGAACAGGCTCCGGCAGCAGGACAAGCTACAGCAGCTGAACAAGCTTCGGCAGAAGAACCGATCGTGTTCACCGATAAGAAAGCCGCCAAGCAGGCAGAGAAAGAGCGAAAAAAAGCAGAGAAGGCTGCGAAACGTGCAGAAAAAGAACGGCTGAAAGCGGAAAAAGCTGCTAAAAAAGCAGGTAAAGTCACAGAACCGGAAACTCCTGCAGAAGGTGGCTCTCAATCACAGGAGACTGGTGCACAGACTTCAGATCTCACCGGCACACCGGCCGAATCGGCAGCCGAACCAAAAGAGCTTACTGACGAAGAAAAAACAGCTAAAAAAACAAGGCTGAAGAAAGCTCTTCTGATCTTCGCAGCGGTACTGGTCATTGTTGCAGCATTATCTGTAGCGGCGTATTTCATCTTCGGCACCAGCAACAACCCATCGTCCAACAATCCTGGCTCAAAAGAGTCTCAGCAGTACGACGATATCGATGAACTGATCAACGATCTGCAGTAAATTTGTCAAAACAAAATGCAAAGGGGCTGTCGCATTAACGATTTAAGATCGTTAGGGCGGCGCCCCTTTTTGTTGTGAAATAAGACTGTGAAATAACCCGCGGAGCGGGCTTTGCAGAAAAAAGCCCTGCGATCCCCCTACCGGTCCGGATGACAGTTGCCACATGGGGAATACCCGGCTTTTTCTGCTGCATCTATCGTCGTAAAATACACGCGATTTTCTTCGTTTGGCAAGCCGCTGCAGCTCGGCAGGTGATATTTTTTCGAATTGATATTGCCTATATAGGAAGCATCTTCATAATCCTTTACATGAGTCCGATCGGACTTCTTTCCTTCGCAATTGAATGTGATCTGCATCCCGTCATCCACAGCGATGATCGTCCCCTGCTCGTCTGTGCGAAAAACTTCCGCTCCCAGGTCTCGAAAACGACTGAGTGCTTCTTCGTGGGGATGACCGTACATATTGCCCTTGCCGCAGGAAATGACCACATATTCCGGGTTTGCTTCCCGCAGAAAGTAGTAGCTGTTGGATGTGCTGCTTCCGTGATGTCCCGCCTGCAGCAGATCCGCTTCCAGGTCCTCTCCCATTTCGATCATTTTCTTTTCCGGCGAGCTTCCCGCATCGCCCGTGAAAAGCATGCTGGTTTCTCCGTGCTTCACCTTCAGACAGATGGAATTGTCATTCGTGTCATTGTATTTCTCATAAGGTCCGAGAAACTGGATCTCGCATTCTCCAAACGCAGCTGTATCTCCCGGGGTCGGAGCCTTCGTCTGAATTCCCAGCTGATCTATAGACTGCTTAAGGCTCCCCGCAATGCCGCTGTCGTAGCCGTCCAGCATATATACCGTATCCGCCCCGAACTGCTGCAGCACGTTACGCCCCGATCCGATATGATCCTCATGCGGATGCGTAAAAATCACATATTTCAAATGGTCGATGCCCAGGTTTTTGATATATCCCAGGATAAACTCCGCGTCATCCCGGTTTCCCGCATCGATGAGCACCGCTTCTCCCTGCGATACCAGCAGCGTGGAATCCGCCTGTCCCACATCTAAAAAATATGCCGTCAGATCCTCTTCCGACTGCAAAGATGCCTGATCGCTCTGTCCGCCTCCCAACGAGCAGCCATAGAAAAAGACCGCTGCAGTCAGCATTATCGCAAGGAACAGGATCCCTCGCCAGCAGCTGCTCCGGCCGGACTGTTTCTGTGTATTCTGTTTCATCATCTTCTCCCAATCTCCTTCGTTCCTGTATTCTGCTTTCGTTTCTTCGCTACATTTTAATGGAAATGTACGTCCCGCCTTCCGTCTCGATATGTATAATCTCCAGATTGTGGATCGTGCGAAGCGTTCCCGCGCATTCCCGCACCAGAAAGAGCAGAGCTTCTCTACTGCAAAAAGCACTGTACGGCTCCGGCACGCTTTTTTGCAGATTGGCGAACACGGAATCCGGTATTTTTCTTATGACCATCCCTGCCGCCGACACGGGCACCGGCAAGGAAAGATTCATGGTTTTTGTCCTGATTCTGATTTTCATACTACCGTTCTGCTCCTTCGCATCATTGTTCGTCCACGTATACCCGCACGTGTGTGCCGCCTGCTGTTTCCACCGTCACAAAATCACCTGCCACCTCTTCATCAAGGCAGGCTGCTACGGCCTCCATCAGTTCTTTCAAGTCGATTTCCTGCAAAGCATCCTGCGGCAGCGGCAGTTTTCCGGATGCCTTGAGGATCTTCCGGGCCGCCCTCACCGGAAACCGGATCCGGATCTTGTCGCCCTTTTCACTGTCTATATCTACATGGAAAATGCGTTTATCGTATGGAATCTGTTTTTTGACTACGCGTTTTTCTGTCATACTTTTTCCCTTTCCCTACTGTCTTTAAAACAGGCATGTCAACACTATATCCTCCGCGCAGACAGATGTCAAACGGTTTCTAAAAAATCTCCGCAGAAAATGAAAGTTGTGTATTGACGGAACTTTTCTAACATAGTAAAATATCATCATGCGGTTAATCAGTATATTGATTTGAGCATGCCACTGTAGCTCATCTGGCAGAGCAGCACATTCGTAACGTGCAGGTGGCCGGTTCGATCCCGGCCAGTGGCTCCAGAAGCAGTTTGCCTGATATAAACCGGTAAACTGCTTTTTCTTTCAAAAGGAATATATGGTATAGGATCCGGGGCATTGGCGCAGCTGGGAGCGCGCATGACTGGCAGTCATGAGGTCAGGGGTTCGATCCCCCTATGCTCCACCATCAACAGGGAAAAGCCCTCTGAAATCACAATGTTTCAGAGGGCTTTCGTTTTACATAATGTAATAGAATAAGCAGATGGAGGTGGTAAAACAATTATGAGCATTGATCGAGAACTGGAAATGATATTATACAGCACACCAGAATCGGATGTGACTGTAAGTGCGATTATAAAAGATGAGACGTTATGGTTGAATCAAAAATCTCTGGCTGAATTGTTTAACGTTGACATTTCAACCATAAATCAGCATCTCAAAAATATATTTGAAATCCAGGAACTCGAACAGAATTCAACTATTGGGAAATTCCCAATAGTTCAAACAGAAGGGAAAAGAACTGTTCGCAGGACTGTAACTTTTTATAATCTCGATGCCATTATTTCAGTCGGATACCGGGTAAATTCAAAAAAAGCAACCGCCTTCAGAAAATGGGCAACCTCCGTTTTGAACGAATACATCCGAAAAGGATTCGTGATGGATGACGACAGATTAAAGCAGGGAACAGCTCTGTTCGGCAAAGACTATTTCAAAGAACTGCTGGAAAGGGTTCGCTCCATCAGGGCCAGCGAACGCCGTATCTGGCAACAGATCACAGATATCTTCGCCGAGTGCAGCATTGATTACGATAAAAATTCTGATGTTACTCAGAAATTCTACGCTACCATTCAAAATAAATTTCATTTTGCCATTACCGGAAAAACCGCAGCTGAGATCGTCTATTCCAGTGCGGATCATACGAAAGATAATATGGGTCTGACCACCTGGAAGAATGCTCCGGAAGGTCGCATATTAAAACAGGACGCGAAAGTGGCGAAAAATTATTTATCTGAAACCGAAATACGCAGACTGGAACGCGCTGTTACAGGCTACTTTGATTACATAGAGGATCTGATTGAACGAGAAAACACCTTCACAATGGCAGAGTTTGCCTCTAGCGTGAATGAGTTTCTGGAGTTTAGAAAATACGATATATTAAAGGATAACGGGAAAATTTCAAGGAAGCAGGCAGAATCAAAGGCTTCATCAGAATACGATATTTTCAATCGAACCCAATTCATCGAATCCGATTTTGACAAACAGATTCAAAAACTAAAGAGCACAAAATAACAAAAACAGGAGATCTGGCCATGACGAATCAAATCTCCTGTTTCTTTATTCATTACTCCTGTATAAAGCCCGCAAAAAAGGAAGCTGATCCTTCCAGCAGGATTGCTTCCTTTTTTATCATGTTCCATTTACACCCGCTCGTACCGGCATCCCGGAAATGCCGTATCAAACATGCAGATGCTTTTATAAGAACAGTATTTGCAGGAAGTCTTGTAGTTACCTTCCATATCTTTTTTCTTTTCTTTCTTTGGTCTGATGTCGATCTTTCCATCGCAGATTTCCCGGCAGATCCGATCCACCTGGCGATCCACCTGTGCAGAAAGCTCCTCGAATTCTTCCCGGCTGAACAAATATCCGCCAGAAGAGCCGGAATACGTTCCGTTCTTTTTCACGTATTTGATCGGGAGCACCTTCGAGGCTCCGCCTATTTCCGTATCCATGGCATCGATCATGTCCATATCATCCAGCACGATCCCTTCCAGCTTATAGGCGTCCTCCATCCGTTCCTCTGCAGCCGCTTCTCCCGGCACGACCGTTCTGGCATCCGCGTCAGCATCGATTTCCCGGATCTTGAACAGGAAGACACCTGCAGGCTTTACCTCCTGCTTCTGAGTCGCAGCTTTAAGATACAGCATAAGCTGAAGTTTGTAGCCGCTGCGAAAATGCTCCACGTCTACAGAATCTCCACCTGTCTTATAGTCTACGATCCGCACAGCCGTTTCCAGACCATCTTCGTGCTCCGGCATTTCAAGCACATCCATCCTGTCGATCTTCCCTTTGATCAAAACTTCATGCTCCCCGGCCATCACCCGGATAGGCGGCAGCTGTGCCCCTCTGGCAAAAGGCTGCTCAAAATACATCTCCCGGATCCTGCCTCTTCTCACCTGTCCGATCATCGCCCAGGCCACACGACTGCAGATATCCACGATCCGCTCCGTCCGGTAGGATTCATTTCGTCCTGATGACAGCAATCCTTCTCTATAAGTACCGGTTTCCTCCTGCAGGATCCTTCTGATCTCCTCCCTGCATTCTTCCTGCGTGATCTTCATCCAGCGGGAATCAGGATCGGTGATGGCGACCGGCACAGCATCCAGACCCTGAAAAGAGTCTTCACCAGCCGTCAGCCGCTGAGAAAGCTTCATGATACATTCATGGTAAATATCGCCGATTTCCCGCGGTCCCATTTCAAATACTCTCAGATCCTCCGGACGCAGTCCATAGCTGATAAAATGAGCAAACGGACAACCGCTGTACTTTTCCAGACGTGACGCACTGGCCTCAATGGCACGCCGGTCGCCTCTATACAGCGCATCCGCCAGCTGTCCTCCCAGAGCATTCTGCTCGTTGTCAAACTCCATGCCGCGACGGATCCTCTCCATTTCTTCCGGTTCATGGCTGCCGTACCACAGTCCGGCATAAAGCCAGTCTTCATCCAGTTTACCATCCTCAAGATACTCACGGAACGCATCGGTCAAGTAGGATATGGCTCCCTTCGGCGAAACAGCGATCTCCGTGACTTCACCGTCCTCCAGATCTCCCAGGACGACCGAATCATCCGACTCAGCACGGCTTTGCAGGAAATTCTCCAGTTCCCGAAGCACGGCAGACGGCCGCAGCTCTCCCCCAGTCTCATCGATCCGGCTGCAGCTGACATAAAGCCGCTCCTCCGGCTGCGACAACGTCCTGTAAATAGCCAGCCGCTCCTCCTGCTTTACCATGTCCTCCGTCCTGGAAAACTCCAGATCCATCTCTTCCAGCACAGCCTTTTCCCGCTCGCTCAGAAGCCCCTCGTCGGTTTTCTGCAAAGGCAGCAGTCCTTCGTTGGCGCCAAGCACCAGCAAGGCTTTCACCCTGCCGACCCTGGTTCGCTGCATGGTCCCCACCAGAACGCTATCCGGATTTACCGGAACGATCCCGATCTCCATTTCGGCAAGTCCCGCTTCTACGATCTGTCGCAGAGCCCTGCCCGAAAGCCGTTCTTCTCCTACCGTTTCCACGATCTGATCGAAAATGCGACAGATCACATTCCAGCTCTGCCCAGTCTCCGCTGCGCCATCCAGGAAACCAGCCTCCTGCTGTGCCTTCGCCATAGCTTCGATCCGATCTTCCATCATGAAATCATCAGCCAGAAATCCATAAAGACCCCTGATCTTTTCTCCTGCTGTATTATACTTTCCAATGCGATCCCGTGCAGTCTCGATGACAGACACCACCTGTTCACGCAGTTCATTGAATCGGTTCAGGTCCTCTGCCGTATAATTATCTCCCATACGCGAGAACGGCTTTTTCCACAGAGTTCCTCTGATCTTAAACTGCTGCACGTAGTTTTCAAGCGCATCCTGTTCCTCTTCAGCCAATCCGAGAAAGCCTGATTTGATCAGCTGCATCACAGCACTATCTCTGTAACCATTTCCGATGATTTCCAAAAGCGACAGCAAAAATCCGACCACCGGATGCTGGATCACTTTTCGCTTCTGATCGATGAACACCGGGATCCCCCAGCGCACGAAAGTCCTGCGGATCACACCGCTCCGAAGTCCCGTATCATTGCACACAACGACGATATCACCAAACCGGTATCCGTGCTCCCGCACCAGCTGCAGAATATACGCTGCTGCCCGGTCTGCCTCCGCGTATATGTTGGATGTGCAAACGGCGGTGATCCGAGGGTCTTTTTCCTGCAAAGAGTCTTCCTGACTTACCGAAATTTCCCGCATAGTCTTGCTCCAAAGGTTATCCCTCCCAGATCCCGTTATCGCCTGACACGTCACTTCTTCGTTGAGATCCTCCGCCATTTCCATCAGATTACGGATCACGAAACCCGTCAAAGAAAACAGGTCTTCCCGGTCGTCAGCTGCCAGAAATCCTGCATCACCGGGCCATGCAGCATCGCCGGACTGCGACGGATCCCCGGCATCGTCCTTTGCAGAACGCTCCGGAGGAGTCTTTGCAGCATCCTCCCATGTCATAACGATGTTCAGACTGCGCGCCGTCTTGAGGATCCGCTCCAGCACCAGCATATTCTTCGGCGTAAACGTATCAAACCCGTACACCCACACATCACTGGCCGCTACCAGCGACGAATCCAGCATTTTGTCGCCGTAGAATGTAATATAGTCCTCCGAATCCAGATACTTTCCTGCGATGGCTTCCTCGTACAGAGAAAACAGGGTCACGATGTCCTTCAGCTTGTACTTGAGGAAACTGGAATCTTCCAGAGATTCCGACACCTCCCGCAGCATGTCCACGCTCACCTCCGAGCGCTTCATCTCCGAGATCAGCATATTGACCCGCTCTACAAAGGAATTCTTTCCGCGGACGCCTTTGTAGATTTTCAATGCGTCGTCGCTCTCCTCCAGGATCCGTGTCAGCAGCATATGCCTGCCGTATTTATCGATAAGCGGCGGCACCGGGCCGCCAGCTTCTTTTAGGATCTTATGTCCCAGCGCCGAGAAGTCCACCACCGCCAGATCCATTAAGCCGGTTTTATCAAGATAAAAAAAGGCGTCTCTTTCTGCCTGCAGGGAAAATTGATCCGGTACAAGCAGCAGAGATCTGCCTTTTATGTGTTCAAATATGAATTTTTCTTTTTCGATGTTCTCGCCGCCGTAATAAATGTTCAGCATCGGTTTTCCTCACTTTTTCTGCGTGGTAAACTCCCGGAAAACATCTTTTACGGTATCGATCTTATCCGCCAGTCCGGCATTTTCACTGCAGAATACCAACCCGCTGTCCGGGTCGCCTGCTACACTGCGCCGCACTGCCTCGAAGAGGTCGTAAGGATCCTCTCCATCTTCCGCGATTTTTTCTGAAAAGGCGGTTCTCATCGTCCGCACCGATGTTTTCATCGGGCTTCTGATTATTGTAACATCATTTTTACGACAGTTCAAATACAACTGCTTGTATCCGTCGGGAGCATCGCATTCTTCCGTTACGACGAACCTTGTCCCCATCAGGATCCCGTCAGCGCCGTATTTGTAAACGAATTCCGCATCTTCCCTGCGGTAGATGCCTCCGCCCACCAGCAGCGGACAATTCTCCAGCTTGGACGCCTCTGATTTGACATCCGAGATGATCCTGCCCCATTCCTGCTCTGCCCGGTCCAGCTGCTCCTCCTTGAATCCAAGAAGTCCTGCAGCAAAAGGGCCCTGCAAAATAAAGGCATCCGGGACCCGGTTGTATTTCTGCGTCCAGTTGCGCACGATCGCAGCCGCGCCTCTGCGCGAGGATACCACCGGAATCAGTGCGATATTTTTATCCGTACAATACTTGGGCAGATCTGTCGGCAGTCCGCTGGCCACGATAACCTCTGCACCGCTCTTTGCAGCAGCTTTCACGTATTCACGCGCCGCAGGATTTCCCCACAGCACGCTGACGCCGATCAGACCTTTGCCGGAACGTTTCTTTCTTCGCTTCAGTGCTTCTGCCACTTTCTCCTGCAAAGCTTTCACATTGGCTTCCATGCGATCCCGGGCGAAGTCCTCTCTCTGCCAGCCGATATCCGAAGCGCCGATCAGTCCCAGTCCGCCTTCTTCTGCCACTGCGGAGGCCAGCTTCGGACCTGCGATGCCCAGACTCATGCCGGCCTGCACGATAGGGACGGGGAGATCCCTCTTTCCCAGCTCCAAAGGTTCCAGCGCGAAAGGCGTGGTTTTCAGATAAGACATACTGCTTTTCGCCATGAAATACTGGTTGATATTGTCTATAGCCGATATAAAATATCGTAATTTGTCAGGCTCCACCTGCTCCACAGCACCACGAAGCAGTTCTCCCATGAAGGAATCCCGCTCCGTTGCTGCTGCAATACCTTTTTCACTAAGCCCGATCTTGACTATACGCCGATCTTTATCGTCCCGCAGGCGCTCGACGTACCCCTTTTTCACCAGCTTATTGATGGTAGTGGTCAGCGTGCTGACATTGATTTCTAAAATGTTGGCCACGTGAGTCATGGTCTTAGGACGTCCTGTCCCGATGGCCATGATGGCACTGATCTCCGCTCTGGAAAGATCGCTGAACTCAGAAGCTTTGATCGCTTCATCCTCCAGTCGATGAACAAGACCGAAAAGCTGTCTCATCAAGGTATGTATCTTATTGAGATCTTTATCCACGAAATCAGACTCCTAATCAAAGGCGAACATGATCTCGCACTTGCATGCCAGTTCATCGCCTACATAAGCTTCCGCCAGGCCTGTTCCTGCCGTTTTACGCAGACGTTCCATCGTCACTTTCAAAGTCAGAACGTCTCCCGGAACCACCTGTCTCTTGAACTTGGCATTCTTGATGGATGCGAAGACAGCCAGCTTGCCTTTGTTTTCCGGAAGAGAAAGTACGGTGATCCCGCCGGCCTGCGCCAGGGATTCCACGATCAGCACGCCTGGCATGATCGGTCTTCCCGGAAAGTGCCCCTGGAAATAATATTCGTCTTCCGTCACATATTTTTTTGCCACGATGGACTTGCCCACTTCCATTTCTTCCACTTCATCTACCAGAAGGAACGGCTCTCTGTGCGGGAGCACTTCCTTGATCTGTTCTCTGTTCATCAGCATGATGTTGTTCTCCTTCTCTTATCTATAAAAGCAGACCGCAGCGCAAGCCCGCGGTCTGCCTGCAAATCTGTTACTAGTCTTCGTATTTCTTCATGATCAGCGTTCCGTTGTGTCCGCCGAATCCCAGGGAGTTGGACAGAACATATTTCACGTCTGCTTCTCTTCCCTCATTCGGTACATAGTCCAGATCCAGTTCCGGATCCGGCTTCTGAAGACCTACTGTCGGCGGGATGAATCCCTCGGTCAGTACCTTTGCGCAAATCACAGCTTCCAGACCGCCGGCTGCGCCCAGCAGGTGACCTGTCATGCTCTTTGTGGAACTTACCGGAACCTTGGTGTCATCTCCGAACACTTTCTTGATAGCGATCGTTTCAAAGGCATCGTTGTACGGCGTGCCTGTGCCGTGTGCATTGATGTAATCGATATCGTCCGGCGTGATACCGGCATCCTCGATGGCCATGTGAATGGCCTTTGCAGCACCTTCACCCTCCGGATCCGGCGACGTGATGTGATATGCATCGGAGGTGGCACCGTATCCCACGATTTCACCGTAGATCTTAGCACCTCTGTTTTTAGCGTGTTCCAGCTCTTCCAGGATCAGGAATCCTGCACCCTCGCCCAGGATGAATCCGCTTCGTTCCACGTCGAACGGGATGGAAGCTCTGTCCGGATCTGTCGTCGTGTTCATGGCTGTCATATTGGCAAATCCGGAGAAGGATACCGGAGCCAGAACGGATTCTGCACCGCCTGCCATAACAACGTCGTTATATCCGTGCTTGATATTTCTGTAAGCTTCTCCTATATTGTGGGTACCTGCTGCACATGCGGAAACGATACCGAAGCTGGCGCCTTTCGCATTGAATTCCATGGAGATATTCCCTGCGATCGCATTAGGCATCATCATCGGGACCAGCAGTGCGGATGCTCTGGCCAGATTGCCCTTCTTCACGCACTTTTCTACTTCATGTTCCATGGTGGAGATGCCGCCGATACCCGTTCCTCCGTATATGCCGAAACGATCCGGATCCACGTTTTCGCCGCTGACGATCCCACTGTCTTCAACAGCTTCCCTGGCAGCCACCAGCGCATACTGGTCTGCGATATCCAGTCTCTTGGCAGCTCTCCTATCGCCAAAATCGAAATCCTTGACTTCCGCAGCCAGCGTCACCTTGTGCCCTTCCAGATCGAATCTGGTGATCTCCGCGATGCCGTGCTTTCCAGCCTTGATAGACTCCCACATGGCGTCCACATTATTTCCAACCGGAGATACCACGCCGATCCCGGTCACAACTACTCTCTTTTCCATTTGACTTTTTCCTCCCCAAATACTCGTTTTTGTCTCTCTCATCTCTTAAACGATCAATTTTTACATGATCAGTCCACCGTCTACGGCAATGATCTGTCCTGTTACATATGTGCTGAGATCAGATGCCAGATACAGTGCTGTATTGGCGATATCCTGCGGCTGTCCCAGTCTCTGCATGCTGATATTCTGCGCTGCATGGCTCTTCTGTTCATCGGTCAGAACGGCTGTCATATCCGTTTCTACGAATCCCGGTGCGATGCCGTTTACACGGATACCTCTTCTGCCCAGTTCCTTCGCAGCGGAAAGAGTCATACCTACCAGACCTGCCTTGGACGCGCTGTAGTTGACCTGTGCCGGATTTCCCTTAAGTCCTGATACGGAAGACATGCTGATGATGGATCCGCTTCTCTGTTTGATCATCAGCGCAGAAATAGCTTTCGTCATATAGAATGCACCATTGAGGTTTACATCGATCACTTTAGTGAATTCTTCCGGCTTCATCTTGATCATCAGCTTGTCATTGGTGATCCCTGCATTGTTTACAAGGATATCCACTTTTTTATCGAACTCGTCCTTGATGATCTGGGCGATGTTTTCCGCTGTCTGCGGATCAGTGATATCGCCGTTGTACATCCGCACTCTCGTGCCATATGCTTTTAATTCTTCTTCCGTCTTAGCTGCTGCTTCCGGGCTGCTGATATCACAGATGATCACATTGGCGCCATTCTTACAGAACGTCTCTGCGATGCACTTGCCGATTCCTCTTACTCCACCTGTAATGACCGCTGTTTTTCCCTGTAACATATCTCTACCTTCTCTTTCTTAAACCAGTTCTTTCAACTGCGCGATAGTTTCCTGCAAAGTTTCCACGTTCTCCACGTTGAGCGCAGCGATTTCCTTACACGTTTTTTTCGTCAATCCGGAAAGAGTCGTTCCCGGACCGACTTCAATGATAGCTTTTACGCCGTCTGCCTCGAATCTTCTGATGATCTCCTCCCAGTAAACCGGGCTCATAGCCTGTTTCGCCATGATTTCCACCAGATAGTCTTTCAGATCTCCGCCATCGTAATCTTTCATGATATCGTCAGCAGTCACATCGGCATATACGGTGATTTCCGGCATTTTCAGTTCTGCCTGACGCAATACGTCCTTCAGCTTTTCTGCAGCCGGGATCATCATAGGGCTGTGAAATGCCGTGCTGACGCTGAGGGGGATCGCTTTGATCCTGTTTTCTTTCGCCAGTTCTGCAAAGCGTGCTACCGCTGCCTTGTCTCCGGCTACGACAGTCTGCTTCGGAGAGTTGAAGTTTACGCCTTCCAGGATACCGTCTTCTCTTGCCTGCTCCACCAGATCCAGGATCTTTTCCCTTTTACCCAGTGCTGCCGCCATGGTTCCCTTGGCGTTGCCGTCTTCATCACGTCCAGCCTCCTGCATCAGAGTTCCTCTCTGTGCTACGATCTCTACGCCTTCGCTGATCTTCGGTATCACCCCTGCAGCCGTCAGTGCAGAGTATTCTCCCAGGCTGAATCCAGCTACTGCATCGATCTCCAGCTTGTCGGAAAGTCCGTTCTTTTCCAGTTCTGCCAGCAGCGCTTTATAGGCCGCCATGCTTACAGTGTAGATCGTCGGCTGTGTCACGTGAGTCTGTTTTAAAGTCTCAGCATCGCCCTCGAAACACCATTCCTTGATCTGGTCTCCCGCCAGATCGAAAATTTCTTTTGCCTGCGGGTAAGAATCATACAGATCCTTTCCCATACCGCTATACTGTGCGCCCTGCCCTGCAAATACGATTCCTATCTTCATAAATCTCTTCTACCTCCTTGAACATCTCTTCTATAATCTCTGCTGCAGGCTGTTCTTTTTTCACCAGACCTGCAATCTGCCCCGACATGATGTTGCCGTTGTCGGAATCTCCGTCCCGCACAGCGGCTGCCAGTGTTCCCGTACATAACTGATTGATCTCTTCTTCCGGAGCATTCTGTTTTTCCAGAGAAAGGATCTTTCTAGCCAGTTTGTTTTTTATGATACGCACCGGATGTCCCGTGCTCCGGCCTGTTGCTACCGTGGAGGAGTCCTTAGCTTTGATGATGGCGTCCTTGTACCCCTGTGCCACGATACATTCGTTGGCCACCAGGAACCGGGTTCCTACCTGAACGCCCTGTGCTCCCAGCATGTATGCTGCTGCGATCCCTCTTCCATCTGCGATACCGCCGGCTGCGATGACCGGGATATCAAGCGCATCCACCATCTGCGGAACTAATGCCATGGTAGTCGTCTCACCAATATGTCCGCCTGCTTCTGTTCCTTCTGCCACAACTGCATCTGCGCCGGCTCTTTCTACTCTCGTCGCCAGTGCCAGGTTCGCTACAACAGGTACGACCTTGATGCCTGCCTCCTTCATTTTAGCAATGTATTTTCCCGGATTTCCTGCTCCTGTCGTTACCACCGGTACTTTTTCTTCGCATACGACATCGATCAGTTCCTCCACATTATCTGCCAGAAGCATGATATTTACGCCAAAAGGCTTGTCTGTCATCTCTCTTACTTTCGCGATCTGATCCCTCAGCCAGTCAGCGCTTTCGCCACCGGATGCGATAATGCCAAGACCCCCGCCATTGCTTACAGCAGCCGCCAGATTACATTCTGCGATCCGTGCCATAGCTCCCTGGATGATGGGATACTCCGTTCCTAAGATCTCACAAACATTGATCATAATTACCTCCTGTTACTATTACCGGTATTACCATTCTATAATTGCCGCGGCTGCACAAAGCCCGCCGCCAAAACCTACTAACGCTATTATATCACCTTTTTTCATCTTTTGGGTTAAATTCAGATCATATAATGCCATCGGGACTGTTGCGGAGGAAACATTTCCCCCGTCCTGGATACTGATCTGAAATTTCTCGATCGGCTGACCAAGTTTCTGTGCCGCCGCCTGGATGATCCTGCCGTTAGCCTGGTGAAGCACGAACCAGTCTACATCATCGCAGGTCAGACCTGTTTCTTCCAGCGCCCCCTTCGTTACTTCATCGATAGCGTTCACTGCGAACTTGAAGACTGCCCGCCCTTTCATGAAAAGAGGCTGCGGTGTCAGGTCATCCTCCCAGAAAGGAGGGTTGATGTAATTGGCCTTGCACTTGATCGCACCTTTCACATCATCGTAGTTCTTAATATATGTACTTAATATACCTCGCTCGTTTTCATCGCTTTCCAGTACGGCCGCCCCTGCTCCGTCTCCAAAGAGGATGCAGGTTTCCCTGTCCTCCCAGTTAGTAACTCTCGTCAGTCGTTCCGTTCCAACGACCAGCGCCCGTTTTGAGGCTCCATCCTTGCTATACTGAGAAAGTGCTGTATTCATGAGTGACTCTGCGATCCAAAGCCCGTATACGAATCCACTGCACGCTGCATTGATGTCAAAAGCGATGGCACGTTCCAGTCCCAGCTCTTTCTTCACCATTGCGGCCATGCTCGGGGTGATGTTGTCCGGCGTGATAGTTGCTACAACAACAAGGCCGATGGAATCCTTATCGATTCCCTGCAAAGCCTGCTCCGCAGCAGCCGCCGCCATGTCCAGCGAGCTTTCTGTCGTTGCGATCCTTCGCTGTTCGATCCCGGTTCGATCCAGGATCCATTCGTGACTGGTATCCACGTGCTGCGAGATATCTTCATTGGTAATAACTTTTTCCGGCAGGTATTTCCCTGTGCCGATGATTTTAATTCCCATGGTTGCCCTTTCTATTTGTTTTGATTTCAAATACTTTGATTGTCAAAGTATTTATATAATACCGCACTTCTATTAAAAAGTCAATACACCCGAATCTGGAACGTACCGCCGGGTGCTGCACGGACAGGATGCGAGATATGATGCGAAGTATTATGAATTCCCAGATTGGAAATTATCTGTTCCAACTGGGAACTAGTCGCTCAACGCCGATATTTTTTTGGACTATGAATTCCCAGGTTTGATTTTTTTAAGACCATATGGGAAGTTCCACGCTGCAAATATTACAAAATCAATCTGCTGCGGTTATTATAATGCCTAAAACCACATAAAAACTATTTGTTTGGGAACTCTCTTTCTCTGTACTGTAAATAAGTTGCAAAACAGTTCCCATCTTGCTGTTCTATTTTTCAAAATGGGAATTCATGAATGGGAGCGTAGCTCTCAAGCAACAAAAAATCCAAATCAAGCTCTCTTTTTTCACGATCTGGGAATTCATGATTTCCTTATCTTATATCATAATAAGATTTCTGCCGGTTTACGGCTAAAGCAGCTCCAGCAGTTCCGCTGCCTTCCGAATCACATGATCCGGCGCATCTTCTCCGAAGTCGTCTCCTGACTTTAACGCCAACGACCATCCCACCAGTACAGATGTAACACCGGCGTTTTTCGCACAGAGGATATCGAACATGGTATCTCCAAGCATAATGGAATTCCCCGGCAGGGAATGAAGTTTTTTCAAAGCGATATTGACCGGTTCCGGATCCGGCTTGTGTTTTTTCGTATCTTCCGCCGTGACCACCACATCAAAGTAGTCTTTTAAATCATATTTCTCCAGTCCCTGCTTGGTCGTATAAGCCAGTCTTGATGTCACAAGACCGGTCTTTTCACCGCGTTCCTTTACCTGGCGCAAAAGATTTTCCATGCCGGGAAACACCGTAATCAGATCACCAAAATTGTCACGATGATAGCTTCTGTAAATCTCAACAGCCTCATCTACTGGCACATCCGGGAAGAATTTTTTCATCGTCACTTCCAGCGGTTCCCCAAATGTCTTTATGATCTTCGCCACATCCTCATCACGATGCTCTATGGTCTGAAATGTATGCTGCCATGAGCGAAGGATCACCTCGTTGGTATTCATTATCGTTCCATCAAAATCAAACAATACTGTATCGAATCTTTTCATATAACGCTCCTGTTCTATATGGAAAAATCGAGTGTTCCGAAGAACACTCGATTTTCGTGGTGTATAAAAATGATTTTAGAGATTTCAATTTACACAAAACAATTATTTCGGTTTAATATCCACCGAACATAGACAGCATTACCGATGCCGCAACTGCCGAACCGATTACACCTGCTACGTTAGGTCCCATAGCATGCATCAGCAGGAAGTTTGACGGATTTGCTTTCTGTCCTTCGATCTGGGATACACGAGCTGCCATCGGTACTGCAGATACACCTGCGGAACCGATCAGCGGGTTGATCTTACCGCCAGTCAGAACGTTCATCAGCTTAGCGATCAGAACACCACCAGCCGTACCTACTGCGAATGCGCAGACACCCAGTACTACGATCTTCAGTGTGGAAGCTGTGATAAAAGTCTGTCCTGTTGCAGATGCTCCAACGCAGGTACCCAGCAGGATTACCAGGATGTTCATCAGAGCGTTTCCAGCTGTGTCAGCCAGTCTGCCAGTTCTGCCGCATTCCTTGAACAGGTTGCCCAGCATCAGCATACCAACCAGCGGAGCTGCAGACGGCAGAAGCAGAACTACTACTGTAGTTACAGCGATCGGGAACAGGATCTTCTCTCTCTGAGATACGACTCTCAGCTGTTCCATCTTGATCTGTCTTTCGTGTTCCGTAGTCAGCGCCTTCATGATCGGCGGCTGGATTACAGGAACCAGAGCCATATAAGAGTAAGCAGCTACTGCGATAGGTCCTAACAGGTGATCTGCCAGTTTACTTGTCAGATAAATCGCTGTCGGGCCGTCAGCACCACCGATGATGCCGATGGAAGCAGCCTCCTGTGCATTGAAGCCAAGAGCGATAGCTGCGAAAAATGCGAAGAATATACCGAACTGCGCAGCCGCACCCATGATCAATGATTTCGGGTTGGCGATCAGCGGTCCGAAGTCGGTCATGGAACCAACTCCCAGGAATATCAGGGACGGCAGGATCGGCTTCATCAGATAGAATACCGTCAGTACCCCTGCATCCGACAGCTGATTAGAGCTTGTCAGTTCGAAATGCTCAATGAAGATACCGCTTACCGGCAGATTCGAGAGCAGCATACCAAAAGCGATCGGTACGAGAAGCAATGGTTCAAAGCCTCTACGAATTGCCAGGTATAAGAAAATGAACGATACAATGATCATTATTCCGTTTTGATAGTTGAAGTTCGCGATTCCTGTATCATGCCACAGGTTCACAAACGAATCTAATATGGCTCCCATATTGTGTCTCTCCTTTTCCTTAAACGACATAATGACGCCAATTAACGTCACCGAAGAAATCTTAACATATCTCCAATTCCAATACAAGTATGTATTTTATAAATACTGTATACAAAGCCCTTTTTCCCTCGTGCTCCCGGACACCTTCCGTCCAGTATCCGCAAGTCCTGCAGCCATTTTTGCTAAGACTTGTTCATGCGCATGGAAAGTCCGATTTTCTGTTTTTCAGGATCGATCTTAATGATCCGAACTTTGACCGTATCACCGACCGATACTACATCCATCGGATGCTTGATATATTTGCTGCTCATTTCGGAAATATGCACCAGACCATCGTTCTTTACACCGATGTCTACAAATGCTCCAAAATCCACTACATTTCGAACTGTTCCTTCCAGTTCCATGTCTACTTTCAGGTCGTCAAAAGATCGCACATCGTTTCGGAAGATCACTGCCGGAGCATCCTCACGCGGATCGCGACCCGGTTTTTTCACTTCTTCTATGATATCTGTCAAAGTCGGTACACCGATTTCCAGCTCCTGTGCCATCTTCTCCACAGCTTTTTTCATGTTACGCTTTGGTTTCTTATCTTGTGCTGTCAGCTGCGCCAGCGCGCCAAGACCCTTGGCACGCGTCTTAGGCTGTTCCTTCTTTGCAGTTTCCCCGTAATGATCCCAGATCCTGTCATCCAGTTCCGCAACGCCGCCGCGTCCCAGCTGAGCCTTGTCGATGCCCAGCTTCTCCAGCATAGCTTCTGCAGCCTTGTACGATTCCGGATGTACCGATGTGCTGTCCAGCGGATTCTTCCCGTCCGAGATCCGCATAAATCCTGCGCACTGATTAAAGGTTTTTTCTCCGAGCTTGGCGACCTTCTTCAGTTCTTTTCGATCTTTGAACACACCGTTTTCTTCCCGGTATGCCACGATGTTGCGAGCGATCCCCATGTTGATGCCTGCCACATGTGCAAGCAGCGACGGAGATGCCGTATTAAGATCGACTCCGACTCTGTTTACACAGTCTTCCACTACATGATCCAGGGCACTTTCTAAAAGCCCCTGGTTTATGTCGTGCTGGTACTGCCCCACACCGATGCTTTTGGTCGGGATCTTCACCAGCTCTGCCAGCGGATCCTGAAGACGGCGTCCCAGCGACATGGCTCCACGCACCGTTACATCCAGATCCGGGTATTCTTCCGTCGCCAGCTTGGACGCCGAGTACACCGATGCTCCCGCTTCATTGACGATGGTGTAATGGATATCGAGCCCGCTCTTGCGAATGAACTCCGCCACTACTTCTTCCGTTTCGCGGGACGCCGTCCCGTTGCCGATGACGATGGTATTGATGCGGAACTTTTCTGCCAGCTTTTTCAGCACGGCTTCCGTTCCTTTTATATCTTTTTTCGGTTCCGTCGGAAATACCGTCGTATAAGCAAGCAGCTTTCCTGTTTCATTGAGGACAGCCACTTTGCAGCCCGTCCGGTATCCCGGGTCGATACTGATGATCCGTGCTCCCTTTACCGGCGGCACCATCAGCAGCTTTTCTGTGTTCTTTGCAAAGACCTTGACCGCTTCTTTTTCTGCCCGTTCCGTCAGCATATTACGCATTTCACGTTCCGCAGATGGTGCCATCAGACGCTTGTAGGCATCTGCAACGGTATCGTCGAGAAGTTCTTTATAGATCGACTTTTCGTTAGTAATGATGCTGCCCGACAGAAGGTTTTCCATCTTCTCCGCATCGGTCACTACCTTGACTTTCAGCTTCTTTTCTTTTTCGCCGCGGTTTATGGCCAGGATCCGGTGATTCGGGATCTTATCGATCCCTTCGCTGTGATCGTAATACATTTCGTACACAGTCTTTTCTTCGCTGTCCACTGCTTCTGTGCGGATGATCCCGGTATGCTCCGTTTTCTCCCGGACAGCTGCCGTCAGTTCCGGATCATCGGAAATACGCTCCGCGATGATATCGCATGCTCCCTGCAAAGCTTCCTCCGCCGACTCCACGCCTTTGTCCGCGTCTGCAAAATCCTTTGCAGCATCCAGCGGGCTTCCGGACTCTTCCTTCTGTGCCCAAAGGATCTCCGCCAGAGGCGCCAGACCCTTTTCTCTGGCCTTGGAGGCACGGGTCGCCTTCTTCTTTTTGTATGGTTTATAAAGGTCTTCCACGCGCTGCAAAACTTCAGCCTTGCGGATCTCTTCCGCCAGTTCATCGGTCAGCTTGTCCTGCTCTTCGATGAGGCGGATGACCTCTTCTTTTCTCTCCTCCAGATTTCGAAGGTATGTCAGCCGTTCGTCCAGATCACGGAGCACCACGTCGGAAAGTCCGCCGGTCGCTTCCTTTCTGTAACGAGCGATGAATGGGATGGTGTTGCCTTCGTCGATCAGATTGACCGTCTGCTCCACCTGCGACTGCTTCAGCCCAAATTCTTTTGCGAGCACTTCAATGATATTCATATGCCTACTCCTTCTGCTTCAGTTTTTCATTGATAAAGTAATCCAGGTCGCCGTCCATCACGGCGTTGACATTGCCGACTTCGGCACCTGTTCGATGATCCTTGACCATGGTGTATGGATGGAAAACATACGAACGGATCTGGCTTCCCCAGGTGATCTGGCTATAATCACCCTTCAGTTCATCCAGACTTTCTTTATGCTCCTGCTCTTTCAGTTCCAGCAGCTTGGATTTCAGCAGTTTCATCGCTGTATCCTTGTTCTGGTGCTGGGATCGTTCGTTCTGGCACGTCACCACGATATTGGTCGGCAGGTGGGTGATCCGGATAGCCGAATCCGTCTTGTTGACGTGCTGACCGCCTGCCCCGCTGGAACGGAACGTATCGATCCTCAGATCATCCGGATCGATCTCCACATCCAGATCCTCATCGATTTCCGGGATCACATCCAGCGATGCGAACGATGTATGTCTTCTGCCGGAAGAATCAAATGGCGAAATACGCACCAGCCGGTGAACACCCTTCTCATTTTTCAGATATCCGTAAGCGTTTTCTCCTTCCACCAGCAGAGTCGCACTCTTGATACCGCCCTCTGTATCTTCCTGCATATCGATCAGCTTCGATTTATACCCTTTTTTCTCGCACCATCTGGTGTACATGCGGAACAGCATTTCTGCCCAGTCCTGAGCATCCGTTCCGCCTGCTCCCGCATGAACGGAGACGATGGCATTGTTCTGATCATATTTACCGTCCAGTAAAGTCCTGAGCTTCAGAGCTTCCAGCGCATCGGAGATTTCTTTGCAGGATCCTGCTGCCTCCTCCGTCAGGGATTCATCCGGTTCTTCCTCTGCCATTTCCACGAGGACTTCCAGATCCTCAAGCTGCGAACCAAGATGATCCAGCTCTCCCAGCTTGCCTTCGATGGACTTCTTTTCTTTCATATACTTCTGCGCACTCTCGGGATCATCCCAAAAGCCCGGCTTGTTCATTTCCTCTTCGATGGAGGTCAGCTTTTCCTTTAACCCAGCCGGGTCAAAGGGACTCACCCGCCTCTTTCAGCATGCTCTGCAAAGCAGGCAGCTGTGCCTTGATCTCATCGATCTGCATACATTCACATCCTTTTCTGTTTCTATCTTATGCTTCAGTCTGCGCAGGCGCCTACTGATTTCTGCCGCAGCAGTGCTTGTATTTCTTGCCGCTTCCACATGGACACGGATCGTTTCTGCCAACCTTCGGTGCGTCTCTGCGAACGGTTTCCTGTTTATGTTCCCGCTTCGGCACTGCAGCCTGATCAGGGACCTGCTGTCCGCCTGCCTCCATCGGCTCGTCCTCATACTCGTCCTTGCGACCTTCCCCCGATCCCAGAACGTTCTTACGCTGCGTCGTGGTCTGCACCGTAACATTGTAGCAGAACTTGACGAACTCTTCCTTGATGCCGTTGATCATCATTTCGAACATATCGAAGCCTTCCTGCGCATAGGCAGCAGCAGGATCCTGTCCGCCCAGTCCACGCAGACCGATTCCACTCTTTAACTGATCCATGGCGTCGATGTGATCCATCCACTTATTATCTACGACACGGATCAGGATCATCCGCTCTACTTCTCTCAGCTTGTCCGCTCCGATCTCCTCTTCTTTGGCTTTATAGAGATCTGCAAAGTCCTCGTAAAGGCCTGCTTTCAGGCTCTCGGCGTCCATGTCAGCCAGCGTTTCTTCATCAAATACCAGATCTTCAAAGGCCGGTGCGATCTTTTTCAGTCCTTTGTTCAGGCTTTCGAAATCCCATTCTTCCGGATATTTCGAAGCCATCACGACAGGATCGGTCACATTGTCGATCAGTTCATGGGTCATAGCTTCCAGATCTTCCGTAAGATCCTCACCGAACAGTACTTTTTTACGTTCTCCGTATATGATCTCACGCTGCTTGTTCATAACGTTATCGTACTGCAGTACGTATTTACGAATGGAGAAGTTCTTGCCTTCCACTTTCTTCTGTGCATTTTCGATCTGCCGCGTCACCACACCGGATTCGATCGCTTCATCTTCTTCCACACCAAGACGCTGTACGATCGCCTGCATCCTGTCGCCGCCAAACAGACGCATCAAATCGTCTTCCATGGAAATGCAGAACTGGGTCTGGCCCGGGTCTCCCTGTCTTCCGGAACGACCTCTCAGCTGGTTGTCGATACGTCTTGATTCATGACGTTCTGTACCAACGATAAACAATCCGCCAAGCTCCCGCACCTGCGCCTGCTCTTCCCGGCGTTCTTCCTTGAACTGCTCGTGAAGCTCATTAAACCGTTTACGTGCCTGCAAAAGCTCTTTGTCTTCGCTCTGTACGAAGCTGGTTGCAAAAGCGATAGCATCCTCATCATAGCCTTCCTGTTCCATGGCTTTTTTGGCTTCAAATTCCGGGTTGCCGCCCAGAATGATGTCGGTACCTCTTCCTGCCATGTTGGTAGCGATCGTGATCGCTCCAAGACGACCTGCCTGTGCGATGATCTGCGCTTCCTTTTCATGATGCTTTGCATTTAAGATATTAAAATCCTTAATGCCCCTTTTGCGGAGCATAGTTGCGATCAGCTCGGACTTTTCGATAGAAATGGTACCTACCAGCACCGGCTGTCCTTTTTTGTGAGCCGATTCCACTGCATCTACGATCGACTTGTACTTGCCGTGCTCCGTCGCATAAACAGCATCCTTCAAATCATTACGGGCAATCGGCTTATTGGTCGGGATCACCACGACGTCCATGTTGTAGATGTCCCGGAATTCCCCTTCTTCCGTTTTTGCCGTACCGGTCATGCCGGACAGTTTCTGGTACATACGAAAATAATTCTGCAAAGTAATAGTCGCCAGGGTTTTTGACTCCGAGCGTACCAGTACATGTTCCTTGGCTTCGATGGCCTGATGCAGTCCGTCGCTGTAGCGTCTTCCGAACATCATACGACCGGTAAATTCATCGATGATGATTACCTCACCGTCTCTTACGATGTAATCCACGTCCCGCTTCATCATGTTACGCGCTTTCAGTGCCTGCAGCACGTGATGGTTGATTTCCATGTTTTCCGGATCGGAAAAGTTCTCTACGTTAAAGTAAGCTTCACACTTGGCTACTCCGTCTTCCGTCAAAGAGATCTGTTTGTCCTTTTCTTCTACAGTAAAGTCATCATCCTTTTTCAACGTCCGAACGAAGCCATCCGCCTTGGTGTACATATCCGTGGACTTGTCACCTTTACCGGAAATGATCAGCGGCGTTCTGGCTTCATCGATGAGGATGGAGTCCACTTCGTCGATGATGGCGTAGTTCAGTTCCCGCTGCATCATATCTTCCTTGTAGATCACCATGTTGTCTCTCAGGTAATCAAATCCATATTCGTTGTTGGTTCCATAAGTGATGTCTGCGTTGTACGCCGCACGCCGCTCTTCCTCGGTGATGCCGTGGATCACACAGCCTACTGTAAGCCCCAGGAACGTATAGAGCTTTCCCATCCATTCCATATCACGCTTAGCCAGATAATCGTTGACCGTAACGACGTGAACGCCTTTTCCTTCCAGTGCGTTGAGGTAAGCCGGCAGCGTTGCCACCAGTGTTTTACCTTCACCGGTTTTCATCTCCGAGATCCTGCCCTGATGAAGTACGATCCCGCCGATGACCTGCACGTAGAAGTGCTTCATGCCCAGGCTCCGCCATGCGCCCTCTCTGCATACTGCAAAGGCCTCCGGCAGCAGTGCGTCCAGTGTTTCACCTTCCTGGATCCGTTTTTTAAATTCTTGTGTCTTGTCCCGCAGCTCCTGGTCTGTCAGCTTCTGATATTCTTCATCATAGGCCATGACCTTGTCCGCGATTTTGGAGACTTTTTTTACTTCCTTTTCATTCAGGTCTCCAAAGATTTTTTCCATAAGACTCATCTATCGTTCCCCTTTCTGGAATCACAGGTCTTCCTCCTGCAGTTCCTCTACCATCAAATTTATTTCTTTCGCCCGTCTATCATCTGCTTTCGTCACCTTAACAGACAGTCGTTTTCCATCCACGATCGTTTCAAACTGGTCGCCTTTACGTGGAAGCCGGTCAAGCTGCATCACTACCCAGCCGTTGACTGTATTAGCTTCCTGAACTTCCTCTTCTATATCGAAATAGTCGAATACCTTGCTGATATTGGCTTCTCCCTTGATTCGGAAGCTGCCGTTCTGCAGCGGCATGATATCCTGAGATATCACCACATCGTGTTCGTCGAAGATCTCACCGACCAGTTCTTCTATGATATCCTCCATGGTCACCAGGCCCTCCGTCCCGCCGTATTCATCGATCACGACAGCCATATGGATCTTCATCTGCTGCATTTTACGCAAAAGATCCGAAACACGCATCGTCGTGCTGACGAAAGCCACCGGCATCACGTAATCTGACAGATTCTTGCCCGTCCATGCCAGATAGTTATGAAAATCTTTCTGATTGATCACACCGATGATCTTGTCGATATCTTCCTCATACACCGGAAGCCGCGAAAGTCCCGTCCTGCGGAAAATCCCTGCCAGCTCATCCAGCGGGCAGTCGATCTCAACTGCTTCGATCTTCGGTCTTGGTGTCATAACGTCTTCTGCTGTCAAGTGATCGAACGCTATTGCATTTTCGATCAGCTTGCCGTGTTCTCTGGAAAGACTTCCGCCTTCTTCCGCTTCTTCCACCATGATCATCAGTTCATCTTCACTGATCCCTTCATTTTCATGGAACTTAAATATTTTAGCAATGAATTGTTTCCATTTTGTGAAGAGAAAGTTAACAGGTGTTAAAATCGTCGTCAGAAAAGTGATAAGCGGAGCAGATACCATAGAAAAATTCTCTGCTTTTTCCTTTGCGACACTCTTCGGCGTGATTTCTCCGAAGAGCAGCACGACTACCGCTACGAAAAGCGTGGCGATGGTCGGTCCCTTTGCACCGAATAAATCGACACAGATCACGGTAACGAATGCCGTAACACCGATATTCACGATATTGTTGCCCACCAGGATCGTCGTAAGAAGCTTGTCGTAATCCGAAAGCAGGCGCAGCACCCGCTCCGCTTTTTTGTTTCCATCCCCGGCCATGTTCTTCATTCGGATCCGGTTCGCCGAAGTAAATGCGGTCTCCGTTGCTGAGAAGTATGCCGAAAACGAGATCAGAACTACCACGACAACAATATCTAAAGCCATTTGACTGCTCATAAAAACCCTTTCCTCCCTGTATTCCCTTTTGATTCTTTTAAATCAGTATCCTATAAGTATACCTGATTCTTCCATAAAAAGAAACACTGAATACAGGATTAGACCGCTTTCCCTTGAAAAAATAAGGGTCTAATACTTATAGTACTAGACGGTTTCACCCTTTTTTCGTATATTGTCTCTGCATAAATACGACTATTGACGGAGTTACGTCTTTCGTTTTCTTTGATAGAATTGCTACATCAATCATTAGACACCATTTGAAGGAGGACTAAATAGAATGGATGCAAATACTCTTGCAAAATACATAGGAAAAGAGCACGTGGAAGAAGTACAGACACTTATGGAAAATGACAGCCAGCTGATGAACAAGGTTTCCTTTAAAAACCCTGTTGTAGCTCTGGTTTTATCTATTTTTCTCGGCATCATCGGCATTGACAGACTGTATCAGGGCGGTGTAAGCGTCTTCGCCTGCAAGCTTCTGCTGTGCTTTCTGACGTTCGGCGTGTGGTGGATCGCTGACCTAGGTTACAGCGTGATCATGACAAAAGAAACGAATTATAAAAAAATAATTGCCGCAGCTGCTTAGTGCCGCGGCAATTCATCTTCATTTTCTTCGTTTACGATGTAAATTACGCCGACCCGGCTCTTTACATTCATCTTTCTGAAAATATTATAAATATGTGTTTTAACAGTACTTTCTGACAGGAACAGGATCTCTGCGATCTCCTTATTGCTTTTACCGCTGTAAATCAGTTCAATGAACTCTTTTTCCCGCGGTGTCAGCTTATATTCCACGCAAACCTCATCGATCCGTTCCTGCAGATTTTTTTTGTGTTTTTCTTCCTCTGGTTCTTTATTGAAAAACTCCGGAACGAAATCCATCTTATACTCGTAGAACATGGTCACAAGGCTGATACCCAGCCAGAGCACGACCGTAAGATCCAGCGGTTCCCTGATAAACTTGCTGTTGCCCCAGTATACAGATGTTTCTCCCCAAAAATAGGAAATATAGTTCCAGATCACCATCGTGGTCACACTGATGATATAATACAAAGCTTCCTTTTTGCCTGCTGTGGAAGCATAGATGATATGTCCCACGCAGACCGTGATCGAAGCTATGATCAGCATAATATCCGTAGCAAGCAGCAGCCATTTGAAAGCATAGAACTGCTCGATGCTCATGGTAAATGTCAGCACAAGCCAGAGCACCATGTAAAAAAGCTGATACCGTTTTACCAGCTTATCCAGCATGGACAGCGCCTCTCTTTTGATGATCCGATCCTGCAGATCCGTCCACAGATACAGCGTTCCTGCTATCAGACAGCTTCCGATCCTCAGGACTTTTAAATTGCTGAATATCCCCAGCACATAGTCACTGTAATAGATTGCCATGTCGTAGCAGCAGATCACCAGGATCCCCATCAGGAAAAAAGCCAGATTTTTACTGATCCCTTTTTTATTTTTTCGATTCACCAGCATTGCAATGGTCAGCCCTGACACGCAGAGTATGATGCAAAGCAGGTAGCAGATCAAAATCAATTCTTTTAACACTTTGACCTCCCCATTTCCGTTAGGAAACAAAGGCTCCGTAAATCGCCCGAATAGCTTTCTCAAAGTCTTTGTTCTCAACTCCAACGATGATATTCATCTCGCTGGAGCCCTGGTCGATCATGCGAATATTGACCTTTTTCTCAGCCAATGCTGTAAAGAGCTTTGCAGAAACTCCTGTACGCAGCGACATGCCGGCACCTACCGTAGCAATCAGAGCGATATCATCGGAAACTTCCATATGATCAGGTTTCAGCTGACGTTCGAATTCATCCAGTATATCTTCCAGCTTTCCGCCCAGCTGCTTGTTTGAAATAACGACTGACAGCGTATCCACGCCGCTTGGGATGTGCTCGATCGGAATATCGAAATCTTCCAGTACGCCGGACATTTTACGGATAAATCCGCGTTCACTGCTGAGCAGTGCCTTGTACATGGTGATTACGGTAAAGTCCTTGCTTCCGGCGATCCCTGCGATGATCTGTCCTTCTTCCAGTTTAGCCGGTTCCGAAGTGATCATCGTTCCCGGATTTTCCGGTTCGTTGGTGTTTCTGATATTGATCGGGATATTAGCGATACGAGCTGGATAGATCGCATCCTCGTGAAGGACCGATGCTCCCATGTAGGAAAGCTCTCTCAGTTCTTTATAGGAAACTGTGCTGATGGGTTTCGGATCCTTGACGATCCTCGGATCCGCCATCAGGAATCCTGATACATCTGTCCAGTTTTCATAAACATCTGCACCAACAGCTCTTGCCACCAGCGCTCCTGTAATATCAGAGCCCCCACGGGAGAACGTCTTAATGGTACCGTCCACTTTCGCACCGTAGAATCCCGGAATAACAGCTCTTTCATGATGCTTCAGTTCTTCTGCGATCTCCTTGTTGGTCAGATCTTCCATGAATCTTCCTTTTTCATCAAAGCGGACGATGCGGGAAGAATCAACAAAATCAAATCCCAGATAAGCGGCGATCAGCATTGCGTTGAGATGTTCGCCGCGGCTTGCGATATAATCTGCGGAAGCTCCAGCTTCCAGATTCTTGCGGATTTCTTCAAATGCTTCTTTTAATCCCACATTCACACCCAGGTTTACTTCTACCGCCATGAAACGATCGCAGATCACCTGAAAAATCTGCTGATACGGCAGATTATGCTCGATGTGCGCTTTGCAGAGATACAGCAGATCCGTCACCTTGCTGTCGTCCGAAAATCGCTTGCCCGGAGCAGAAACCACAACGTAGTGGATATCCGGGTCATTTTCGATTATATTTTTTATTTTTCCGATCTGCAGCGCATCTGCTACAGAAGATCCTCCAAATTTTGCTACTTTAACACCCATTTTATTCCTGAATCTCCTTTCTCAGAGCGTCCACTTTGTCAAGCTGCTCCCACGGCACCTCGATGTCGGTACGCCCGAAGTGTCCGTATGCTGCCACCTGTCGATAGATCGGTCTTCTCAGATCCAGATCACGAATGATCGCTGCAGGCCGCAGATCAAAATGCTTTTCTACCAGTTCTGACAACTTCTCATCCGGCAGCCTGCCTGTGCCAAAGGAATCCACAAGGATGGACACCGGTCTGGCAACGCCGATGGCATAAGCGATCTGTATCTCGCATTTATCAGCCAGTCCTGCTGCCACCAGGTTCTTGGCAACGTATCTTGCCGCATATGTTGCAGAGCGGTCTACCTTTGTAGGATCCTTGCCGCTGAATGCTCCGCCGCCGTGACGCGCATAACCGCCGTATGTATCGACAATGATCTTTCTTCCTGTCAGTCCGGAGTCACCGTGCGGTCCTCCGATCACAAAACGTCCTGTCGGATTGATAAAATATCTGGTCTCTTTATCCAGCAGTTTATCGTCCACTACCGGTTTGATCACGTGCTCGATCAAATCTTCCCTGATCTGGGACAGTTCTACGTCCGGATCGTGCTGTGTGGAAACGACGATCGTATCGATACGGGCAACTTTATCGTCATCGTATTCTACAGTGACCTGTGTCTTTCCGTCAGGGCGAAGATATTTCAGTGTCCCGTTTTTTCTCACCTCAGTCAGTCTTCTGGCCAGTTTATGTGCCAGCGCGATCGGCATCGGCATGTATTCCGGCGTTTCATTGCAGGCAAAACCAAACATAAGTCCCTGGTCTCCTGCACCGGTCTCTTCCAGCGGATCGCTTTCATCGTTCAATGTGCCCTCCTTATATTCCAGCGCTTTATCAACACCCATGGCGATATCGGAAGACTGCTCGTCTATAGCTGTCAGGATCGCACAGACATTGCCGTCATAGCCGTATTCTGTCCGGTCGTATCCAATGTCACAGATCACTTTTCGCGCCAGTTTCTGGATATCGATATAGCATCTCGTGCTGATTTCTCCCATGATCATAGCATATCCTGTATTCACTGTTGTTTCTGCTGCCACACGACCCTGCGGATCCTCCGCCATGATCGCATCAACGATAGCATCTGAGATCTGGTCACAGATCTTGTCCGGATGTCCTTCTGTTACGGATTCCGATGTGAAAAATCTCTTCATTTCATACCTCCTGTGATACACACTAAAACTTTCTTTCGATTCATAAAATCCGTATTTGTGTGGAACAATGAAAAACCTCTTTCCTGAAACAGAAAGAGGCATAGGTTTCTGTTATCGTTCCTCATTTTTCAGAACAGGTCTTTCTGTCCTGTAGGATTTAGCACCTTCCGTGTTTCAACGCTGTCCCTGTAGGATATGCGCCGGCAGTATTCTGCGCACAAGGTTGCCGGGTTTCTTCGGGCCTATTCCCTCCGCCACTCTCAATGAGGAGTTTTATAAATCTTCGTATTTATTATATATATTAAATCGGTTAGGTGTCAATACCTGCCCGCAGAAACTTTCTGGCTCTTGTATTTTTTTTTAAATAGGGTATACTCATTGTGAATAGAAGAGAGAGGTAAATCATTTGAGTAAACCAAAATTAACCGTGATCGAAGGGGGCATCCCTTATCTGATCAAAACCAAACAGAAGCTTCTGGTTTCCGCCTATGTGACCAATACAAGACTCATGGGTGTCCTGGCACTGTATGCCCACTGGCGTATCTCAGGCACCGATGAGATGCTGGATTTCCACCAGTTTTTTTACATCGACTGTGAAGAAAGCGGTCTGGAAACCTATACCGGAATACTGGGAAGCGATCATTCTGAGATCGATGCCACTGAGCAGGCGCTTGTAGGAGGCCTGGGGGCAGAAAAAATCGAGATCAGTTATCCGCAGCTTTCCGGCATATTGACATTTTACCGCATGTTCAACGAAGCCCACGGTCTGCCTTTGCCAAAGGGATACAGGGAGTACAGCTTCCTGCTGGAGCCGGGCACTATTCTCAGTCCGGATGAACATACTGATGTCATGCGGCTCATCTGCGGCGAAATCACATCCGATTATCAGGCAGTCAATTACTTTTTGATGCGCTGCTTCGGGCAGGATCACAGAGCTGCCGCATTTCTTGCAGCCGGGGACTTCGATCTGGATATTTACGCCGGTTATAAGGGTGCCACTTTCTGCAAAAATACCATCGACAAAGATCACGTCTACGATGACGGCGCCACCGCGTATCTTTGCGAATCTCTCATCGAGCGGAAAGGGAACTACGAAATCATTATTTCCCGCGTCATAGTCAGAGATCTAAAGATCGTTGGTCTCAAACACTGCTCCGGCTTTGCAGTAAGCTCTGCAGAGGCCGCCATGATGCTGGCGAAGCCAGAATTCGTCACCGTATATGAAGTGCTCCTGTCTGAAGAGGACATGGAGAACAATATCGGAGAATTGACCATCAGCTTCAACACCATCATGTCAGAACAGGAGAACGGTCGTCTGTTTATGGCATTCAAGAAAAACAACGATCATGTCAACAGCCGGGTCTTCCGCCTCAGCAATGACGTCAAAGGCATCTACTACCTGACGGATTTCGGCCAGCTGATCATCGCCTCCTATACGCTCCACGAGATCCGCTACCTGGAAAATCAGCTGAAGGCAAGTCCTCTGGCACCGTTTCTCATCGCCACGGCAAAATACGAATTCAAGGAACCTGTCCTCTTCGAATTTATGCAAAGCGATTTCGAAGACTTTGACGATTTTCTCAACTTTATCCGTGATGAGTAAGAAATTTCCCACTTCTCCGCGATTTCGCATTGAAGTGGGTTTTCTTTTTCAGTATAATAAATTTTGAGTTGGTAATTATAACTACGATGTGATTTTAGGAGATTAACTATGCAGTACAGAACTTTTAAAAAAATCAATGAAAAAACTTCGCTGCTGGGCATGGGATGCATGCGACTGCCCGTAGACAGCAACGATACCGTGAAAGAAGAGGAAACGATCCGCATCATCCGTGACGCTATCGACGGCGGTGTGAACTATGTGGATACTGCATTCATGTATCACAACGGACAGAGCGAAAAGATCCTGGGGAAGGCTCTGAAAGACGGATATCGCGAAAAAATCCTTCTTGCCGATAAAATGCCGATCTGGTTTGCAAAGGACGAAGACGGTATGCGTACTATCTTCGAAAAACAGATGACACGTCTGGACACCGACTGCATCGACATGTATCTGATCCACAACGTGGATCGCGGTGTATGGAAACGCGTGCAGAAACTGAATCTTCTCCCTTACCTGGAAGAGCTGAAAGCTGCGGGCAGGATCCGTCATATAGGATTCTCGTTCCACGATTCCTATGATTTCTTCCTGGAAGTACTTGATGCTTACGACTGGGATTTCTGCCAGATCCAGCTCAACTTCATGGATAAAAATCATCAGGCCGGGGTCAAAGGGCTGAAGGCTGCCGCTGAAAGAGGTCTGGGGGTTGTCATCATGGAACCTCTGAAGGGTGGCCGTATCACCGACGCGGTCCCACCGACCGTACAAAAGATCTGGGACGAAGCTCCGATCAAAAGGACACCTGCAGAATGGGCTTTCAAATGGCTGGCAAACATGCCGGAAGTGACGGTGATGCTCAGCGGTATGAACGCTGAATCTCAGCTTCAGGAAAACATGAAAACGTTATCCGACGAACACGTTGCCGACCTGACGCAGGAAGAAAAGGATCTCATCGACCGTGTATCAGACGAATACAACCGCCTGATCAAATACTCCTGCACCGGCTGCAACTACTGCATGCCGTGTCCGCAAAAGCTGGACATCCCGCGGATCCTGCGCTACTTTAACGATTGGAACATATACGAGCAGAATCCATCGACGAAGCTGGAATACACAACATGGATCCCAGCTGGAAGACACGCTTCTGACTGTATCGGCTGTAAAGCCTGCGAAGAAAAATGTCCGCAGCATCTGCCGATCTCTCAGGCAATGAAAGAGGCTGCAGAGGCAATGGGCGTATAGCTGATTAAAAAAATGCACATCACAGAACACATATAAAAGAGCCGCTGGGCGGATCGATACGCTGCCTGTATCATTTTCCGCCTGACGGCTCTTTTTCTATTCTTGTTTTTATATCCTGTCTACTAAGATCAGTTCCACACCCATGCCCTGGAATGTCGTTCTTACGCTAAGAACATCTGAACTGGTATACGTGTTTGTCGTCACCGTCGGAGCCCCTGTCAATCTGCCGATAAGCATATCCCGCTTACCGGCGCCTCCTTCCGGATTCAGTGAATCCGTCAGCTTCTTGGCCAGGTTTTCCCGATCCATCCGATACCGGTAAATACGGTAAAGCCCCGAAAATCCATTGCATCGGATCAAAAATTCGATTTCATCATCGTAATGGCGCACCAGTCGCAGCAAATCGTTTTCTGTATGGATCTTTCTCAAAGATCTTCCGACATTTTCATCATAATTGTAGACCAGGATGCTGAATCTGCTTATATCCTTCGTGTCTGTTCCTTCCGCCGTGATGACATAGTTTTCTCCAGCGGCCAGGACTGTTTCACCTAGATCCATCAGGAGATGGTACGGCTCTGCCAGGATATCGTTGACGCTCCGTTCCATAATAGTGAAAATTCCAGCCTCCTTCGGATCCTTTGCAGAAGTCTCCGCAGTCTTCGGCTGCCCATTATCGTCATCACCGACCGCGGTACCAATGTCTAGAATCACCGGTTTCAGCACCAGCTTGTCCTCTGTCTCCGCAAATGCACCTCTCGTCAGCGCATGGATCGCCGTCTCGATCTCCATCGGAGTGCACCGCTTATATTTTGCACGGCTCTCCCGCGTCATGGATTTTCCCATGTATCTCTTCCGGTATTCCAGGGGATGCATGCCAAACCACTGCTCAAAGTGCTTTATATAATAGCGTACCGCCGAAAAGCCCATTTCCTCTGCGATAGCACCGATCTTCTTGCCGGACTCCAGCAGCAGCCGCTCTGATTCCTCCACTCTGATATAACTCAAGAGATCCTGGAAGCTGAGGCCGGTCGCTTCTTTGATGATATGAGACAGGTAGTAAATGCTCAACTTCTCATTTTCAGCGATCTCGCTCAAAGTCAGTTTCCGCTCATAATTTTCATACATATAATCCATGATGCGGTTGAGTCGACCTGCCAGGATCTTGCTGGTCTTGCCGCCTGTCTCATTCTGAAATTTGCCGTCTTCGTTCACAACATAGCAGAAATCCGAAATCAGACAGGATATGAGGTTGTGGGTGCTCTCGATGACCTTATGTTCATAGCCCTGCCCTTTTTGCAGGATCTCCATCATGATCTCCGCCATGATATTGCGGAGCACAGAAAGATTCTCCTCCTTGTCTTCTTCCATATCCACCACGAAAAACTGATCCCGCAGATCCGGATAGTATCTTTCGAAATAGCTGAGATTCATCTGCAACATCATGACCATATTGTCTTCGTCAGTGCGCTCCAGACTATGCATGTCACGATCATTTAAAATAAACATGTCCCCCTGTTTGAGCGTATACGTGTAATAACCGCTCTTTAAAATGATGCTTCCGGACAAAACATATACGATCTCCATGTCGTCATGAAAGTGAAACGGATAGTCCACGATATTAGCTGTAATGACACTGACCGGCAGCTCATCTTTATAAAAAATTTTTTCTCTCAACATTTTTTTCGCCTGCTCTTTCGTAAATATTATGTTAACTTTTGTTCTTTTTTCCTTCGACTTTTTTCAACAGCCAGACAACCCCTTGATTTTAGCCGTTTACGAAGTTATCCACAAAAAATCTGAGATTGTATACGATTTTATCCAAGGGTGCCTGTGGAAAACTATTTTTTGTAAATCCTTTATTTTTCAACGGTTTCTCTTGTCAAGACATAAATTCAAAACCATTTTATCCACAAGCTGTTCGTTTTATACGACGATCCGTGGATAAATTCACAAAACCGTGTATTATTGGGCTTTTGAGCGGCTTTTTTGCTGCAAATACGAACGTATGCTCTTATGTAAAATTTTTACGATTTGTTCTTGATAACCTCTTTTTTTTAAATTATGCAAATCCTCCGAATTGGAGAGAAATCCGCACTCTGCGATAATGACAGGACTGCTCGGGCAGCGCAGTAGAAAAACGTCGTTTTTCCCCATCTCCCCCCTGGCTTTCCGTGTATTTATATCTTTATTGAACCCATCCTGAAGTATCTTTGCAGCTGCTTTGCTTTCTGCGACTACTTCAGGATCCCCTTCAGAAGGATAGAACACCTGCGCTCCGCAAACCGAAGGATCCTGCGTAAAACTGTTGAGGTGTATGCTGACAGCAAGATCTGCCCCGGAGGCTTCAATGATTTGTTTCCGCCGCTTCATATCCTGCGTCTTTAGTGTCCGTATCGCGCCCTTTGCATTTTTTTCATAGAGCCCTTCGTCGCCGTTTCTGGTGAGGACAGTTTTGATCCCATCAGCCTGCAGCCGTCGTTTCAATCCTTTTGAGATCGCAAGATTGATATCTTTTTCGCTGGTTCCATCGCGTGCCTGCGCTCCGCCGTCCATACCGCCATGTCCAGGATCGATGACGACAACAAACTCTTCCTGTTCCGCCAACATCTGTCCTGCAACATATGAAAGCTGTCCTGCCAGATCCTCCTGATAAAAAGCTGCTGCCAGCATACCGACCACCAGACTCAGTATCAGGAAATTGCTGATTTTACGTTTCATATCTTACCTCTTTTCTTTCATCCTACTAAGGATTTTACGAAACCTCTCGATACGATATGAACCGCAAATTAGTTATATAAAATATATTATAGAACAATTTATGACTTTTTAACAGTAATCATTTGACATTTTTCGCTCTAGTATATAAACTTTTATTGATTTCACAAGTTTTCATGACAAGGGAGTACCGAAACTATGATGACCACAAAATTATACCAAATAGACACATATCTCAAAGAATGGGATGCCCGCATCCTTGCTGCAAAACCTTCTCCGGAGGTTCCCGGGGGTTCTGCAAAACAGCCTGCCGGGGGATCCGCTGATGCCTCTCCGCAGACCTGCTATCTGATCCAGCTGGATCAGACAGCCTTTTTCCCGGAAGGGGGCGGGCAGGGTGCAGATCACGGGGTGATCCAGGTGAGCTCACAGGGTTCACAGGACGTTGCATTTTCCGTCGTGGACGTGCAGGAAGACGGCGATCTGATCTGGCACACGGTAAAGCCTGCTTCTTCCGAAAAAAGTCTGACCAATGACCTTTGCACCATTCTGTCCGAAGGCTGCAAAGTCCACTGCATTCTTGATTGGGACAGGCGGTTCGAACATATGCAGCGTCACTGCGGGGAACATTTACTTTCAGGCGCCTTCTACCGGCTCTTTGGCGGAGCCAATCACGGTTTTCATATGGGGCAGGATTACATGACCATCGACATCGCACTGGAGGATCAGTCGCCTGTGACTCTGGAAATGGCTCATCAGGCAGAAATGCTGGCCAACCAGGCGATCTGGGATGATCTGCCGGTTTCCGTCTCCTATTTTGATACCCGCGAAAAAGCAGAACAGCTTCCTCTTCGCAAGGCACTTGCTTTTGACGAGGCGATTTCCATCGTGACCATCGGGGAGCTTTCTGAAACCTCCGACATCGAACCGGCAGACTGCGTTGCATGCTGCGGCACACATCCATCCACAACAGGCCAGGTGGGCCTGATCAAAATTTATAAAGTGGAAAAGTATAAAGATATGACTCGCATCTACTGCGACGCCGGTCGCAAAGCGCTGACGGATTATCAGCGGAAGCATGAGATCCTGACAAACGAAGCGAATCGGTACTCTGCATCTGTGGAAGAGTTCCCTGAAAAGCTCCGAATCCAGGAGGAAAAGATGAATGCAGTCCGCAACGAGCTTTATCATCTGAAAAAGGCCTATATTGAGTCCGAGAAGGAAAAGCTGAACGTTGTTCTAGGAGATATCGACCAATCCGGCTCTAACACTCCCGTGATCCTGTACCCGCTGCTGCACCTGTCCATGGATGACGCCTTCACCATGGCCAAATCGTACATGGGTAACATTCGAGCCGGCAAGACCCATCCATTACTCCTGCTCTATGTTCCGGCGCAGACTTCCTGCGTACTGGTTTCCGACGGCACTGTTCACTGCGGTAAACTGGTCAAGGAATACGCCTCCTTCTATCAGGGCAAGGGCGGCGGAAACGATGTGTCCGCCCGGGCTATTTTCACCAGCGACGAGAATGCGAGGCTGTTTGCCGACCTGCTGGAGAAGCACCTGAAATAGTCTTGTTGAATTGCTCCCCGCCGGCAGGATTTTATGATTTTTCATGGAGAAATAACAAAAAAAGCATAGTTTTCCCGCCACAAGAGCAATTCACCATCAGTAAAATACTAAAAGTATTGTTAATCGGCGGTTTTACACCCTATATTATTCCAATATAAGAAAAAACAGGTGTGCAATTTCCCTCGCAAGGGCTCTGCACACCTGTTTTTTTCAATCACAACGAGTGTTATCTTCGCATGACTATGATTTAGTTACCTGTAATGCAATCAAAAAGTAGAATTACATTTTTTCCCACTTGCAAAACGACCGACTTATCACTGGATATAGATCGTTACCGTCCGAACCCCCCATTTTCTGCATTCCGCCTCCGAATTCATATAAATATCTATGGTATTGCCCTTGATATTGCCACCGGTGTCTTCTGCGATCCGGGCACCGACGCCCTCGATATAAACCTTCGAGCCAAGCGGGATCACCCTCGGATCCACTGCGATCTCACCAACACGAGCACGAGTGCTCATAGCTGTCCAACCGCCGCCCGTATAAGAATACGCCTTCACCACCAGTTTTCGGCTGTATGATTTCCCATTGAACGAGATCTTCGTTCCGTTAAGGATCACCTTGTCTACCGCAGCAGTCACCGTTTCGCGGGAAATCTCCTTCCGTTCCGACTCTACGCCATCGATATAAGTGATCTCATAGGTCACTTTATCTCTGCCCTTGCTTCCTTCCGTTTCGACCTTGCTCTTGCCTTCCTCCATGGAAGGATCGTCCTTCTCAATGGTATTGAAATCCACATCCTCTTCCACTGTCTCCTGGGAAGTGGTCACGCGCTGGATCACCACTTTCAGACCATCACCGATCTCCGTATCCAGCCCCGGCGTTACGATATCCGCATCGCCCACCTTGATTTTACAATCTTTCAACGCATCCCCAACCGTCCGGCAAAGAGTCTTGTAATTCTTCGTCTTCCCGTCCGCTGTCACCTTGAAATCCGTTGCATGCTTCAGCTTGAAACTGATCCCGTCATAAATAAAGGTAGAAACCGGCCTCGAGATGTAATCATCCTCACAATACTTGATATGCTGCTCATCCAAAAATTCATCGATAGTAAACGCCTTCGATTCGATCTTGTAGTTCTGGCCGTTGATGGTCGCATTCACCTCCCGCGGCACCAGCGAAGTATACGCAAAAGTCACAAACAACAGCAGTGCGAACGCCGCTGCCAGCCCATACGCCCAGCCAAATTTCTTAAAGGAATGTTTCTCTTTTTTCCTGCAAAGCTGCTCCGCCTCTGTTTCTTCCACCGCAGGAATTTCCCCATCCTGTGCTTCTGTTTTCGGCGGCTCGGCAGGCTCCGCAGTCGAATGCTCTAGCGTTTTCTCTGCGACAGGCGCATCAGACGTTTTTGCTGCCTCCGCTGCGGCCATCGGCGCTGCAGCCGTCGCTTCCTGCTGTGTTGCAGGTTCTGCCTGCTGCGCCTGCTGTTGCATCTGTGCCCGCATATCCGGCTGCGACGGTGCCTGAATGGATGCCGCAGACTCCGGCTCCACCGGGGTTTCTGCAGAAACAGCTTCGGTTTCCGGCTCGGATAAAATACCTTCCGTCAGTTCTTCTGCCAGTTCCTCCGCTTCCGGGATCTCTTCTTCTGAATCAGTATCCGGCATTTCTGCCGACTCGCTTTCCTCGGGAGCTGATTTTTCTTCCGCTTCCATGGCATCTGTCAGCCAGTGTTCTGAATGCAGATCTGCTTTTTCTGTATCATTTTCTAAGACATCTTTAATATTGATCTTCATGCTAAAAATCTCCAAAACGTGTATTTTTCAATGAAACTACGTTTTTTATTGTAACAGAAACCGCCGATTTGTCAAATTTCACAGCAAAACTCCACACTATTTTCATAAAAAAACTGCACCGGGTCCGGTGCAGTTATCCTATCCTTTTATTCTTCCAGTTCCGACAGCCGATACATCGCCTCCGCATAGATCTTTGACAGGCGGATCATGTTGTCCACAGAAATCCGTTCATCTTTCTGGTGACCCAGTTCGATCTCGTCCGGGAAACGCGCTCCAAAAGCAACCGTATTCGGGATCGCTCTGGCATAGGTGCCGCCTCCGATCACCAGGGGCTTGCTTTCTGTATCACCCGTATGCGCCTCATAAATATCCATCAGAGTTTTGATCAGTGGATCATCTGCCGGGATGTAGATCGGCTCCTGATGCTTGCCTTTCACTATGCCTATATCATAACGATCCAGCACGCTCATCAGCCCGGCATAAACCTTTTCATCATCCATGGTCACCGGATAGCGTATATTGATCGTCAGCCGCGCAGCTTCCTTGTCAAATTCCGCCATGCCAACATTGAACACCAGCTTGCCGGATGGTTCGTCAGAAAAACCGCAGCCTATGCTTTCTCCATGAAACTCATAGCCAATATGCGAATTATAGAACTCGATGAAATCGTTGATATCCTCACTTGCAAAATTCAAACGCCCCAGAAACTCCAGCAGCACCGTGATGGCATTGACGCCCTTTTCCGGCTTTGCACCATGCGCAGAAACACCCTGCACCGTGATTTCCAGGCTCTTGCCGATTCCTTTGCAGCGAATCTGGCAGTTCAGCCCGGAAGCATTTTTTTCTTCACGAAAAGCCTGAACCATCTCCTTGATTTTATCGTATCCGCCGCCCGCACTGTCCCGCACGACAGCCCGGCTGTGATCCGCTACCGAGTTGGCAGCTGTACCGCCGCGAAGGGAACTGAGTTCCAGACCTTTGCCGGAAAACGGCTTGAGCTTGCGTACCAGTTCGAATACGATGATGCCCTTTTCTCCGTGGATCGCCGGGAAATCACCATCTGGTGTGAACCCCAGATCAGGCAGCTCTGCCACATGCTCCAGATAATGATCCATGCCGTGCCAGTTCGTTTCCTCATCCAGTCCAAGGATCAGGCGGATCGTCTTTTTCGGTTCATAACCGCAGGCTTTCAAAGCTTTCATCCCATAAAACGAAGCTATCACAGGACCTTTATCATCAGTCGTTCCACGACCACAGATCCAGCCGTCCTTTACCTCTCCGCCATAAGGATCGAAGCTCCATCCGTCGCCCTCCGGGACTACGTCCAGATGTCCTACCACGCCCACGATCCCTTCTCCTTTTCCTGTAAAGTCGATGTGTCCGCCGTAGTTATCCGCATTGTACACTGCAAAGCCCTCTTCGCGGGCCATGTCCAGCATGGCGTCATAGGCTTTCTGGACGTTCTCGCCAAAAGGGTACTCCCCTGGAGTTTCAACGGCTACACTGGGGATCTGCAGTAAATGAGACAAGGAAGATATCATATCTTCCTTGTTTGTCTCGATCGTTTCATTCACCTGTTTTAAAAATTCCAGATCACTCATCTTACATTACCGCTTCTACGCCTGCAACTTCCGGATAGCTTTCCTTTAAGATCTTTTCTACTACACCTTTGATCGTCATCTGAGCTCCCGGGCATCCTGCGCAGTGTCCCTGCAGTCTTACCTTCACGATATTGTCATCCGTATACTCTACGAATTCGATGTCTCCACCGTCTCTCTGCAGAAATGGTCTGATCTGATCCAGTGCGTCTTTGATTTTATCTTCCATATTACTATTCTCCTTTATGATTTTATTCTTTGCAATATCTTATGATTTAAACACGATCAATATGGTTCGACCGTATATGTGGAAACAATTTTTTTACCTTCCCAGGTGCTGATCTGTGCCGATCGCAGCGGATCACCTTCTGTATTGAAAGTGATATTTCCGGAAGCACCCTGGAATTCTTTTGCACTTGCCAGTACTTTCCGGATATCATTCCCGCTCGGGTCATTACCGGCATCATTGACTGCGTTGATCGCGATGAGATAAGCATCGTATCCAAGTGCCACCGAATCTTCCGGTTCTTTGTCTTTGCCGTATTTCTCATGATATGCCTCCAGGAACTTCTCGGATTCCTGGTTGATCGTATCATCTGCTGTAAAGAAGTTTACAAATGCGAGGTGCTCCTTGCTGACGCTGCTGCTGAGTTCAGAGCGGAATTCCTTGCTTGACCAGTCCGTCGGGCCCAGGAACATGACATCCATTCCCATATCGGCCGCCTGATTGATGATGTTTGCCGAATCCGCACTATCTCCCGGCAGCAGGACACTCTTGACTCCCGACTCCTGGATCGCTTTCAACGGCTTTGTAAAATCTTTCTGTCCCGGCTTATATGTTTCATACGCTGTGATAGCATCTTCATTTTCTGTTTCCGCTTCGATCCGGTCAACGAAAGTCGTCGCCATGGCCATCGCAACATCATCGTTGTTTGGTATCAAAATACCGGCTGTCGTTTCCTGCTTCTGTTCCAGCACATACTTGGCAAGCAGATCTCCCTGGTTGGAATCTACATAGCACACGCGGAAATAATAAGGATAATTCTTAGTGACCAGCGGGTTATCATTAGTGATCGCGATAGCCGGGATCTTAGCATCGTTGACCGGTTTGCCCGCGATCATGGAGTACACGCTCCCGTAGCTTCCCAGTATGATATCCGGCTTCTTGGAGATCAGGTTATTGATCGCCGTCTCGGCCGCATCGATATCCGACGAATTATCGCTGTATACCAGTTCCACGATCTTACCGCCTATATTAGGGTATACTTCATGTGCCAGTTCGATCCCTTTGATCTCAGCCTTGGCAGCATCGCTGTCCGCACCCGACATAGGTTCATAGATCCCGATCTGTATGGTAACGTCACTGCTCTTTTTCTGCTGTAAAAAAGCCTCTTTAAAATTATTAAACGTCGTACAGCCTGTCAGCATGGTCACCGTAAGCACAGCGGTCACTGCGACTGCAGCAATTTTACGTATCTTCACAAAATCACCTTTCTATTTATCTCATCTTATTCCCAACTCATGCCCCTTGCAAACATACTCCATTATACCTTGTTTTACGCAAAAGGTAAAGTATCTGCGAGTTCATTCTCTTTTTTTCATCTTTTAAAAATTTTTTACAAAAAAGCCTTGACTATTCTTTACCAAAATGGTACATTATAGTCACAAGGTAAACAACACAAACAAATACATGAGATAAAAAAATATTTTAGGAGGTAAGAATTATGAAATGGACTTGTTCAGTATGCGGATACACTTATGAAGGGCCGGAACCACCGGCTAAATGCCCTCAGTGCGGTGTCCCTGCAGACAAATTTGTAGAAGTAAAAGAAGGCGAAATCGAATTCGTTGATGAACACGTTGTTGGCGTTGCTCAGGGTGTTGATCCTGAAATCATCCAGGGTCTGAAGGACAACTTCAATGGAGAATGCTCCGAAGTTGGTATGTACCTGGCAATGGCAAGAGTTGCTCACAGAGAAGGATATCCGGAAATCGGACTTTACTGGGAAAAGGCTGCATGGGAAGAGGCAGAGCACGCAGCTAAATTCGCAGAACTGCTGGGCGAAGTCGTAACTGACTCCACTAAGAAGAACCTGGAAATGAGAGTAGAAGCAGAGGCCGGTGCATGCGCAGGCAAGAAGGCTCTGGCAAAACTGGCTAAGGATCAGAATCTGGACGCGATCCACGATACTGTTCACGAAATGGCAAAAGACGAAGCAAGACACGGCAAGGCATTTGCTGGTCTGCTGAAGAGATATTTCGGTTAAATCGAATTGAGAATCCACAAAAATGGGCTATCATATAATTGATAGCCCATTTTTATTTCTATACTATGCTCCGCACATTCAATAATGCCTCGTCTGATGAAATCTTCCTTTGAACGTTTCCGTCTTTATCACATTGATCAAAGCCTTCGGATCCGCTTCCAGGATCTTGCGGGTAACGATCTTGGCCTCCGTGCTGGAAACTACACAGTAGAGCATGGTTTTCGGCTCCTGCGAATACATTCCCGTCGCCGAAATTTCCGTTGCACTGTGATGCACCGTTACCATGATTTCCTGATAGATCTCATACGGCAGCTCCGTCACGATAAACAAGGTGATCTTGTTATGTTCCTGATAAAGCAGATGTATCATCTGTGTCGATGTGAACTGAAAAATAATGGAGTAAAGGGCCTTGTCCCATCCAAACAGCAAACCTGCCAGTACTAAAACAGTGGCATTCCCCATGAGGATAAAATTCCAGACATCCCGATTTTTCTTTTCCAGAAAATACACAGCAATGAAATCCGTTCCGCCCGTCGAAGTCCCGCCGATCAGACACAAACTGATCGCAGCACCGTTGATCAGACCTCCAAACACACTGATCAGCAGGATGTCCTGCGTGATCGGCATGGCTGGAACGATATCGGTGAATACACTGGTGGCCACAATGATCAGAGCCGTATTGAGCGTAAAGCGTTTGCCTATAGCCCGAAAACTGAAGATCGCCGGGATCGCATTCAGTGCCAGACTGATCGGAGAAAATGGCAATGATATTCCTAAAAAACGCTGAAACGACGTCTGGATCAGCAGCGTCACTCCGTTAAAACCGCCCGGATAAAGTCCTCCGGTATGTACGAAGCTTTTGATATTGATCGCCATGATCAGCGATCCGATCAATCCCAGCGCCAGAATCCGGATCTCTCTAGCCAGATCCAGCCGTTCTAAAGTGCTATGTTTTTTCATCTGATAATACCTCTTTTACATTGCTTTTATGATATAATATTGATCAGCAACTTATTTTTTACTTTATTTTCAAATGACGAGGAGGTCACTATGAAAAAAATCATCACCATTCTTCTTTCCATGACTCTGCTTCTGGCATTCACAGCCTGCGGCGGCGGCAGCGACAGCAGTTCTTCCGACAAATCCAAGGAAACAGAAGCACCGAAAATCGAAAAAAACATCGACGCTGCAGCAGAAGCTCTTGGACTGACAGGAGGAGAAGAAACGATGTACGCCATGATCGGCGCAACAGCTGGCAAAGAATATAACGATGGAGCCGTAGAGCTCTATCAGTTTGAGGAAGATTCCGACGCCTACAAAGAAATCGAATCCTCCGACAGCGTTTCCGGCATCCCGGTTGCGGCCCACAAGGATGGCATCGCTCTGATCTTTGCCAACAACGAAACCGATCAAGCCATACTGGACGCCTTTAATCAGCTTCAGTTTAAATAGGAGTTTTACAGATAGTCTGTAAACAATAAACAGCAAAAGCCAGAGATCCTTCATAATTTCTGGCTTTTCTTTTATATCTGTTTGATTTTATTTCCCGGATATGCGACTACAGCACCTTGCTAAGGAAGTTTTTCGTCCGGTCATGCTGAGGATTACCGAAGAGTTCTGCCGGAGTTCCCTGCTCCAGTATATTTCCTTCGTCGATAAAAAGCACCCGGTCTGCCACCTCTCGCGCAAAACCCATTTCATGGGTAACTATCACCATGGTCATCCCGTTTTCAGCCAGGTTTTTCATGACATTGAGTACTTCGCCTACCATTTCCGGATCCAGTGCGGAAGTCGGTTCATCGAAGAGCATGATTTCCGGATCCATCGCCAGTGCTCTCGCGATAGCAACTCTCTGTTTCTGTCCGCCGGAAAGAGACGCCGGATATTTTTCCGCCTTATCGGCAAGTCCTACGGTTTCCAGCAGTTTACGGGCCTTTTCTTCGGCAGCAGCCTTTTCCATACCCTTGACCTTGATCGGTGCCAGGGTCAGATTATCCAGTACCGTCATGTGTGGAAACAGATTGAATCCCTGGAATACCATGCCCAGTTTTTCTCGAATCTCATCGATATCCACATCAGAATCATTGATCTTCTTCCCATCCAGAAAAACTTCTCCACCGCTTGGTTCTTCTAACAGATTCAGACAACGCAGGAATGTGCTCTTGCCGGAACCGGAAGGACCGATCACGCAGACTACTTCCCGATCATTGATCGTCTCACTGATTCCTTTAAGAACCTGAAGATCTCCGAAGGATTTACATAAATTTTTAACTTCTATCACTTTGTGCCATCCTCCTTTCCATATACGATACCAGTCGGGACAAGGTCAGAGTCATGATCAGATATACGACCGCCACCCCGATATACGCCGGGAACGACTGGAACGATTGAGATGCCCACAAAGTACCACGCCTGGTCACTTCTACGATGCCCACCATGGAAAGAATGGAGGTTTCCTTGATCAGCGTAACAAATTCATTTCCCAATGCCGGAACGATGATCTTAAAAGCCTGTGGCACGATGACATACCGCATGGTCTGCCTGCTGTTGAGCCCCAGAGATCTGGCCGCCTCCGTCTGTCCGATATCCACGGCCTGCAGACCGCTTCGAATGATCTCAGCCATATAAGCCGAGCTGTTGACACCGCAGGCGATGAATCCGACCAGGATCAGCGGTTCCCAGTTAAACTGCATCCCCGTGATAGCACGAACAAGCTGTGGCACACCGTAACCTAAAATCAGCACCTGTACCAGCAGCGGTGTTCCACGCAGGATATCCACATATACCGTTGCG
>ERZ857745.486-NODE-486-length-61294-cov-4.790052_pt1 | contig 61294 bp, 46 predicted proteins | sample MGYA00519699_ERZ857745 | MGnify/ENA primary metagenome ERZ857745 (study PRJEB31778, sample SAMEA3449357) | human gut metagenome | biome: human gut; feature: human-associated habitat; material: faeces | place: United Kingdom | collected 2010/2012 ... | reverse complement strand
GATTCAGGTTCTAGTGGGGGCAACTTCGTGGAGGTTCAAGTCCTCTTACCTGCACCAAAAGTAAAACCGCCGAACAGGCGGTTTTTTACTATATGTACATATTTACGTGTTCTGCGGTGCTTTTATGCGCTGCTTGAAGCAACAATACAGTTATCAAAACGGCATTTTTGATGTAAAATTAGCTAAATTTCTCATCAAAGATAATTTTTTACAATCCATATCAAAATCAAAGGAGATTATATAAATGCCAAAAATCAGAGAAAGCGGACTCACAAGAGCTAACAAAGAGCTCTATGCCACATTAAAAAGTCTAATGATAAAGAAAGATTACAACACGATAAAAGACTTCAGCCGCCGAGTACATTATTCGCTTAACTATCAGCCGTTGAGAATGCGCATTTCAAAGCCGACTACTTTCAGATTTGACGAGCTGCTCTTATTCGTGACTGCGCTGCAAATGCCAGCGGAGGACTTCGGCGAAATGTGTAAGGACGCTTATGCGGAATTTAAGAAATTATGAGAATTTAAGATAAAATTAAAACGTAAGAAAACGGTCCGGAAACTTATTGCCCCCGGATCGCTTTTAATTTATATTCGTTTTTTATTCAACCGTGCAGATATACGGAACATCAAACAAGGGCTGGAGCGAATCAATGCTCTTGCAGGCAAATATTTTTGCAATGCCCGGTTTTGTCGATGAAAGTACCGAAAAAGCGACACTTCCGCCGTTCTGCGGATCAAACTCGCAAAGCTTTATGCCCGTCATGCGTCCGTCATCTGAAAAAACCGCGGCGATAAGCGTGCATTTTTCGTTAAGGGTAACATTTGCCGAAATCTCGGTTTTTCCGTCCGAGTAAACAGCGCTTACGGCATTTATCACCTTTAAGGTCTTGTATTCAATTTCAGAAACACTTACCGTCTGTCCCGAAGAATATGTCTTGCCGTCTGCCGTGTACAAACAGCCGTTACCCGGGAATGTATACGACGTACCGTCTGTTTCTATAAGACTCAAAGTGCCTCCGTTATCAAGTATAAACGCACCGGCAGGGTAGTAGTATATCGCATAATCCTTGACATACATACCGGATTTTTCGCTGTCGATATTCATCGCCATGTAATTTTTGATAAGATTACGGCTTGAAATTTCTGTGCCACAGTAAGAAACGATATCGGAATTTACAAGGATGGGCGATGAAACGTAATTTATCCACTTACCTTTGTTTGCGTTGAAATACGCCGGAGTAAGCATGTTGCCGCTGTCAGAATAATCTTTGCCGTTATCGAAACAGGGCTTTCCGATGAAAAGTGTAGAGTTTGTAACATTTGATACACTCGGAATCAGATAATCAGCGCACATGAAGTATTTGCCGTTTTGGAGTGCAAAATTTGTATAGTGAGGTTTGTACATTTCCCAACCCGAGGAACGTACCCACGTTACAGTTTTTGATGTACCGGCAGGATCGGATGCAAGTTCGGCATATGAGCCGTTTTCCGAGATCTGTATATTGCCGTCTCCGACAGACTCATCAAGATATGTGAATTCTTTTAAACTTGAACCGGAGGCATACGACATAACCTTGCCGAGACCGTCCTTTACGTAAGGGAAGTCGCCGAGTACCGATTTGTCATGCGAAACTTTCGGTGAGAACACTGCGTAAAGCGTGCAGCTTGTATCGGGAACAACGGTTGTAAACTGAATTTTATCCTTGCTTAAAGACCAGCCGATAAAGTCGTTGTTTTCCTTTTGGGCTTGTTTGGTAATGCTATTGCCGGGGAACAAACGAAGCATTTCTGTCGCCGTTCCGTCGTCAAAAGTAATATTTACCCTTGCCGTTGCTTTGTATTCGACGGTCTTGTATTCAAGCTCGGAAACTTTTACCTGCTGACCGGGTGCGTAGACGTTTTCGCCGCAGAGATATTCACCGTTTCCTTCGGGGAATGTGTAATCCTCCGAAGAATTTTCAACAAGCGTAAGCCCGTTTTCGTCTTTGAGAATAAAGGAATTTGCAGGGTAGTAATAAATCGCATAATTCTTTACATACATACCGCTGTCGGCTTCTTTGATATTAAGCGCCATATAGTTCTTTATGAGATTATTGCTCGGTATGCTCTGACCGCAATAGGATACGCTGTCTCCGTCTACTTCGATGGGAGAGGACATATAGGTGATCCACACGTTTTTGTTGGAATTGAAGTAATCCGGCGTAAGCGTATTTCCTTTGTCGGCGTAATCTTTTCCGTTATCAAAGCATGGTTTTCCGATAAATGTTTTTGAATCGCCTACCGTTGAGCCGGTCGGAATAAGGTACTGTGCGGTCATGTAATACTTTCCGTCATGCAGCTTGAATTCTTTGAAATGCGGTTTATACATTTCCCAGCCGCTTGATCGTACCCAAGTAACGTTCTTCTTTTGAGTAACGGGATCTTTTGCAAGCTCGCCGCGAGAACCGTTTTCGCTTATCTGAATGTCTGCGACGCTTACATCGGGATCTGCATATGTGTATTCTGAAAGACTTCTGCCGTTTGCATAAACCATTACTTTGCCGAAGCCGTCTTTGACATACGGGAAATCTCCGAGAGCCGTTTTGTCGTTAAGATCGAATACAGGCTCTGACGCGTCTGCAACCGTATACGAATATGTTCCTCCGGTTACGGTTATTGTTTTATCCGAAAGCTCTTTACCGTTATCGTAAAATGAAATCTCATCGGAAAGCTTTAGATTTGCGCTTACACCGTCCGGAACAGTAACATTCCATGTAAAGTTCTTGGAGTCCGCGTTATATTTCCATGCCGTTGTAATTCTGCCGCGGCTGCTGTCGTGGTAGACGCTGCAATCGCCGAGCTCGCTGTAAAAGACGGGGGAGATGTCGATTTCTTCAAAATCTGCTTTTACTATTCTCAAACCGCCGAGATATTCAAAGAACCATCTTGTAATTCCGCCTATTGCGTAGTGGTTCATACTGTCTACAATAGACGCCGCCGAACGCCACGACTCGGTAGTAGTACCGCCGCCGTATGAGTTTATCATGTTCAATAGAGACGGGAATTCGGTGCAGTTTATAACTTTCCATGCGTCGTTCTCATATCCCCCGTCGCAAAGCAGACCGAGTACAAATTCCATAGACGAAAATCCGCAGGTAAGCGTATAGTTGCTGCTTCTGATATAAGAATCGAGCGTGTCTGTCAGAGCCTGAACATTCTCGCTGTCGGCAATTCCGAATGCAAGGGGAAGAATTATACCGGACTGGTTTTTGGGAGTGTATGTATTGCTTTCAGATAAATAATACTTCTCATTGAATGCGTCTTTTGCCTCTTGGAACTTCTTTATATATTCAGCCTTATCGCTTTCTTTTCCGAGAATACCTGCAATTTCAGCCGCATCTCGGTACATTCTGCAATAATATGCAGCCGCAAAGAAATCTGCCGGAACATTGCTTGTCGCCTGATGGTCGTTATAAGGCGAATGGTCGGTGGGGAGTACGCTGCCGTCGGCAAGCTGTGAATTACGCCGCGCAATAAGCTTTTGAATTACGGGATATTTGGTTTCAAGAATGTCTTTATTTCCGTAGTACTTGTAGAGCGTAAGGGGAAGGATATATTCTTCGTCCTCCCAGCCGTAAACATCGTATTGCAGTTTTTCTCCGGCTTCGGTCCAGCGCGAAAGAAACGCGTCGTTGTCCATATACCAGCAAGCCGTAGCGGCAAAGTCGGCAATATCTCCGTTCCAGAAGTTTTTCTCGCGCGTCGGGCAGTCGGTAGGACCTGTAACAATGTTTGAACGGTATGAGCGCTTTACTGCGTCCCATATCTTATTGAGATTTTCGCTTGATGATGTAAAATCGCCGATAACAGCAAGGTTTGTGTTGAGTTCTTCCTTTTTGACGGTTTCGGTCGTGTATTCTCCGGAATATCCCTTGATGTATACATATCTGAATCCGGTATAGGCAAACTCAGGCATATATACTTCTTCTTCGGCGCCTTTGCATATGTATACGTCGATATTGCGCAGACCGTAGGGTGAGATACTGTCGGCGTAGTTGTCCTTTTGGAAATATACGTCGCCGTACACGTCGGTTCTCGGAACGTCGTCATCTATAATTTCGCAGTATCTTATAATAACAACTTCTCCGGGCTTTGTATTTTTAAGCGTAATTTTCGCGCGTCCTGCGCTGTTAGTGCCGAAATCGTAGAGTTTGTATTCGCCGCCGAGAACGGTGCCTATTGAAAGCGCCTCGCTTTCGTCGCGTATCTTCACGGCGGGATAAGTCGTGCTTGCAAAAGGTTTCAGAGTTCCGACATTCGCCTGAGCTGCCTTTACCCATGTTCCGCCGACTTTGCCGGTTGTGTTCCAGCCGTCAATTTCAAGTCTTGCGTCGTATCTTTCGCCAAACTGGAGGTCGTTGTCGTAAAGGGGAGAGGCTGTGACGTCCCAGCTTGTATCGGTACATATATTCTGTTTTGTACCGTCTGTATATTCTATTTCAAGCTGCATCATAATCGCGGGAACATTGTAGCGCAGCGAACCCCATGACGAACAGTTGAACTGACCGTTTCCGGTATATGCGCAAAGCGCGTTGCTGCCGTTTTCCAGAAGCGCCGAAACGTCATATATCTGATATTCGGTATATCCTCTCATGGAACCTGCCAGAAATCTGCCGTCAGTTATACGCAGTCCGTTTATATAGGGAACATAGCTGCCGCGCGCGCAGGCATACAGATATGCGCTTTTTATCTCTTTTGAAAGATCAAAGGTCTTTCTGAAATAACAGGAACGCCTGAGTAAGCTCGGGTGCATTTCAAGACTGTTTACGCTTACATAAGTTGACGGAATTGCGCTTGTTTGCCAGCCGTTTGGTTCGGTTTGGCGCCAAAATCCGCATACCGCGCCGTTTTTCCATGAGGAATCCGTCGGAATCTGCTGAGCGCTGCCGTCTGAATAGTTTATCATAATATTTCCGCGTATCGCGCCGACTGCTTTAAGCGCATTGTCGCCCGTATAGTATCTTATTGCAAGATTGTTTGTTCCGGGTTTTATGTATTCCGTTATGTCGGTATATTTTATAATGTGCATACCGTCAGCGGTCTTTACGGTCGGTATCTGAGTTCCGTTTATAAAGAAATCAAACGGATTGTCGGACTGATATTCTATGTACGCGCTACGAATACCGTCTTTTGCGGTAAAATCACGTCTGAAATGTCCTCTTGAAAACCATGAGTTTATCCAGTTTCCCATATTAAGCGTTGTTTCGGGAAATGATTGGAGCGATTTCAGGTATTCCCGCGGTGCGCTTATAAATTTTGCGTCGAATGAAGTTCTTTTTTCGTCTTTGTGAATCATTGTGTCTGCCACCGTGTTTTCAAATTCTGAAATATCCGCATTTTCGGTACTTATTCCGGCATTACTTTCCGGAGTTGCCGGTGCAGCATATCCCGGCGAACCGAGCAGCATCGAAAATGCGCATACCAGGGAAATCAAAGATTTTTTAGAAAGCATTTTGAGTTCTCCTTTATATTTTTATATATTAACTATACTCCGCAGCCCGATATGTGTAAATGTTATATAATGAGAATTCTTGTCATTTGTTTGTTTTGTGCCGCAAAACCCCTTAAAAACCATTAAAACATTTGTTATATGATTGACAATCGTTTTTTTTGATGTTATTATTATGTCAGAAAAAAGTGAGGTTGAACAAAACAATGCTTCGAGAATCAATACAGATTGATATAAAACCGCCGCTTGAACTTGTGAATTGCAAGCTCGGTCATTCGGGGTTCAGCGCCGCAAATAATCATGACCATATACCGACGCATTATCACCACGCCAATTACGAACTTACCGCCGTTGTAAAAGGCAACGGTATTTCATATGCAAACGGCGTGCCGACAAAAGTAAAAAAAGGCGATATTTACGTTTCATTTCCTAACGAGTACCATAAGGTTGATTCCGACCCGGACGATCTCCTGAATTATGTATTTGTAACTTTTATTCCCAACGGCGGAAAATTCGACGAGCCGCTTCGCGATGTGTGGCAGAACAATATTCCTCCGGAAAAGCGCGTATTCCGTTCGGACGGAGTTATAACGGCAATAGAAAGCATTATAACAGAATTACAGAACAGGAACTTTTCATATTCCGAGGAAATGCTCTCTTCGCTAATGGATCAGATTATTATAAATACTCTTCGCAGCTTTGAATACAACCGTCCGCAGGTGCTTTCAAAACACCCGACTACGGACGAGCTTTGCAGACACATTTCTCATTATATTGACACACACATTTATACAATTAAAAGCCTCAAGGAGATTTCTCGCGCGTTTTCATACAATTACAGCTATCTTTCCGCCGTTTACAGGCGAACGACGGGCATGAGCATTGCCGGGTACTATCTTTCAAAACGTATGGAGCTTGCGCAGGTAATGCTTGTTCAGCAAAGATATTCGGTGACGGAAATTGCCGAAAAGCTCAATTATGCCGATATATATTCGTTCAGCAAAGCTTTCAGCGCATATTTCGGACAGCCGCCTAAAAAGTACGCGGAAAGCGTGTTCAAATAATACACATTTACATTTTATAACCGAATTTTTTTGACATCGGAGAAACAAAACAATGATAAACTATGCTCTCGGCGGTGCAAGTGCATATGCGCCGAAAAATACACTGAGCGCCTTTTATACGGCGCTTATCATGGGTGCTGACGGTATAAAAACCGAAATACGCCTTTCAAAAGACAAAACTGCGGTACTCTTTTCGGACGATAATCTTGAAAATCTTACCGACGCCGACGAAATTATTGAAAATTACACCGTATCTCAGCTTAAAGATTTAAAAGTAAAGGGCAGAAACGGATTTTTTGACAGAATTGTAACGCTTGAAGAATTTTTGTCGGTATTTTCGGCATATAACGTAAATTTTCTGCTTGAACTTAAAGTTCCTGACGCAGACGAACAGGTTTTATCTCTCATAAATAAGTACAGAGTTGTCAAAAACACCGTAATTGCAAGCAGTGAACCAGATTATATTAAAACCGTCCGACAGAAATGCGACTACGTAAAGCTCTGTCTGATTACAGACACAGACGGTATAAGCGAAATACAATCGCTGAAAGAAATTGACGGATATATGATATGCATTGATGCAAAAGTTCTGACGAAAAAAAGTCTTGAAGCTTTAACAGAGTGCGGATTTGAAGTGTGTGCGCACAATATTACCGACAAACGACTTGCGGAAAAAATGCAGTCAATCGGGGTTGATGCAATAATAACTGACTTTCCGGATAAGCTTACCTGAAAACTGAAAACAAAATCAAAAAAAAACAACGCCTTAGGTTTTATTTACCCGAGGCGTTTATTAATTCCGAAAGTCCTGTTTATTTAATTTCAAAAATACTGCCGCATTTGTTGACGATATATCCGAGCTTTTCAAAGTCACGAAGTCTTACAGTAATAAGTCCGTCGCGCAGAGCAGGGAGGTATCCGAGCTGAATCTGACGTCCGTCAAGACGCGCTTCGCTGCTGCCGATAAAATATTCAAGAGTGTGCTTTGCATTTTTCAGCACATATCTTTCCTCAAGATTGTACCATTCTGCATATGCACCGAGATATGCAAGCATTTTATTTGTCGGAGTCAGCACAATTTCAAGATCGTCACCAAGCTCACACGGCGAGAATTCAAAGTTGGCGTTTATCCGGTTATCGCCGATCTTAACAATACTGCCGTCTGCTGTGCCGAAAGAGATCTCATATATTTCAAAATCCGACGGAGCTTTTATCGGGTCAATACGGAAACCTGTTATCTTACCGAACCATTTATTGCAGGAAATAAAAGTTCCGTAAAACTCTCCGCGCTTATCGGCGTGATTTGTGTCAAATCTTGCGCACTTATCCTCATTCCATGCTGTCTCGTCCTCGGTAATAAAGAATATCTTGCCGTAAATCGGAGTTCCGGGAGTATTTGTGTACTTTGCCTTTACTCTGAAATGAGTGATTCCGCTCGTATCAAAGCTTATGGGTTCTTTGGTATATATCCAGTAATTTGTGCCGTTAAAGCTGCCCTTGATCGAATTTTCGGTAAATCCGCCGTTTTCTATCATCGGTGCAAAAGTCCATTTGCTTTGCTCGTTCTTATCGGAAAAGTCAATTTTGCATATTTCATTGAAATTTTTGTATTCGGTAACTCTGTCCTCGAAGCCGAGACGTCTCATACGGCGGAAAGTATTGTCGTAGAGCGAATTAAAACGTCTGCGGCCGTATTCGTCAGGCTTTATGTCGGTGTGCTTCGTGGCATTGCCGTTATCGGCAAAAACTTTGCGCACGGCGTCAACATAGCCGAAACCGTGTATCTTTGAAGGCATAATGTAATGTCCCTCTCCGAATTCGTTCCAGTTTGAGAGAATTACCGTTTTCTTTTTCCATTCCTCATCAACTTCTCTGTTTGGCAGAAAGTCGTCTTTTACAAATCTCAATACCTTTTCGTAGCCTTCGGGAGTTATAATATCTGCCCTGTCGTTATCGTACAGAGAAATTGTGTTGAAACCTACTGCAACGGTAGTTGCAAAACAATAGCCGTCGATATTGTCAAGCTTTTTTATCTGTCCAATCTGAACCTCGGGATCTTTTGCAATAGAGCCGAGATTATACGCGTAGCTTCCGTCAAATCCCATTTCTTTGAGTTCTTCGGTGTTGTTTGTCTGGCACGTGAGAATTATCGCGCCGTCGTAACCTAAAGAACGGCAGACCGAACGCAGATAGTCAAGTTCTTCCTTAACTGCCTCTTTTGATCCGAATGACTCAATAAGTGTTGTGGTTCTGTATATACTTATAAGCGGCTTATTGTTTATGACAAAATACCTGTCGTCGGTAAGATAATATTCAACCCAGTACGGAACAAAATATTTTCTGAAATCATCGGAGCATTTCGGCATGTTATATGTGTTTTCCCACTGAATTGCATACTTTACGTAATCGGTGTACTTTGCATTCATGTAGGCTTTCTGACCGAAATTGTTGCGCGGCGTTTTCTGCGGACTTGAGGATCTTCCGCTATACCAGCAGACAAGTCTGAAGTCTATCGCGTGCTCGCACATCCACTTTATTTCCCAGTCGGCGCACTCAGTGCTGCCTTCGTCGAATTTTCCGAGATATGTGTCAAGCTCCGGAAACCCCGAAACATAATCCCAGCCGAACTGAAATCCATTGCGCCATATATCGCACACCTCAACGCCGATATTGTGAGTTTCGGAATGAACGGGCGAGGGAACAGGCACATAGTCACGGCATTCGTCAAACATATTGTATACGTATATGTCGTCAAGCATTAGCGTTGTATCGGCATCCGGAGAGCACTCAACTCTGAAAGAATCAAAATAAGTTCCGTCAAAGCTTTCGGTGCAAAAACGCTTATCATTAATGCAATACGTTGCTTTTCCGGTCTCTGTATTTGCCTCAATTCTTACGGTCTGCCAGACAGAGCTGTTGTATTTGCGCAAAAACGTGCCGTTCTGAGAATAGTACGCATCGCCGCGCGTTTCGATATAAAGCGTTTTGTCGCCGCAAAGGTAAAAACGCGTTCCGTCGGCATATTCAGGCATGAAAAATCTGAGTTCAAAGCAGATCTTGCCGTCAGCTCTGTCAAAATTCGTGCTCAGGGCATTATGCGAGCCGCCTTTTAATGTAAGCAAAGCACCGTAAGGATCATACGTGCTTGAATTATTGCCCTTTACTTCGGCTTGCGAATCGGAATCGGTCACAAACTCAAAATAATCCGGAAGAGCGTCGGAATCAGATGTCGAAATAAACATTTCATTAAAGAAATATCCTGTGTACAGTGCTGTTTTCCCGACTGTTACGTTCACAAGACTTCCTTCTTCGGCATAGAATTTAAGAAAATCCGCACTGTCTGCAAACTCGGAAGATGAGTCAAATGTGCCTATATATTTTCCGTGTATATAGAGCGTATTTTTGCCGTTTTCAAGGTCGCATATCGCTTTTAGCGGGATATTGCCCTGTGCTTTTATGCCGACAGACGCAAATGCGCCATTTACGCAAATGTATATATAACCCTCTCTTACGGTTATAAGCAGGGCAGGGTTCAGGCAACTTTCGCCCTGTCCGAGAACGGCGCAAAAACCGTCGTTATTCTGATCGGCAAACAAAAGGTTTGTTTCAAGCGTAAGCTTATTCTTTGTCTGAATCTGAAACTTTCTTTTAATTTCGCATTTTCCGTCTTTGTATATGCTGTGTATGCCGAGACGCACGTCGGGTTTTCTTTCGCCGGCGGTGTTTTCAAAATTCCAGCCGTATTTTCCGAAATGCTCCCAAAGACGTCCCGACGGATTGTCGTCAATAAAATATAAGGGTACGGGTCTGTTCATTGCAAATCACTCCTTTTGCACATATTATAACAGCAGTTCCGGAATTGTAAATGCATTTTTTGACGCTGTTTGAATATTTGACACGGAAAAGCAAAACGCCCGAAACTTTTTACGGCTTCGGACGCATATTGCTGTATAAAAATATTTTAACCTTTTGTTGCGACTATAACTCTGATTCTTCCTCCTTGTTCAGGCTTTTTGTCATAGTATGCCTTGAACGTGTAGTCTCCGCTTAAAACCTCATCAAGATCTGCATATGTATAAGTCACAATATTTTTGATGAATACTTTTACGTCGTTTGAAAGGAGATATTCCTTGTCATTCTCGTCATACGCAGCCTTTTTGGTGAGCGTCTCAACATCGATATATGCACGCATCGGCATTAATGTTTCATCATTCTTAACGCAAGCCGGACCTTCGGAAACCTTTGTGCCTATTGCCATTATGCGCTCCGCGCTGTCAACCATATATTTCGTTGAAGTGCTCTTAGACGTAACAACCACGCCGTAATCGTAAAGATCGCCTGTAAAGTCGTTAAGTATCATCTTGGTGATGTTTCCTGAATCATCAAGCGAATAGAACAGAACTATGTTGCTGAATGTAAACTCGCTTATATCAAGATTTAAACCTTTGAGTCTTGACGGATAAACTTTTACTGTCTTTGAACCGTTGGTGTCTATGATCTCACAATCGTCTGCAAATTTGCCTTCATAGAAAGCATTTTTGAGCATTGCCGCAACACCTGCACCGGTTGTCGTTGACATCTTGGATATTCTTACTGACTCGCCGAAAGATACCTTTACTATGCTTCCGACAGGCAGATATTTGTTGTCAAATTCATAAGTCAATGCCGTATTTGACGTATCGGTAACCGTGACATAATCCGCGGTATATGCCATTCCGTCGGACTTTGTAAACTGCTTTTGACCTATATCGGTAACAACGCCGTATACAATACCGGAAATGTTTTCGGTTGACGTAACGCCTGCGACGCCGTCCTTGCCGAGAAGCAATGTAACGTCATCTCCGACATGATAAGTGCCGAGGCTTGAGAGGTCATATGACGCCTGAGATGCCTCAATAGAATATGTTTTGCCTGCCACAACGACGGAAGTAGGTGAAATTACCGGATTTACCGCTTCAACGGTTCCGCTTACGGTGTCTCTGTATATCCATACCGTCTTTAGAAGTTCGGAGTAGTAATAAACGTCGTATTGTCTTATTTCCGAGGACGATATTGTGCTGCTGCCCTTATAAATTACGGCGTCGGCTATATCAAACGTAAGTTTTTCGGCCTTTCTGTCAGCACCAATGATGTACGGACCTTTAAGTGTAGAAGAAACAACTTCGGAATAAGAGGAATCGTTGTCTTTGTTTCCTATATCGCTTGTATTTGCGCTGTAAATATCCACAACTTCCTTATCCTTGCCGAGAATAAGCGTTACATAATCGTTTTCTGAGAATTCGCCGTATGCAGAAACCTTATATTTTGCACTGTCCGTTGCAAGAACATAGCTTTTTCCGCCGATCATGACCGTATCATTTCCTGAATTGCTTATAACGCCTGACTGCGTATCGCGAAATACCCATATTGTATTGAACTGTTCGGAATAATATACAACGTCGTTATACTTTATGTCAGAAAGCTTTGCAGAAACACCGTTCAAAAATACGCTTGCGCCGTTTACGTCAAAGGGTATCTTCTGTTTCCATGCTGAAGAACTGTCATCGGCGGAAACAAGTATCGGTTTGCTTATTGTTTCGGTCACCATTTCAACGTATGTTGAATTGTCCGTATTATCCGCAATTCTGTCAACAGAACCGTCGATAGCTTCAACGCATATACCGTTCATTCCGAGAAGCAGCGTTACAAACGGTTTATCCGATCCGTATTTTCCGCTGTTGCTGAACTTGTTTTTAACTGAGTTTGTAAGCAGCTGATATGTCTTTCCGGAGAGATTTACCGCAGACGGGGAATTGTTTATCTGATTTACCGAGAGTACGACGCCTGTTGCCGTTTTTCTGTAAACAACGAGCGACTTGAAAGCCTCCATATAGTAAACAACGTCGTTTTCACGTATATCTTTTACCGAAATGTTTTTGCCCGAAAGCACTGCCTCAGTTTTGTCTGTTACTGCAAACGGTATATTCTTTTTCCAGTCTGACGTGCCGTTTGCAACTACCGGTCCCTTAATCTTATTCTCATAGAGCGCATTGTAATCGACAACGCCCTCGTCATTCACGGAATATCCGAGAGTCGCGGAATAGATCTGACCCGACTTTGTTTTTGTGCAGAGTACGTTATACAGGAGCCTCATGCACTCTTTTCTTGTAAGCGCCTGGCCCTGAACTGCGGAAATTCCGTCGTTAAGCCCAAGTGTGCGGTATTTTGCAAGCTGATCGGACGGATACGGACCTAAAAAGTCTGATGTCGTATATCCCAGGAGCTTTAGGGCTATCGTAACCGCTTCTTCGAGCTTTACATTTTCATCGGGTCTGAATGTACCGTCAAGATATCCGTTTATAAGACCGTTCTTTACGCCTACCGAAATATATCCCGCGCCCCAATAAGTGTTTTTAACGTCTGAGAACAGCGATACGTTAAGCTTTGCCTCGGTTGCGTCATCTTTTGCGGAAGAAGCGCATACCGCCATTTTTATAAACTGCGCACGTGTAACCTTGTCATCAAGGTTCATATTGCCGTTTTCGTCGCCGTTTGCAATTCCGATCAGTCTGATTACATTTATAACCTCGTCTTCGGAAACATTTGCGGCTTTTGTACCGGCGGCAAATACGTTAAAGGAGAAAGCGCACATAACTGCCGCAAGCAAAATTCCAATTATCCTTTTCATTGTGTCATACCCTTTCCTGAATGTATATATATCGGTATTATTCATGGTGCAGCGCATCTATCGGATTAAGCTTTGCAGCCTTGTTTGCCGGCAGGTATCCGAAAAGAATACCGATTCCGACTGAAATACCGAATGATATGAGAATCGAAGAAGTCGTCGGAATTGCTTTCATATCCATTGACTGCTGAATTATTGTCGTAATTACAGACGCAATTCCTATACCGGAAAGTATTCCTATAAGACCGCCGAGAGCGCTTGTTGTGGCTGCTTCTATAACGAACTGCATTCTTATATGCTTTCCCTTTGCACCGAGCGCCTTTCTGATACCTATTTCACGCGTTCTCTCCGTAACCGATACAAGCATTATGTTCATAATTCCTATGCCTCCGACAAGCAGCGAAATCGCCGCAATTGCCGCAAGCACGAATACCATTGTGCTCATCATCTCGTTCATTACGTCGAGAATTTCGGTAAGGCTTGATACATTGTAGTAATCTTCGTTTTTGAAAGTGCTGTAAAGGCGGTTCTTGATTATATCCATGCCTTCGGATACGGTATCCTGGTCTTTTGCTACAAACGTGAACGAATTTATGTCAGACATTCTCAACAAGAATTTTGCACCGGAAGAGTAGGGAACATATATAAAGTTATCAAGTCCGTCCTCGTCTGTCTTATCGTCCTGTTCTTCGACAGTACCTATTATCGTATATCTGTCGCCGTTTATCTTTATTGTGTTTCCGACAGCGTTTCCGCCGTATACAACGTAATTGTAAAACGCGCCCACAACGCAGACCTTGCTGTAATTTGCAATATCTACATAAGATATATTTCTGCCGTTCTCGAGATTATAGGTCTTTATGTCAAGATAATCTTCGCTTACTCCCGTAATCGACGGCGTATATATCTCGTTGTCCGAACCTCTTACCTGAGCCATCATTACGTTTACCGTCGGGGACATATATGTAAATACGTCCCGGTTTTCATCAAACAACTCATACATATCGTGTACGTCAACGGTTCTCGAAGAACCTCTGCCGGAAATATTTACGCTTATCTGAGTTGTGCCCATGCTCTCGAAACTTTCGTTCATGTACGTTGTCATGCCGTTTCCGAGAGACATTATGACGATTACCGCCGCAACGCCGATAATAATACCGAGCATTGTCAGAAAAGAACGCATTTTGCTTGTTTTAAGGCTCTTGAACGCCATTAAAAAGCATTGTCCTATACCCATTAATGCTGCGCCTCCCCCGACACGGTTTTCTGCTGACTTTTAAGCAGCGGATCATCTTCAAAGGCAACGTCTGCCTGAACAACTGCCTCGGGATCGTCCGCAGAACCGTCATATACTATCTGTCCGTCGTGAAGTCTGATTATACGTTTTGCCGACTTTGCAATGCCGTTGTCGTGCGTTATAAGCACTATTGTATTGCCTTCGGCATTAAGCTTCTGCAAAAATTCGAGAACTTCGCGACCTGTTCTTGAGTCGAGAGCGCCCGTAGGCTCATCGGCAAGTATTACCGACGGATTTCCGGCAAGCGCACGCGCTATTGATACTCTCTGCTGCTGACCGCCCGAAAGCTGAGAGGGGTAATTCTTTGCTTTTGCGGCAAGTCCGACGCGTTCAAGCGAATGCATAGCGGCTTCTCTGCGCTCCGATTTGTCAAATCCTGCATAGAGCAGGGGAAGTTCAACATTTTCGACTACCGTAAGTTTCGGAATAAGGTTATACTGCTGGAAAATAAATCCGAGCATTTTATTTCTTATTTCCGCAAGTTCGTCGTCGTCCATTGTGCTTACGTCAACGCCGTTTAACAGATATTTACCCTTTGTAGGGACGTCAAGACAGCCTATAATGTTCATTATCGTAGATTTACCCGAGCCTGACTGTCCGACTATGGCGACAAACTCACCTTTGTCTATATGTATATTTACATCGTTTGAAGCGTAGGTCGTGGTGTCACCGTTGACATAGATCTTATAAATATGTTCAAGTGTTATCAATGTCAGCTCACCTCGTTAAAATTCTCCGGGGCCGCCACCGCCGGGTCCTCCGCCCATGCCTCCGGGGCCGCCTCCAAATCCGCCGTACTGACCTTGCTGCTGTGCGGTCGAATTGCCGATACCCGCTGCATTTGCCTCGTCGAGTATAACAACATCTCCGACTTCGAGTCCTTCGGTTATTTCGACGTAATCATCATCATTGATACCTATCTTGACTGAAACTTCATCATAAGATGTATCGGAAGAAACCGACGAATAGTCACCGGGCGTCATTTCATCAACCGATTTTGCCGCCGCTGCGGTTCTGTTGTTTCCTTTACCTGAGTTCTTAGCTCCGTCCTGCGGCATTTCGGGCATCTTACCGTTCTGGGGAATCTGCGTGTTTTCGGGCATTTCAGGCATATTTTCGGGTGCATTTGAGTTATTTTCAAATTCCGGCTTTGCATTTTCCGAATTATCCGCAGCGTTATCCTGCGAGACAGTGCCATCTGAGTGCTTAACAACTTTTACAACATTACCGCGCTGAACTGCGGCAAGAGGAACAGCAATAGCATTTTCGACTTTCTTTACTACAATATCCGCGTCGATGTTCATGCCGGGCTTTAACATCTGTGTTTCATCGGTAACTTCAAGCGTAAGAGTACCCATATCGGAAGAGAATGAGTAATAGCTGTCGCCTGCATTGTAAGTACCGTCGGAAAGAGCAGTAAGGTTCTTCTCGCCTGCGGCATAGGTTCTTGTGCCGTCCTCGGCGGTTGCCGCAGTAATTTTAATATCCGAACCGTAATTATACACGGTTCTGCCGTTTTCTATTGCAGTTCCGGAAAGCTTATACTGACTTACCGTCGATGTTTTGCCTGTTTTGTAAGTTTTGTGAACCGTTCCGTCCTCATCTGTCGTGCGCTTATCCTCGTCCTCGGTGTTTTCTATTGTAACTTCAACAGGGTAAACCGTCGTTCCGTTGGTCGTCGAACCCTGAATACTGATATTTGTAACAGTGCCGTGATATTCTTTTCCGGTTCTTGCGTCGGAAGTTATAACAACGTCCTGTCCGAGAGAAAGGTCGTCTATATCAAGTTCGTCTATACTCATTTCAAACTTGAACGCCGACATATCGTAAATTACCGCAAGAGCAGAGCCGCCGTTGGTTCCGCCGCTGCCGAGAGTATCTCCGGCTTTGTAATCCTTTGAAATTACAGTACCTGCAATAGGAGAAGTGATGTTGTAATTGTCGTACGCGTCGAGTGCGTCGGAAAGCGATGTTTTTGCGTCGTCGAGACTGAGTTCAAGGCTCTCTATCTGATTGTCGATATTTGTGCTTGTGAGCTTTATAACAACATCGTCCTTGGAAACTCGGTCGCCCTCGTCCTTGTATATTATACTTACATCGCCGTTTGTTTCAGCGACAATTTTACCTTCGTCATTGTAGTAGAAGTTGGCGTTCTGAGTGCAGGCAGCGTCGCCGATCTTTGCAAACGCAGTCGTTTCGGGTGTTATACCGCCGCTGTTCTTTACCTTGATTTTTACAGTTCTCGTAACAACTCCGAGAGAGCTTACGCCGGTCGTTGTGCTGACTTCGGACACAGTACCGTAGACCGTTTCATAGCTTGAATCGACGGTAAGCTCGGCGGTATCTCCGACTTTGATGTTCGCAGCGTCGGTCGCCATGAAAGGAGAGTCTATGCACATGGTGTCCTTGTCGATTATATCGGCAATGGTCATACCTGCCGTAACTTCGTCGCCGACTTCAACGTACATTTTCTGAATTACACCGCTGTTTTTAGCTTTGATATTAAGCTTATCGCGGTTTTCATATGCGTCTTTAAGCGAACGCTCTGCGTTTTTGACGGAGTTTTCAGCACGCTTAACGCTTGAATCGAGATTCTTTGAATCTATCTCGTAAAGAAGCTGATCCTTGACGACCGTATCGCCCTCGTCAAAATAATCCGCCGTAATATCGCCGCTTACAAGCGCGGTAATTGTGTACGAATCGTTCGGCTGGATTGTTCCCGAACTTGTGAGAGTCTTTGTTATGGTTCTTGTCGAAACGCTGTATACGGAAAGATCATTCAAACCGGAATTTTTATTTTCGGATTTGAAAAATCCCATTTTCCATGCCGCAAGCGCTATGACGGCAAGTATGATTATTACATATGTAACAATCTTTTTGATTTTTTTGCGTCTTTTTTTATTTACGGGCTTTTTTTCCTTGGTCTTTTTCGCAGGCTCCGCGTTCTGTTGTTCCGGTACGGCCGCCGTCTGAGTCTGTTCGGAAAGCTTGCTTGAAGTTTCGTTACTCATGTGATGTTTCCTTTCTGAAATAAATTCTTTTCAGTTCATGAGTAATTGTACATATTTTTTGTGAATTCAGTAAGTTACGAATGTGACGTTTATCTGTAATTTTTTGCACGTCTTGTTTACAATTTGTTATAAACAACAAAATCCGGTCGGCACAAAACCGATCGGACAGACAAATTAGCCAAAACTAACTTCAAGGTGTTCAGTAATTATTTTTTATAATACTCTTCAAAAAGGTCGTTCGGAGTACATTCAAGAATATTGCAGAGAGCTTCAAGGTTATCATACTTTATGGCAGAGGTCTGATTATTGACAAGCTTATTAAAATTCTGATAGCTTAAACCGAGCTGGATATAAAGCCAGTACTTGGTTTTTCCTTTTTCCTCCAATATATCGAGAACGCGTAATTTCACTGCCGTTTTCCTTTCTGCAACATTATGCATTTACACAAAATGACAAATAAATTTAACATAGTATCTTATGTGTACATAATATAGCAAAAAAGCCCTTGACAAATAGACATATACATTATATAATGTATACATGAGATATGTAAGGAGGATATAAAAATGCCAAGAGCAAAGGTAAATCTGATTGGCGAGTTAAATAACAGAAGACAGGTTTATATAATGGTTGACAAAAGTACCAGATACAATACGCAAATACAGCGCAGCGGTTATAGTTATATTCTGATGCCTGATACACCCGGCGCTCATGTATTCAGTATTTTTGAGAATGATTTTTATTTCGGTGAGCGGAATACAAGGCTTATCGGAAATATCGTTGCAAATTTTACCGCAAATTCCGTTATTACAATTAATATTATATATACAATGTACGGTGTAACCGATATAACGTATTCCGTCAAAGAAGATGAAGAACCGGATCCGGCAAGCTCATCGTACAGCGGTTCATCAAGCTATTACGATTCGGACACATCGTATTCGTGCCATTCAATGCCGGGGTGGCTTAAAACGCTTTGGGAAGGCATAAAATGGATACTTAAAATTTTTGGTATAGCAATAGCCGCGCTCGTTCTGATAACCCTTATAGGAATGGGCTGCGAGCACTTTCAATTATTGTAACTCTTTTTTATACTATAAATTATAAACTTTTTCAGGAGTGTTTACAATGAAAATTTTAAAAAGATTCTTGATGTTTTTTGTTGCGGCGGCTGTTTGCAGCGGAATTAATGCGTTTGCGGCGGTAATGAGTAATGAATCATTTCAAAACGCAGTTGATTACAAAATAGATGACTCTTTCTATTTTTACTCTTCTCAAATGAACGGTGGAACTATTTCAAACGGAATCTATTACAAAATTTACATACCTTATAAAGGTGAGTATAAATTAAATATTCTTTTTGAATGTACTGATACTCCTTCTTACAGTGGTGAATATTACTTTGCAACGTTCTACAACAACGGCAAAAGCAAAATTTCAAGTAATAGTTATAAAATTAAAAGCGGTACAACAGCCGGAAACCGCTGGACATTTCAAGCAGTTAATCAAACATTGGAAGCCGGAACATACTATTTTCATTTAAAACGTGATTTTGCAGGAAATGTTGGAATATATAAATTAACCTTTACATCATCATTCAGATGTGTACATTACAACACCAAAGACACCCAAACAAAAGCGCCGACCTGTTCAGCAGTCGGAGAACTTGAAACGCGCTGCACGGACTGCCGCGAAGTCGTATCCATAACAAAGCTTGATAAACTCGCTCACACGCTGCCCGACGAATGGGAGCAGATTACCGAGCCTACATGTTCGTCTGAGGGACAGCGCATAAAGAAATGCACCGTCTGCGGCGAAACCGCCGAAAGCGAGACAATAGAAAAATTACCGCACACATTTTCGGACTGGGCAGTATCGCGCGACGCCACCTGTGCCAAAGACGGCGAAAACAAGCGCACCTGTTCTGTCTGCGGATTTGAAGAAACAGAGCCTATACCGGCGCTGAAACACACATTCGGAGAATGGAAAATAACCAAAGCCGAAAGCTGTGCAGACGAGGGCGAAAGGGAACATACCTGCACTGTCTGTGGCAAAACTGTAAGCGAGAAGATAGAAAAGCTTGACCACAAATTCGGAAAGTGGGAAACTCTTGACGCCGCAAGCTGCACCAAAAAGGGAAAGCGCAGACGCGTATGCCAGAATTGCGGCGAAGAACAAACAGAAGTGCTCGAAATGACCTCTCACAGATACGGCGCATGGAAAACCGTAACCGAGGCTACCTGTCAGAGAAGCGGCGAAAGGAAACGCACCTGTTCGGAATGTAACGACACGCAGACCGAAACGGTTTCGCAGACCGGTCACGACTATTCGGCATGGAAAGTCGTAAGAGAGCCTACCGAAAGCTACGAGGGTTACAACGAACGCTATTGCAAATACTGCAACAAAAAGGACACAAAAACGATATCAAAGCTTGTACACGGCGAAAAGACCACATGGAAAACCACAACTGCGGCTACGTGTACATCTGAAGGAAAGTCTGCCGAATACTGCGATTACTGCGGAAGTTCCGTCGGTACAAAAACCATTAAAAAGCTCGAACACCGTTTCAGCGAATGGACGACGTCAAAAGAGCCTACACCTACAAGCGAAGGTCTGCAAAAGCGCGTATGTTCGCTTTGCAAGACAACCGAAGAAAAAACAATACCCAAGCTCAGTATTCCCGGACGTAACGGCTTCAAGTCATCACGCGCCTACGGCGACAAATTCTCTGATGTAAAGAGCGACGACTGGTTCTACAATTCCGTAAAGACGGCATACGAGTACAATCTTGTAAACGGAATGAGCGAAAAGAACTTTTCTCCGAAATCAAACTTCACGGTAGCACAGGTTCTCACCGTTGCGGCGACGCTGCACAGCTCTTATTACGGCACTCAGATACCGGCAGCGGCAAACGGTGAAAAATGGTATCAGAGATACGTAAAATACTGTATAGACAACAAGATAATCACCTCGTCGCAGTTCTCAAATTACGAAGCAAACATAAAGCGCGGAGAAATGGCGCAGGTATTTGCAAACGTTCTGCCGGACAGCGAATATAACGGCAACGAATCCGAAGACTGTCCGGATGTTTACAGCGGCATGGCATATTACGACGCGGTAAGAAAACTTTACAAAGCCGGAATAGTCACGGGCGACGCAAACTCGCGTTTTTACCGTCCTGAGGACAATCTGACACGTGCTGAGGCTTGTGTTATTTTCACGAGAATTGCCGTTTCGAGCATGAGAGTTTCGTCGTTTGACCAGAAAATAATTCCGATATTTACTCGTTAAAAAATGAGCTTTTGACAAAAATAATAATGTTTCAACTCCTTGACTTTTTCTTTGATTCGGGGTATAATGATAAATGTAGATTTTTTGGCATTAAATTATGCCCGAAGGAGGAAGAAAAATGGCTGAAAACTGCACTCACGATTGCTCAAGCTGTTCCGAAAACTGTTCTTCACGCGACAAAACAAGCATGATCGAACCGTTAAACGAAAACAGCAGCGTTAAAAAAGTTATAGGCATAGTCAGCGGCAAAGGCGGCGTCGGAAAATCAATGGTAACGTCCTTGATTTCAGTTCTGCTTGCGCGCAAGGGCTACAATATAGGAATTCTTGACGCGGACGTTACAGGTCCGTCGATACCCAAGGCGTTCGGAATTCACGGAAAAATAACAGGCTACGACGGTCTTATGATACCCAAGACTTCTCACAGCGGTATCAAGATTATGTCGGCAAATCTCTTGCTTGAAAGGGAAGACCTCCCCGTAATTTGGAGAGGCCCTATCATTGCAGGTGCCGTAAAACAGTTCTGGACAGATACGGTCTGGGAAGACATTGATTTTATGTTTGTGGATATGCCTCCCGGAACCGGTGATGTTCCGCTTACCGTGTTCCAGTCGCTTCCTCTCGACGGAATAGTAATGGTTACAAGCCCGCAGGAACTTGTTTCGCTCGTCGTTTCAAAGGCGGTCAACATGGCAAAGTCCATGGAAATACCGATACTCGGTCTTGTTGAAAACATGAGTTATGCCGTCTGTCCCGACTGCGGCAAAAAGATTGAAATCTTCGGCAAGAGCAAGACCGAAGAAACTGCCAAAGCGCAGGGACTTGAGCTGCTTGCAAGAGTTCCGTTCTGTCCCGATATAGCGTCGCTTACCGACAAGGGAGAAATCGAAAAGTTCAGCGGCGATTATCTTGATAAGGTTGCCGATAAGGTCGAAAAACTGCTTTAAAAATAAGAAAAGAATTTAATATTTCCTGACAGCAATACCTGAAATACGGTATTGCTGTTTTTTATTATATATACTGCAAAAAATTATAAACCCCTTATGACAGAGAAATCCATCATAAGGGGCAATTTTTATGCACTAAAAAGCTTATTTATGCGCAGCCTCGTACTGATTTACATAGTCAACGAGAAGCTCAACCGCAGCGTCTACGCCGACGGAATCGCAGTTGAGAGCCATATTGTAATTTGCAATATCGCCCCAACGTCTTGACGTATAGTAATTATAGTACGTCGCACGCTTTTTGTCTTTCTGTTCAATGGTGCTCTCGGCTTTTTCTTCCGGAATATTATAATACTTGACAACACGCTTTTTACGGCTTTCCATATCTGAACTTATAAAGAAGTCAATGACATTGTCGTAATCGCGCAAAACGTAATCTGAACAGCGACCGACTATAACACACGGTCCTTTATCAGCGCACTTTTTTATAATATCCGACTGTACAATGTAAACCTGATCCGAAAGCGGAAGTCCGTAAACTCCGGCAGCCGAACCGAACATAGAAAGCGAGTACAAAAGACTGTGTGTAGAAATTTGCTCGGCTTTCTCAAAGATATTCTCGGCATAGCCGCTCTCTTTTGCAGCCATTGTAATAATTTCGTTGTCGTAGTAGGGGATACCGAGCTTTTCCGCGAGCTTCTTAGCAATATATCTGCCGCCGCTGCCATACTGACGGCTTATCGTAATTATTGATTTCATAAAGATGCACACCTTCCGTTGAGTAATTTCTGTGGAAGTATTATAACACAATACACAAAAAAATTCAAGTACCTAAAGCAAAAATGTACAAATCAGCCATTATAAACTGATTTTTTATTTAGATACGCCGAAAAACACGGCTGTTCATCAGATTCCTTTACCGCAAGAATATCAATTTCGTCGCACTCCGGATCTGTTGTATTTATAATAAGCTTTTCACCGAGCCGTGACTCATTTTTAAAATTAATCTCAAAAAACAGATCTTTCATTTGAATTTTGTCGGCATCGGGCAAAGAATCAAAGACAATATCAGCGTAAAATGTGTTATTAAGGTGACCGTTCATATCAAGTTCGGAATAATATGTTTCCCGAACATTTGTTCTCGAGAGAGAATTTTTATCAATTTTTCTGCGGACAAAAGGCAGCGAGAATGGATTTTCGGTCGTTGTCGGAAATGTGCCGATGCCGTCAAGCGCGTCCGGACGGAGTATAGAGCGCTTTTGCAAATCAATAAGACACCATACCGTCGAAGAAAGTCCGACGCGCACACCGTCACGAAAAATTATAAAATCACGCTGAAAAGAAATTCCACGAACGGGTCTGGGATATGTCTCGGCAACGATTCTGTCGTACATTTTAATATTATCAAGCAGCTGCAACGTAAACTTTGTTATAACAAACGCGCAGTTGTGATGATAAAGATTCATATACGTAAGATTGCTGCCGTCGAGATCGTTTCCGGCAAGCTCCTGTAATATTCTCATAAGTGATGATAGTTTTACATATCCGTTCGGTTGAACATCGTAGCTTTCGATCCTGTACTCAAGTTTTGTCATTTTCCTCACACTTCCTGAAAATTATATATTATATGTACAAATACGGCAATAACGTAAATCCGTTGTCATTTGCAATACCCCGAACTATATAAAATTCTTATTTTATATAATTAGCTGTATAGTTAATCAAGGTACCTCAATTATACTTCCCACGTCGTAAAGCGGCTCATCGGACAAAGAAACGGGCTCTACGCCTCTTTCGGTGCAGAATTTGAGAATTTCTTTATATTCGGCATGAGATTCTATACAGCCCGCAAAGACAAGATGTCCGTCGGACAGTTTTCCCGAACAGCCGCCGAAAAATCCGTTTTCAAATCCGTCAAGTTTTACGCCGTGCGTTTTCAAAAGCAATACATCAATTCCGGCGTTTGCGCACTTATCCGCAACGCCTTTATCCTCGGTTATAATCGAGTTATCATCAACTACGCAAACAGAGCATTTTGTATAGCCTTGTTTTACATCAACAATTTCATAGTCCGATTTTAATGCATAATCAAGAATGTACTGCGAAATATATTTTGAATTGCAAATAAGGCGTTTTCCGAGAACTGCGCCGTTAAATGCTACGTCAAACGGATAACTCAAATTATTCCGCACACCGTCTGCCCTGCTTATAAACTCACAATCGCCCAAGAATGTGAACACATTGTAAACGTCGTTTGCAGCGAACCATTTTTGTTCTATATTTATGACCGACATATCCGGGTGTGCGCAAATCGGCACATCGAGAACCGAAATCTGCGGCGTAAATACAAGTTCATATCCCATTTTCTGCAATTTTTCACAGCATTTTGCACTTAATCTTGAATCTACAATAACTTTTTTGCAAGTCATTTCTTTTTAAACACCGTTATTGCGTCTGTAATGCTTGCAACCGGAAGTATTTTTACACCGGCGCCGGACGCGAATTCCTTACATTTTACCGACAGGCGTTCAAAGTTGCGCTTAGGTATAAGTATTGTGTCAAATCCGAGTCTGACGCTCTCACGAATGCGCTGTTCAATGCTTCCTATTGCCCTGCACTCTCCGGCAAGACCGATTTCTCCCATTGCTATCAGCTTTTCGTCAATTAAAAGATCGCGGCAGCCCGAAATTATCGCAAGACAAGCCGCAAGATCTCCAGACGGATCATCAATACGTAATCCGCCGACTATATTCACAAAAATATCTGAACTTGAAAGCCGCAGTCCAAGCCTCTTTTCTAGAACTGCCGTCAGCATTGCAAGTCTGTTATAGTCAAGACCGTTTGAAACGCGCTTCGGCACGGGATATGCCGTGTTGGTTATAAGCGCCTGAATTTCAGCAAGAATCGGCCGTGTGCCTTCCATTACGCAAAGTGTGCAGTTGCCCGATACATTTACTGCTCTCTGCGAAAGCAGGTATTCCGACGGGTTTGTGACTTCGCACAGACCTTCGGATTCCATTTCAAAAATTCCGATTTCGTTTGTGGAACCGAATCTGTTTTTAACGGCTCTTAACATTCTGTAAGAATACTGTTTTTCGCCCTCAAAATACAGTACCGTGTCAACCATGTGCTCAAGCACTTTAGGACCTGCAATACCGCCGTCTTTGTTTACGTGACCGACAATTATAATAGACACGTTTCTACTCTTTGCAAGTCTTATAAGGCGCGTCGTAGTGGAGCGCACCTGTGTTATACTGCCGGAGGCGGACGAAGAATCGGGATCGAGCATCGTCTGGATCGAATCGATTACGATAATATCAGGGTCTGTTATATCAGCCTCTGCAATTATTTCAGATATGTCGGTTTCGGCATAAATAAGTATATTTTCGCATGAAACGCCGAGTCGTTTAGCTCTGAGCTTTATCTGGGACGGAGATTCCTCACCGGTAACATACAACAGCTTTTTTGTATTGCCGAGACAGCCGCAGACCTGCAATAAGAGTGTAGATTTTCCGACACCGGGTTCACCGGAAAGCAACGTTACCGAGCCTTGTACGAGTCCGCCACCGAGAGTTCTGTCAAACTCCCCTATTCCGGTGTTTATTCTGTCCTTTTCATCATAGGTTATTTCATTTACTGAACGGGACTTTTGTTCTGTATGAAGTGTTTCGGAGACGCCCGAACCTTTTTTGCGCGCAAACGCCGGCTCGTCAGCTGCGGACGGCATTCTTTCTTCAAGACTGTTCCAAGCGCCGCAGGACGGGCATTTACCGAACCATTTTGCGCTGACGCTTCCGCATTCGCTGCATACAAATTCCGTTCTTACCTTCATTTTCTCACCTGTCTTTTATTTTTGTGTACAATACTGCATAAGCGACGTAAAAATTACAAATGCCACTTTTTTCTGATACTCGCTTGTTTTTAACAGCCTTGTTTCTTCCGGATTTGACAAAAAGCCGCATTCCACAAGAACCGCCGGCGATTTTGTCTTATACAGGACATAGATACTGCTGCCGGACGGCTTGATTTCCCGGTTATTTTCCGGCTGAAGCTTTTGCTTGGTATTTTCCTGTATTATTGCAGCTAAAACTTTGCTGCCGGGATCGTTCGGAGAGTAATATACCTGAAGTCCGCTGTACTTTTGCACGGGAAATTTATTCTGATGAATACTTATAAACGTACAATCCGGGTTTTCGGTTGCCACTGCCGCGCGGTTTCGCACATCATAGAACTTTTTCCGTTTTTCCTCACCCGAATTATAAAGCAGTCTGTCATCCTGGCGCGTCATAACGGTTTTTACGTCCGCGAGTCTCAGATATTCTTCAAGATATTCGGATATTGCAAGATTAATGTCCTTTTCAAGCGTTCCGTCGCTGCTCTGTGCGCCGCCGTCCTCTCCGCCGTGACCCGGATCAATTACAATAACGCTTTTTTCTTTTACGGAAGCCGACGTTTTTCTTGAAAACAGACCGTCATTGCCCGATATTTTTTGCCCTGCAAAAGAAAACGCAACCGTCAGCAATGCGACTACGACGGTAATCAGCAAAATCTGCAAATATTCCTTATTATTTCTTTTGTGCAAAACAATGCCCTCTTTTCTGATTTTAAATATCAGTAAAGTATATTAGGGCATTGGATTTTTTATTTCTTTTTCTTTGATTCGGTGTTCACGTGAATTTTGCCGTTATATGCTAAAGCATAGGAAATTCCGCAGATAACAGGCATAAGAACAAGGCACATTACGTAAAATATTCCGTTTCCCGAAATAAAGCCCGAAAATGCGCCTGCTCCATCGGCACGCAGTTTGACATCAATCCCAAGGTACATTCCCATAAGGAAAAATCTGATTATTATGTTGAGAACAGCTTTTGCGCCCGTTATTATGCTGTCGGGGCTTGAAAGGCGCATTATCATGTATACGACAGTCAGGATAATCGTTGGTATGTACGAAACAAGGGCGTACAGAAAGCCCGTAAAAACGCTGAATTCGCACCTTCCCGCTTTTACGGAAATGTACTCCTTCTGCCCGTCCTCGATTACGGCATACGTAATCAGCGAAAAATAGAAAAGCATTGAAAAAATGCCCGCTGCAAGGCACAGAGACGAATTTGCGGTAAACGGACTTACGACAAACAATCCCAAAAGCGACATTGCAACCTGAAAGATAAAAAGTTTTGAAATCATCGAAGATTTTTCGGTAAATATTTTTTTCATACTGTCCTCCCGATTTTTGTTAAACTTTGCGGCACTCAATATTGCCAAAAACACAAATTTATGATATACTCATTATATCAGAAACGAACGGAGGTCAAAATCATGCAGTCATACACCGACGCACCCGAGCTTGTCCAGCAGTTTTTAAACTACAAAATATCGGTACAGAACCGTTCAAAGCTGACCGTAATGCAATATTACCATGACCTGCGTACTTTTTTCAGATTTATAGTAAAAACCAAGTATCCTGCAAAATTTGACGGCGTAAACGAAAGTGAAATTTCCTTTGCCGAAGTAAGTGACAAAGATATAACCGACGTTACAAGCATGGATATATACGAATTTCTCTCGTATGCCGCAAATGATCTTGACAACAAAGGGGATTCACGTGCAAGAAAACTGTCATGTCTGCGTTCGTTCTACAAATATCTGACCGTTACGAGAAACATTATCGAAGATAATCCCACGCAAAAAATAGACTCGCCTAAAAGAAACAAAAAATATCCGAAATTTCTCAGTCTTGACCAGTCAAAACAGTTACTCAGTGCCGTTGACGGAAAAAACAAAGAGCGCGACTATGCAATTATAACGCTGTTTCTCAACTGCGGACTTCGTGTATCAGAGCTTGCAGGCATAAATCTTTCCGACATCGACAGCGAAATGACAACGCTGTACGTAACCGGAAAAGGCAGCAAACAGCGTATTCTGTATCTCAACGACGCTTGCAGAGACGCATTGAAAAGCTATCTCAAGGTGCGTCCCGGAAATGCAAAATCAAAAGACGCGGACGCGCTGTTCATATCGCGCAATCACAACAGAATGAGTGTAAAGACCGTCCAGTACATGATCTACCAAAGACTTAAGCAGTCGGATCTCGGAAATCTGCATATGTCGGTTCACAAACTGCGGCATACAGCCGCAACGCTGATGTACAAATACGGCAAGACCGACGTGCGTGTGCTGAAAGACATACTCGGTCATGAGGAAATGTCAACAACGCAGATCTACACCCACGTCAGCGACGATCAGCAAAAGCAGGCTATTGACAGCAATCCTCTTTCACACCTCAAGCAAAACAAGTGAACTTCACAAAGACTACGGTATGCGGTTAATTCCGCATACTTATTTTTTATCCTCTGTCAACAAAGACGCTTCCCTCGTTTGAGCCTTCGTCATTTTCGCCGTCATTATCCGAATAATACGGATCTATCATATACTTTTTGATAACGGGATAAGAGGCATATCCGGTAATAAAATTGCATAGCGAGAAAGTTATTACAAGCGGCAGCAGTATTCCGAGTACCGGAAGCATATAAAACAGCTGAACGTTTATGAAAAGCACCAGCGCAACGCCGACGAGCGCAAACAAGTTGCGTTTAAGTCCGAGAAAAGCAAAGATAAATGCGTTTTTGAATATCTTGGGAATCGAAAGATTAAAGGTTATAAGCAGCGTATAGATGTAGTAACGCATAAAGAAATATATAATTCCCAAAAACAGGCTTGCGTAATAAAACATTGCGTTTGCAAAGCCCGACTGTGCGTTCCAGAAAATAAAATCCCAGACCAAAAGAAAAGATATGACTATATCCATAATTCCGACTATAAGTCCCTGTTTCCAGTTGCGTTTTATTGCACCGAAAAAGTCTGAGACCATAAATATCGGATCTCCCCTGTTATAACCGCGTATAACATATGCGCTGCCGACGCTTGTAAGCGCAATAGTAAATACGGCAAGCAAAGATATATACTGAAAAACTCTGCACGCCGTTGTCGGGACATACATCGGAACAAATCTCGACACGAACGGCGCAAGCGACAAAAGTTCCGGACTCTTGGAAATTGTAATCATGCCGTAATACGCCGGATACAGAGGATTTCCGACAGCATATATCTGATTGCTCAACTGTCCCGTCAGTGTATACAGATAAAAGAATATCGGGAAATTGCACACCACAAACAAAAGATTCAAATTTGACAGATTCCAGAACTTTCTGCCGAGCATAACAAAAAAGCCTTTAAAATCGGTAGGCGCTTCATTATATTCGTCATCTTTGTTTATGGGTTTCGGAGAAAACATTTTAAAAAGATTGAATTTTTCCATATCGGAACAAAAGCCTCCGTAAAAAAATAATGCAGGCACAAAAATATATACCTACATTAAACCACAATAATATTAACTGAAAGTGAAAAATAACGCAAATTACTGTGACGTATTATTCATAATTTCAGGTTCTGTGAAGATATTTTAAATACGAGTCCGAAATACGGCTCTTGACGTACTGCGCATAGATCTGAGTCGAAGAAATGTCGGCATGGCCGAGTATATTTTTTATATCGTTTATATCGGCGCCGTTTTCAAGCAAATGTGCGGCAAAAGAGTGTCTGAGCGTATGCGGAGTAATGGTCTTGGTAATACCAGCGTTTTTGGCATATCCCTTTAAGAGTTTCCAGAAGCCCTGTCTTGTCATGCGTTCGCCGTTTACGTTTACAAACAGCGCATTTTCCGACGAATCTGTAACAAAATAGTTTCTCGCGGCTCTTATGTACTGTTCAAGCACTCGGACTGCTGTCGGATAAAGCAGCACCATGCGCTCGTGCTTTGCGTTGTCCTCGCCGTGGCAGCGAACAAAATTGAACTGCAAATTGACGTCGGATACATTAAGGGATATAAGTTCCGTGACCTTCATTCCGGTAGCATAGAGCGTTTCAAGCATAGCCTTATCGCGTATGCCCTTAAAATCCGACGTATCGGGCGCAGACAGAAGTTTGTCAATTTCAGGTTCTGAAAGTACTTCAAAAAACTTCTTTTCCTGTTTATCATTTTTAATTTCCGAGGACGGGTTCTGCGTAACGGCAGATGTTGCCATAAGATACTTATAAAGGCTTCTTACGGAAGACATACAGCGCGAAACGGTAGCCACCGACTTTCCCTGTGCCGAAAGATATGATTTAAAAGCGTTCACAGCCTCTGAATCTGCGTTAATAACGGTTTCGCCGTGTTTTTCAAGATATTCGGCATATAAATACAAATCTCTGCTGTAAGCGCTCAAAGTATTCTTTGAGCTGTTCTTATGCTCAGCAAGATATGAAATATATTCGTTAACAACATTTACGTCCGTCATTTTTATCTCCCGAAAGTCAAAATCTAATATAAAATAAAAGCAAGAGTAACAGCAAAGGCGATTACCGAAAAAGCAGCAGGCAAATACAAATTTGCCGAAAAATCATGCCGAACCGCAGAAAAAACATCTGCAAATTCACAAAGCAGAAAAGACAAGACAAAGTCAAACAACACGCAAAAAACAGCCGATTTCAATCCGAAACAGACAAGTGAAACATAAAAGACGTATCCGCAAGTCAAAGCACGGACAAGAATAAAAGCGCGAATAAAAGCAAGAACAGCTTTAAATACCACGCAAAAAGGGCAAATCAGAAACGGCAGCGCAAGATAAATCACACAAAAAATTTTTGATGAGTTAAGATGCAAAACCGAATACCATTCAAAACCGTATACGGTGCGAACCGAGATACCCGAATAAATGCCGGCTATAAAACCCGGCAGAAATGCGCATAGAAAGAAACAGTTACAAAAGCCATGCCGGTAACTGCCATTGAAAAACTGATTTTCCACATAATCACCTGCACTAATATAATAAATACTATGCAGGATGCTTGGGGATTATGTTACCTTCCTATCTCATCGGCGCGCTGTGTGCAGGCATACATTGCTTTTGACACAACATCGCAGAAATTGAGTTCATTAAGTTTTTTGAGCGCTGCTTCTGTCGTGCCTTTCGGAGACGCAACCATCTTTATAAGCTCGTCGGGGCTGTATTCCGACTTGCACAGCATCTCAACCGATCCTTTAAGCGCCTGAAAGACAAGCTCACGCGAAGCTTTTTCATCAATCCCCTGTTCAACGGAATTGTCAATCATAGCTTTTGCCAGCATATACAGGTAAACCGGGCTTGTAGAGTTTACTGAAATAACCGCGTTCATAAGCGACTCGTCAAGCGCCGTAACTGTACCGGACGCTGCAAACAACCCGCATATCTTTGTGTAATCCTTATCGGTCACATACTTGTTTCTTGAAATAGCCGTAGCTCCTACGCCGAGTAAAAGCGGCGTATTCGGCATTACGCGCACAACAGGACATTCAATCTCCAAGGTGCTACAAATATATGGCGTTGAAATGGCAGCCGCAACCGAAATAAAAATCTTTGAACTGTCGCAGCAGCCGCGGGACTTAATATCCTCGAGCAGGCTCTGATAATCCTGAGGCTTAACCGCAAGCAAGATCATATTTGAAGCTTCACACGCCTCGGTAAGGTCTTTTGCAGCCAAAGCGCCGAGTTTCAAAAAGGGCTCATACTTCGTTTCGTTGTGATCGAATAATGTTATATCCTGCGGCTTTAATCTGCCGGAATTTATAATTGAGCGTATAATTGCGCCGGCCATATTGCCGACGCCGACAAAAGTAATTTTCATTTTAAGAACCTCTGCAACATTTGAAATTCACTGTAAATATAATACCACTTTTTACGGATTTTTTCAAGGGCTAGGAAAACAAAACCCGAAATTCGTGAATTATGACAACGTATTATGTCAACCGCATTATGTTAACTTGTGCAACTGCAATTACCGACACAAAATATGCCGGCAATTTTGAGTTTCATTTCAAGATATTGTCTGCTGATTATTCCGATAATTTTTAAAATATGCTATTTTTATGCAAAGTGCTGATTTTTACAATAGACGCTTGAGAACATAATATGCCTTAAAAATCATGATGTCACGGTTATCGCATTAATTTGCCGCTCGCGGATCAATTTTTAAATCCGGATTATTTTATATGCATAGCAATAGATTCTTTGCACGTTCCATTGAAATTTTCTTTTTGGATTTAAGCACTCGCACCGCTGTCTGTCGGTTCTCCCGCCCTATTTTTACAGGATTGATTTATCGCCCTGTTGTTACAACACCGCCACCGTTCTTTAATACGTTTTATGCGTATGTCCGCTTATCTCAAAACCGTATACCTATCAGCAATTTGATATGCCAACATAATACGTCCGCACTCGTGCGTAAAGCTTTTTTTGCTAAAAAGAAAAAGCAGCACGTGCCGTACAGCGTGCCGCCTTGCATTAACTTAAATGTACTTGTTATTCAGGTACTTAAAAGTCAATTATCGATTACTTCTTTTTCTTCTTGAGAACAACTGCAACTACAACAGCAATTATTACAACAACTACGATAACTATTGCAACAATAGCGCCGGTGGAGAGTCCGCCGTCCTTTGCTGTATCAACAGCAGTATCAGCAGTGTTATCAGCCTTGTCTTCGGAAGTGCCGTTTACAGCTTCTTCAGCAGCTTTTCTTGCTTCTTCAGCAGCCTTCTTTTCTTCTTCAGCCTTCTTAGCTTCTTCTTCAGCTTTCTTTGCTTCTTCAGCAGCCTTCTTTTCTTCTTCTGCCTTAGCCTGAGCCTCTGCGATTGCAGCGTCTTCAGCAGCTATTTCCTCTTCAGTCTTAACAGCACCGTCGGTAACGTTGGTGATGGTGTACTTGAATGCGTCCTTTTCAGAACCCTTGAGGTTTGCAGCAATAGCGATGTGAGCCTTGCCCTGCTTGAACACGTCAACGAGCTGAGCGAAAGTGTAAGGAATTTCAAAGGGCTCTTCGTTGTTCTTGGTGTAGGTGAAATGATATGTACCGTCAGCGTAGGTAACCTTGAATGTAAGGGTATCGCCGCTTACAACGGAGAATATCTCATTCTTGTCATAGCCCTGGGAGTTATAGATCTGGCTGAAGCTTGAAGCACCTTCATATACTTCGAGGTAAGGTCTGCCGAATCTTACGAGGCACATAAAGCCGCGGTTTCCTGCAATGTCCTGTACGTCGAACATCTGTCCCTTTTCAAGAAAATCAACAGCTATCCAGCAGTCGTCTTCAGCAGTAACTTCGGGAACCTGATCGAATCTTATGGTAACTTCGAGACCGTTGAGGTTGTACTCGCCGGTAGAAGCAACGCCGCCCCAGTTCTTACCGTTCTGGTAGTAGCCGCCGTGCATAACCTGTACGCCGTCAGCAACATCGGTAACAGTTACGGGTGTGTTTTCGGAAACTACGTTTCCTTCCTTATCAACGATGTGGAAACCGTTTCCGGGAGTCCAATCGGAAGCTGCTGCGAATGCAACAACAGAAACAGATGCAACAAGCATCAGAGCCGCGAGGCAAACTGATAATAACTTTTTCATAGCTAAGCATGTATCAATACTGAATTGATACATATTCCTCCTTTACTAATTAGCACTTGTTTGTACTTCAATAATATTTGATTCGAAACCGGATTACGTACGGCAAGCGGTCTCGATATATTATTAACTTTTAAAATTTGACCGTCAGACCGTCATATGCGACATTCACGCCGCTGTCTGAAAATCTGCGGCACACCACGTCATGCGGTTCATGCAAGGTTCTTGCAAGATGCGACACAAAGATCTTTCCGTTTTCAGCAAGCGCGCCGAAATTTTTCAGCGTATCGACCATTATCAGAACCATGGGTATTGTGTTATGCTCAAACACGCGGAATTCCGGCGTTTTATCTCCGCAGGTGCAGTCAAGCACCAGAAGATCTGCGCTTTCTTGTCTCAGAACCCTGTATTCACGGTTTGTGAGCCATGCGCCGTCAAGTCCGTAAAACAGCTTTTTGCCGTCCGGAGCCGTTACAAGATAGTGAAACGTATCTCCTTTTTCACATTCCTCAACATAATGGTTGGAAGGAAGCGCGGTGATTCTATACCCGGAAATTTCTATGCATTCAAGAGCGTTTATACCGCGAAACATTATATTTTCCGATTTCGGCATTACGCTTTCAATCGCATTGTTTCCGACAACCGTAAGCTTTCCTGTAATTTTTGCAAGCCTTTCGAGAGATTCAGCGCAAAAATGATCTCCGTGCGAATGGGTCACTATTACACATTCAACATTGACGAAAAGTTTTTGTACGTCCGTGCCGTCAAACCATTTAAAAATATGAGGCCCCGGATCAATAAGAACTTTTTCGTCAAGCATTGCCGAAGAAAAACGCCGTATTCCGGGTTCGGAAGTCGGCTCTCCCCAATCCGCGGCACCCGTGCCCAAAAACTGTAATTTTGCCGTAAGGCATTCACCTCCGAAACAACAACGCGTATTATCTGTACTCGACCAAGGTTTTGAAAAAATCCGCATTAGCGTTATAAAAATCGATGTCATCGCCCGAACGCTTTGCCCTCAGACAAATTACATAATCCGACGGGAAACTCGAAAGTGCGGTTTTCCTATAAGCGCCAAGATCCGAAAGCTTTATGCCTTTACCCGACAGCGCGTTTTCGGGAACTTTATCCAGAACACTGTCAAGCGGTGCTATATAGTCGGTATTTGCGGAAAACAGGTTGGGTTCCATAATGTAGATAAGACATTCGCCCATGCCGAGTTCCATATTGAAACGCTTTACGATGTCAAGCTGATCCGTGCTGTTATAAACATACGAACCTGTTGACGCGCCGTCCTCAATGGAGTACATTACAAAAATATCTTCTTTGTAGTCAACCTTCTTTTTTCCGTCGCCGTTATAATCTTTCGGCATTATATTCTGCATATCGTCGCAGAATTCTTCAATATCCTTTGCCGTCGCACTGCTCTGACCAACGTAATAGAAGAATACGTCTGGTGCAACTTTTGAAAAATACTGTACCGAGGCAATCGTAAACATAATTACGGCGCAAAGTCCGATAATTATATGCCACTTATAATAATACCATATGTTATTGACGACGCTCAGAAAAGTCCTTGGCTGTTTTTCACCGTTACCGTTCATGATCAGTCATCAAGCGGCTTCATCGTCGGGAACAGAAGCACGTCTCTTATCGAATAGTTATCGGTAAGCAGCATGACAAGTCTGTCAAGACCGAAACCGAGACCGCCCGTAGGAGGCATACCGTATTCAAGTGCGTTTATGAAGTCTTCGTCGACACTTGCATTTGCACCCTGAGCACGCTTTTCCGCAACCTGCTTTTCAAAGCGCTGTCTCTGATCGATAGGATCGTTGAGTTCCGAAAAAGCATTTCCCATTTCACGCGCATATATGAAATACTCAAAGCGCTCCGTAAATGCGGGATTGTCAGCTTTTCTCTTTGCAAGAGGAGAATTCTCAACAGGATAGTCATATATGAAAGTAGGCTGAATAAGCTTATCTTCAACATACGCGTCGAAGAATTCGGCAAGCACCGTGCCCTTGGTCGCATTTGCGGCAACTTCTACATGATGCTCGGCTGCGCACTTTCTTGCGTCCTCGTCGGTTGCCCAGTCGTTATAATCAACGCCGGCGTACTTCTTGACGGATTCCGCCATAGTAAGCCTTTCCCACGGCGACGCCATATTGATCTCAACGTCCTGATAGGTAATCTTTTCAGATCCGCATATTTTACGCGCAAGCACGTTATGCATTTCTTCGACAAGATCCATCATTCCGTGATAATCGGTATATGCCTGATAAACCTCGACAGAAGTAAACTCCGGATTATGCTTTACGTCCATACCTTCGTTTCGGAAGATACGTCCAACCTCGTAAACCCTGTCAATACCGCCGACAATAAGTCTTTTAAGGTAAAGCTCGGTTTCAATTCTGAGGTACATATCAATATCGAGTGCGTTGTGATGCGTAACAAACGGACGCGCCGCGGCACCGATCTCAAGCGTATGAAGAACCGGAGTGTCAACTTCAAGAAACCCCTTTGCGTCAAGGAAGTTTCTGATCTCCTTGAGTATCTGAGAACGCTTTACAAACGTATCCTTTACTTCGGGATTTACTATAAGATCAACATAGCGCTGTCTGTAACGCATTTCCTGATCTTTCAGACCGTGGAACTTTTCGGGAAGCACGCGAAGGCTCTTTGAAAGAAGAATAAGCTCTGTTGCGTGAACCGAAATTTCTCCCGTTTTTGTCTTGAAAACAAAACCCGTAATGCCGACAATGTCGCCTATATCAAGTTTTTTGAACGCTGCGTATTCGTCGTCACCGATGTCGTTTTTGCTGACATAGCACTGAATTCTGCCTTTGCCGTCCTGAATATTGCAAAAGCTTGCCTTGCCCATTATTCTCTTGGACATAAGTCTGCCCGCGATAACTACCGTCTTATTTTCAAGTTCTTCAAAATTTTCTTTAATATCCGCAGACACATGGTCGACCGGATATTTCACAAGCTGATAAGGATCGTTTCCCTGCTCTTTCAAAGCGTCGAGCTTTTCGCGTCTTATACGCATCTGTTCGCTGAGTTCGCTTTGCGAAAGAACCTCGTTTTCAGCCTGATTTGTATTGTTGGTTTCTGCCAAAATTTACACCGTCCTAAAATAATTTGTGCGTTTACTTTGAAATCTCAAGAACCTTCATGAGAATTTCGCCGCCGGGAGTTTCTGCTTTTACGGTCTCGCCTATCTCTGCACCTATAAGTGCGCGGCCTATCGGAGATTCGTCCGAAACCTTGTAGTTTATCGGATCGGATTCGCTCGAACCGACTATCGTGTACTCAACATCTTCATTGAAAGTTTCATCGTGAACTTTTACGCGGTTTCCGACGTTTACGACATCGGTTTTGATTTCATGCTCGTTTATAACTTTGATGTTTTTGAGCATTGCCTCTATTTCCGCAATTCTCTGTTCAACGGAAGCCTGTTCGTTCTTTGCTTCGTCATATTCGCTGTTTTCCGAAAGGTCTCCGAACGCGCGGGCAACTTTGATTGCCTCCGCAACTTCCTTACGTTTTGTGGTTTTGAGATATTCAAGCTCTTCTTTAAGTTTTTTAAGACCTTCGCTTGATACTGTTGTCTGTCTTGCCAAGATATTCACTTTTCCTTTCAATGGATTTATCTTAATTGACAGTGTAATTATATTAAATTTTTCCTCATCTGTCAACCATTTTTGTAAAAAATTTATAAGCAGAGTCAAAAATTGAGCCGTTATTTTTGTTTTTTACCATATCGGAATGCAAGTTTTGAGACACATTATGCGCTTTGCGGGCATCAGAGTGCAATGAGCATAATTTTTGTTTTCTAAAAGGAAAATTGTATTGACATGATGTGACAAAATATGCTATAATCTGTTTGTAAACATATGCGGACGTCAAAAAGACTCCGCGCAAATTTAGGAGGTATATCATGCAGGACTTGTCAAAAGAGGTCGCGTTCAGTCCTTTGGCGCTTATCGGCACCCGCGGAACCGAAAAAATGCTGCAGAGAATTCAGAAGTATATAGGCGAATGGAGAAAAGAAGAAAATCCGGATTATATTATTGAGACATCTTTCCCCAGATTCGGAACGGGTGAAGCGAAGTGCTTGCTCAACGAGTCTGTACGCGGCAAGGATGTCTATATTGTTGCCGACTGTTACAATTACAGCCAGACATACAAAATGTACGGAATGGAAGTTCCCATGAGCCCCGACGATCACTTCTGCGATGTAAAGAGAATAATTTCCGCTATCAGCGGCAAGGCTGCGAGAATATCGGTAATCATGCCCATGCTCTATGAGAGCCGCCAGCACAGAAGAACCGCACGCGAATCGCTTGACTGCGCATTTATGCTGCATGAGCTTATTTCCCTCGGCGTTGAAAACATCATGACATTCGACGCACATGACGACAGAGTAAGAAACGCAATACCGCTCGAAGGCTTTGACAACCTCATGCCTACATATCAGATGATAAAGGCGTTTATGGCAAACGAAAAAGACATAGACATCAAAAACACTGTTATAGTATCTCCCGACGAAGGAGCGCTTGCACGCGGAATGTACTATTCCTCTGTACTCGGCATACAGCTCAGTATGTTCTACAAGAGAAGAGATTATTCGATAGTAAAAGACGGAAGAAATCCGATAGTTGCGCATGAATACCTCGGTGATGACGTCAAGGGCAAGGACATTATAGTTGTTGACGATATTATCTCCTCCGGCGACAGTTTCCTTCACATACTTGACAAGCTCAAAGCTATGGGCGCAAAGAGAATTTTCGGATTCTTTACCTTTGGTCTGTTCTGCAACGGCTTTGACGTAATAGACGACTACGCAAAGCGCGGAATGTTCGACAGAATATACGCTACAAACTCAGTTTACAACACCCCGACCGCACTCGGCAAAGAATGGTTCAGAGAGGTTAACGTTCTGAAGTATGTTGCTTACTATATTGAGGCTGTCAACATAAACAAATCCGTCGGCTCTCTGCTCGATCCAACTCAGAAAATCCACTCTCTCTGCGAAAAATACAACATAAAATAATTTAAACAATTTGAACTATTTCCGGACGGTTTTGCGCACCGTCCGATTTTTTGTCCATTTTTTGGCGAAATTAAGGCGAAAATTGAACGATTTTGTCCTTGTAAATCCGCCGCAAATATGGTAGAATTATCCAAAAAAGCAATTTAATTCGGAGGTTTAAATGAATTATATCGATAAACTTAAAAATCCGCCGGCAAAGTACAGGCCTATGCCCTTCTGGTCATGGAACTCAAAACTTGAAGTACCGGAAACAACCGAACAGGTTGACAAAATGCATGACATAGGAAACGGCGGTTTCTTCATGCACGCAAGAGGCGGTCTTAAAACCGAATACATGAGCGATGAATGGTTTGACAACATAAAATCCGCGGTTTCCGAGGCAAAAAAGCTCGGAATAAATCCCTGGGGCTATGATGAAAACGGCTGGCCCAGCGGTTTCGGTTCGGACGCCGTCAACGGTCTCGGAATTGACTATCAGCAAAAATATCTGCGCCTTGAAATTATCGACAAACCCGCCGAAACGCAAAGAACAATCGCAAACACAAAAGCGCCGAACGGCAAAAACGCTCATTTTTACTATGACGTAAATCCGTTTTATATAGATACGCTCGACCCAAAAGTTACCGACGAGTTTATAAGAGTAACGCACGAACGCTACAAAAAGGAACTCGGTGAAAACTTCACCGATATGACGGGATTCTTTACCGACGAACCTCAGGTTTCAAGAAACGGTATTCCGTGGTCGTTTACGCTTTGTGACGAATACGAGAAAGCATACGGCGAAAAGCTCATTCCCGTTCTTTACGATCTCTTTGAAGATACCGAAACGTCGGTAACCACAAGATTCAGATTCTGGAAACTCGTAACCAAACTTTTCAGCGAAAACTTTTTAGGCAGAATTTACGACTGGTGCAACAAAAACGATTCTCATCTCACGGGACACATGGTTTGCGAAGAAAGTTTCAATTCGCAGCTTGATTCAAACGGCGCTTGTATGCCGAACTACGAATACTTCCACATTCCGGGCGTTGACAAACTCGGCAGAAGCGTCGGCAGAGATCTGCTCGCACCTCAGGTCACATCTGTTGCAGCCCAGCTCGGCAAAAAGCAGATTCTTACCGAAAGCTTTGCCATGTGCGGCTGGGACGTTAGTTTTGAAGAATTAAAGTGGATACTTGAGTGGCAGATGGTAAAGGGTGTAAATCTGCTTTGCCAGCACCTTGCAGGTTACTCTCTCGGCGAAATCAGAAAGCGCGACTATCCCGCCGGTCACTTCTATCAGAACCCCTGGTGGGACGAATACAAGGACTTTGTTGACTTCTCCGCAAGAATGGGTATGCTGCTTTCCGACGGAGAACTTAAATGCGACGTTCTTGTACTTCACACAATGTCATCGGCATGGATTGAAAGAAAGAGCGGCGGCTATCAGCAGAAAATCGAAGAACATAACAAACGACTTATGGAAATATCGGTTCTGCTTGACAAAAATCAGATCATTCACCATCTCGGCGACGATAAAATAATGTCTAAATACGCAAATGTCAAAGACGGGCTTCTGAATGTCGGAAAAATGTCCTATGGCACGGTTATCGTCCCCGGCAGCAGAATTATTGACGCAAACACATTCAGACTTATAGAAGAATTTGCAAAATCCGGCGGAAATCTGATTTTTGTCGGTCAGATACCTGAATATATTGACGGCATTGCAAGCAAAAAAGTCAAAGAACTTGCCGAAAAATGCACGCACATTGACAATTTCAACGAGGTTCTCGCGCATATTCCCGAAAGCGCAAAATACTGCTCGGTTACCGACAAAAACGGAAACAACGCCGATATACAGTTTGCTTACCGCAATCACGGCGATTTTGAAATGTACTATTTTGTTAATACATATTCGCCCAAGTGCGAAAATATCCGCCTTTCAATGACCGGTAAGTCGGTCTGCGAATTTGATTACATAACGGGTACGGAAAAGCCTTGCATATTTGAAAACGACGGCGAAAATATTATCGTACACCATACATTTGAGGAAAAAGGTTCATACGTCCTCTTTGTACGCCGTGACGGCAAGTACAAGAGCGCCAAAGCCGATAACAAGGCTTTATCAAGCATTAACGGCAAACTCCGCGGAGAATGGAAAATTAAGGAACACGATCAGAATCTGCTCACTCTTGACCGCTGCGACTGCTATTTTGACGGCAAGCTGTGCGGAAAGAATATGTATGTGGGAGATATCCAGGAAAAGGCTTGCGCATTCGGAAAGAAAGTCGGCGTAAAGCTCGATTTCCACGTAAATGTAAAAAAAGCGCCCGAAGGACAGCTCTTCCTCATACTCGAACAGCCCGAGAATTATACTCTGTACATAAACGGTTCGGAAGTTAGCAAGAATATCTGCGGTTATTACCGCGACAAGTCGTTTATAAAGCTTGATATTTCGGGAAAGCTCATTTCCGGAGAAAACACGGTAACACTCATGTGCGACTTTGTACAGCCTGAATCGGTATACTCTCAGCTTGAGGACTGCTTAAAGTTTGAGTCCATGAAGAACAAGCTCTGGTATGACATGGAAATTGAATCGGTATATCTTCTCGGCAATTTCGGCGTCGGCTTTGACAAAGATTTCCGTCCGGCAGCATATGATTCGCTTGTAAACGACGGTACGCCGTACATTGACGGAATGCCCGCAGCTCTTAGCGACGGTGACTTCACGGAACAGGGACTTCCCTTCTTCTGCGGTCACATTAAGGTAAGCAAAGAAATTGAGCTTTCTGAAAGTGAAATCAATTCGGCAAACATTGAGCTTTCAAGACTTTGCAGCACGGTATCATGGTTTACCGTAAACGGCAAAAAGCTTGAAAACATATACTGGGCGCCGTACAATGCAGATCTTACGGGACTTCTCCACGCAGGCAAAAACACGATTGAACTCGACATTGTCGGAAACTTCCGCAATATGCTCGGCCCGCATCATACAGACGGCGAAAACTATTGGGTAGGTCCCGGCTCCTTCATGCATGAGTCGCCGATATTCGGTCACGGAAACTGGTATGACGGTTATTGCTTTGTAAAGTACGGCCTGTTCTTAAAGTAATGCAGCAAAATACCGATATAAATTAAAAATGTCCCGGACGAAAAATCCGGGACTTAATTTATGTGTTTTGAAGTTATTTGGAAATAAACTTTATGGACTCGTCGTCAACTTCGATATTATAACCGAGAATTTCAGCAAGCAGATCGGCAGGTATGAGCGGCACACCGTCTTTAAGTTCAAGCGGTCTGTCAAGTCTGATTTCCCTGCCGTCAAAGTCAGCCTTATCCGAACCCACGGTGAATACACACTTTCCGACGCCGTATACGGTAAGCTGTTTCTTTGCCTTGCACCACTCGTAATACATTCCCTTGATATCGGCAAATTCCGATGTTGTATCAAAAGGAATATACAGCTTGGAACCTTTTATTTCCGAATACAGAGAAGTTGCAATCTCTACTCCGTCTACCATGATTTCTCTGTGCGGCGGTGTCGCGAGAAGTTCAACGTCTACAAGTTCAAAGTCGCCGACAGCGTATATCGGGTCAAAGCGCAGAGCCGTTACTTTTCCTTTCCACTTAAAGTAAGATTTGCCGTGAAAATCAAGCGTGAGAGGCGCAACTCGCTTGGGATCAGTCAGGCAGTAGATATTTCGGCTGTTTATAACGCCGTCAGGTCTGTCAGAGAAGAATGCCTCGATGCAGCACATCTGATTTACCGGCTTATATGCTCTTATATGCGCCCTGAGTCCGGCAATGCGTCCCGTATTGAGCGGGAATATGTCATCTTTGAGCAGCATATACGGATCTGCTTGATCAGAATGTCCGAAAAGGCGTCCGTCTTTAATTTCAAGGCTTGAAAATCCGTGGAATTCCCATTTTTCAAGATCCTCTTTCGTTTTGAAAGTATACTTTTTGAAAAGCGTTCCGTCGGGGGCGTCGTCCTTTGCATATCCGAGAGGAGCTATTGTCGCTCTGTCCATCGGGTGAAGTATGTCAATGCGCTTTTTCTGTTCTTCGTTGGGTGCTATATCGGTATGAGGAATATCCTTTAAGAATACGCTCCTTACGGCGTCCATATAGCCGAAACCGTTAAGTCCCGACGGGCTTATATAAGTGCCCTCGCCGTATTCGTTCCAGTTAGAGAGCATTACAAGCTTGCTCTTCCAGGAATCCTTTTCATACGTCGGGAGAATTTCATCTCTTGCCCATGTAAGCAAAGATTTCATATCATCAACCGAAATGTTCGGGAAACGTTCTCCCGACCATGCAACATGGTTGAAGCCCGTGCTTGCGGTAGGAACAACATGTACATTTCCGAGAGCTATGTTATCAAGTATTCGTTTCTTGGTATATTCAAGGTCATATCCCTGAGTACCCCAGCCGTATGCATGAACAGCGTCAAATCCGCATTTCTTATATATTTCGGTATTATCCGCACAGCCCATGATTATAAGATCTTTGTATCCGAGCTTTTTGACTTCGGAGCGCAGATAATCAAATTCAACTTTTACAGCCTCCGGACTTCCGAAATCCTTGACAAGCTGTGCAGGACCGAATATTGACATTATGGCTTTGCCGTCGATGGTCATATATCTGCTGTCGGAGAAGAAATAGTCAATCCAGTATGGCACAAAATATTTTCTGAAAGCTTCGGCGTTCAACGGATGTGCCGCGTTCTGTGCCTCCCATAAAAGCGCAAGCTTTACCTTATCCGAATACTTTGCAAGCATATGACCGCCGTGTATTGCGCTTGAAAGCTGTGTATGTCTGAAAGGCGCGTTGCGTTCGGGCGCATACCAGCAATACAGTTCAAAATCAATACCGTGTTCACACATCCATTTGAGTTCCCAATCCGCAGTTTCGGGAAGCCCTTCGTCGTAATATCCGAGTAACGGCTTTACTTCGTCAAACGGAGTTATGCAGTCCCAGCCGTGATGGTCTCCCGTTCTCCAAAGTGAGCATATGTTCATACCGACATAATAATCGCCTTTCTTTTCAGGCACAATCGGTTCGGGAACATAATCGTCCGGCATGGGCTGGATTTCAAAGACGAATATATCGGTAAACTTTGCGCGCGATGCAGCTTTTGCACAAAGTTCGAGTTTTATCTCATCGAAAAATCCAGCTGTTTTCTCAAACGGAAGCGTTGTAACCTTTTTTCCGTTAAGTCTTATAAGCGCGGTGCCGGTTGCGGTATCTGCCTCGAATCTCAACGTCTGCCAAACTTCAAAACTGTGACTTCTTAACTCTCCGTCACAGCAGAATATACCCTTTGAGGCGTCAGAAATAGTGATAATTTTTTCGCCGTCGCTGCAAAGCGAAAGATTCAGCACAGAATTCTCATCGCACATCAGATATTTTATCTCAAAGCATATATTTCCCTTTGCACGTGAAAACTTTTTGGATATGACGGTTTCGGATTTTCCGTCCGCGTCGATTTCATAGACGCAATCCGGCGCAATATCGGAATATCTCTTTCGTGAAACTTCGGAATTTCCGCCAACCGATACTTCATAATCCTCGGGCAGTATTCCCGGAACGTCATAAATGCACATATCGTTGACGTAATAATTTTTGTACATCTTTACAAAGTGGTAAAGCTCCGCTTCGCCTATCGCCTTTTCGTCAAAGCCGCATTTGAATGTCGATATACTCTGCGCTTTTCCTGTAAAAGTACACTTCGCGGCAAAAACACCGTCGGAATATATAAGTGCCGTGCCGGAATCAATATCAAGAACAAATTTTATGTAATGCTTTGAATTATCCGCAGCAAACAGCTTATAAGAGCCTGCATAGAAAAAGCCGTCATGCAGTACTATTTTCAGCGCTTCGTCGGTCTTGTTGAAAAATCCGAGATAAAAGCCGTCGCCAGAAACAGGTCTGTACATTGCCTCAAATGTAACCGTTCCCGAAAACTGTTCGGTAATATCTCTTTTTACCGATGTCGGCTTTGTGTCAATATTGCTTACAAGACGCCTCGCGGGCATTTTATCACCGGGTGTTATCTGTCTGTCAGCGCCTCGGAAATCCGTGTCCCAGCCTGAATACGGATACGGCCAGCTACGGTGCTGTTTGTCATCAATCAAAAAGAAAGCACTCTTATTCTCCATTGTTTAAATTCCCCCTTGTTTAGGTAAATTTGCATATAAATGTATTGATTTACAAAGTTATATTACATTATAATAAATAAAATGTCAATACCAAAAACTAATTATTGTGTACTCCATTTTAACGTGTTGTGTTTTTGACAAAGATGTGGTAAAATAAGTGTATTAAAGATACAAGGAAGTAACCATGAAAAGACTCACTATCGGAATACTTGCCCATGTTGACTCTGGAAAAACGACTCTTTCCGAAGCATTACTCTACACAACGGGCGTTATAAGAAAACTCGGACGCGTTGACAAAAAAGACGCGTTTCTGGACAGCTATTCGCTTGAACGCGAACGCGGAATAACCATATTTTCCAAGCAAGCCGAAATACAAACGCAAAATTCCGCTTTTACGCTGATCGACACACCGGGACACGTGGATTTTTCACCCGAAACCGAACGCACGCTCGACATTCTCGACGCCGCGATACTTGTAATCAGTGCCACCGCAGGAATTCAGAGCCACACGAAAACTCTCTGGAAACTGCTGACAAAAAAACGTATTCCGACATTTATATTTGTAAACAAAACCGATCTTCCCAATGCCGACAAAGATGCCGTTTTGTCGGGACTGAAATCCAATCTCTCCCAAAACTGTATCCCGAGTGATCTCATGGGCAATACGGAAGAATGTGCCGTGTGCAGCGAATCACTTATGGAAAGTTTTCTCGGGAACGGCATATCAACCGAACAAATTTCACGTGAAATAATGCACCGCAATATTTTTCCCGTATATTTCGGCTCGGCTCTGAAACTCGAAGGCGTTGACGCACTTGTTTCGGGTCTTGACGAATATCTTCCGGACAAGCAATATCCAGAAACTTTCAGCGCTAAAATATACAAGGTTACTCACGATTCTTCGGGAAACCGTCTTGTTCATATGAAAATTACCGGCGGTGTACTTTGCGTAAAAGACGAGCTTTCGGGTACGGACAGAAACGGTGAAGAATGGCGTGAAAAAATAAATCAGATACGCGTTTACAACGGTGAAAAATATACCGTGTACGATAAAGCCTTTGCCGGAGGTATATATGCCGTGACGGGGCTTTCAAAAGCAGGCGTCGGTGAAACAATCGGAAACGGTTCCGGTACGGCGTCATATTCGCTTGAACCGGTTTTGAATTACAGGCTCATACCGCCTGCGGGTACAAGTCCGCAGACCTGTTTTTCGGCACTAAAGTCGATTGAGGACGAAGAACCTACCCTGCACTGCTCTTTAAATACTCAGAACAACGAAATAAATGTCATGCTTATGGGAGAAATACAGCTCGACGTACTAAAAAAACGTCTCTCCGATGGTTTCGGCATTTACGCGTCTTTCGGTGACGGAACAATAGTCTACCGAGAAACAATAACCGAAACCGCGGAAGGTATCGGGCATTTTGAACCTTTGCGGCATTATGCAGAAGTTCATCTCATACTTGAGCCGACAGAACGCGGCAGCGGACTTACATTCTGCACCGACTGCGACGAAAATCAGCTTTCACGAAACTGGCAAAGGCTGATACTGACGCACCTGGAGGAAAAAATACACAAAGGTGTTTTGACCGGTTCTCCTATTACCGACATGAAGATAACGCTTGTTGCCGGAAAAGCGCACAAAAAGCACACCGAAGGCGGAGATTTCAGAGAGGCAACCTACCGTGCCGTCCGTCAGGGACTTATGAAAGCAGGCAGCATTTTACTCGAACCGTGGTACAATTTTGAGCTTCACGTTCAGACCTCGCTTGTAGGAAAAGCAATGTCTGATCTTCAGAACATGAGCGCGGTATTTTCCGCACCCGATTCCGATGGTGAGTTCTCGGTCATCAAGGGCAGCGCGCCGGTCTACGAAATGCGCTCTTACAGCAAAGAAGTCGCAGGCTTTACCCACGGAAAAGGAACGCTTATATGCGAACTTAAAGGTTACGAGAAATGCCACAACTCCGAAGAAGTCATAGAAAGTTTCGGATATGATTCGGATTGCGACATATACAATCCGTGCGGTTCTGTTTTCTGCGCCAACGGTTCGGGGTTCATTGTCGAATGGCAGGACGTCGAAAAATATATGCACATAGAAAGCGTTCTTGAACAAAGCTCAGAACAAGCCGAGGAAAAGCGACTTCTGAAAATACGTGCCGAAAACTATTGCCGTGCCGCGGCAACCGACAAAGAGCTTATGGAAATTTTTGAAAGAACCTACGGCAAAATAAAGCCGCGTGAAAATTCAAAGCAAAAGCTCAATCCGTCGGCACGTCAAAATCCGCAAAAAAGCAAGCCCCAGCCTGTTAAAAATAACTATGACGGCGAAGAATTTTTACTGATTGACGGTTACAACATCATTTTTGCATGGGACGAACTTCGCAGAAAAGCCGATGAAAGTCTCGAAAGCGCGCGAAACGAGATTATAAGCAGAATGAGCAACTACCAAGGCTTTTGCGGTTACAACATTGTAATAGTTTTTGACGCGTACAAAGTCAAGAAAAATCCAGGTTCAGTCGAAAAGCACCGCAACATAAGCGTCGTATATACAAAAGAGGCCGAAACAGCAGACACTTATATTGAACGCGTATCAAAAACCCTTTCAAAACGTCACCGTGTCCGCGTCGCGACCTCCGACGGTCCGGAACAGATGATTATTCTCGGCAACGGCGCGCTGCGTGTGCCTGCCGCGGCACTCAAAAAGGAACTTACCGACGCTGAAAAAGCAATACGCAAAATTATGGAAAACTTCTCATAATAACAAACATCTCCGGCAAGGAACTAAATCCAAACCGGAGATTTATATTCAGATTTTTGAAACAATGCCGGGAATTTCTTCTAGGCTGTGTGCCTCAAAATCCGGCTTAATGCCGTTATCCGGCGCAATATGTGCGGGATTGTACCAAAGCGTTTTTATTCCTGCATTTATGCCGCCCGCAATATCCGAAGTAAGGCTGTCGCCTATCATCAGTGCTGTTTCGGTATCAAAACCGTCTATTCTCGAAAAGCATATATCAAAAAATGCTTTATCTGGTTTGCTTGCTCCGAGTTCATGCGATATAAAAATGTCTTTAAAGTATTTTGCTGTACCCGAACCTTCAATTCTGCTGTGCTGAACGTTAGGCGTACCGTTTGAAGCAATATACAGGTCATATTTCTTATACAAAGTTTCAAGCACTCCGACAGCGCCCGGGATCGTAAAATACCCGCGGCAAAGAGCCTGCTCATAGTATTTTGTCGCATCTTCGGGCGATACATCGCGTTCGCCGATTCTGTCAAGAAAAATTCTGTAACGCGACACTTTAAGTTCAGCCAGAGTAAGTTTCTTCTGCTCAAGCAGTTTCCACTGCGAAAGATTTATTTTGCTGTACAGGTCTAACTTTTCATCATCAGGCTCAATTCCGAAATGCGTCAGCATCTGCGAAAGTGCACTGCGCTCCGATTTACGAAAATCAAGTATTGTCTGATCAAGATCGAAAAAAATTGTTTTTATCATAATATATGTTCCGTTCTGTCTTTATAATTAAAAAAAAGAAAAGACACCGGATATAGCTGAATCGAAAAAATTCCGATACTATACAGTGTCTTTCTTGGCGCAGAAGGAGAGATTTGAACTCTCGCGCCGGTTGCCCGACCTACACCCTTAGCAGGGGCGCCTCTTCACCACTTGAGTACTTCTGCATTTGGTGAAATTCGATTTTATAAAATTGAGAAAAGGTGGCGGAGAGGGTGGGATTCGAACCCACGGCTCCGCGAAGAGTCACTGGTTTTCAAGACCAGCTCCTTAAACCGCTCGGACACCTCTCCGTAAAAAGCCTTGCCGATCTGTATCGGCTCAACGATATATATGATACCACATTTAGTATGTTTTGTCAAGTGTTTTTTGCACATTTCTTCATTTTGCAGGCAAATTATCCCCAATTAAAGAACAGTTTTCACAAAATTTGAAATATACGCTTGATTACACAATGTGCTGTGATATAATCATAGGAAAAAACATTTACAATCATAATCAGAGGTTTAATATGAATTTTAAAATTATAAAAAGCACCGGCTGCACCGAATACAACGCAGCAGCAGACCTATACGAAATCAGTTTTCCGGAACACGAGCAGCGGCTTGAAAGATCACAGCGCGAGATAATGAACTCCGACGAATACAAATACACTTTAATATACGACGGCAAAAACTTTATCGGTGAAATTCTCTGTTGGGAGAGATCTGATTTTATTTATGTCGAGCATTTTTGTATTCTGCCGGAAAAGCGCGGTTTGAAATACGGTGCAAAAGCGCTTGAAATGCTTTGCCAAACTCCAAAAAAAGTAATTCTCGAAATTGATCCGCCGACAGATGATATTTCAAAAAGACGCAAAGCTTTTTACGAACGATGCGGTTTTAAGGCAAACGGGTTTGAGCATATACATCCTCCGTACAGACCTCAAAACACAGGTCACAAGCTTATAATCATGTCATACCCTGCCGAATTGAGTACCGGAGAATTTTCCGAATTTTCAGAATATCTGAACAACACAGTCATGAAAAATGTATTTTAAGGACGGGATATCAAATGTTGAATTTTTATTCGTTAAGTGCGCAAAACGGCGATATAATTGACAGTCTGAACGAAACCATAGACAATGCAAAAGACGAGCTGAGCGCCGTTGAAAAGTTTATTGCGTCTTACTGGTTTTCTGCACTCAAAGCCGTATTTTTCCTTGTAATAGGCTATGCTGCCGCAAGAATTCTCTCGGCTATGCTAAAAAAAGCTCTTACACGCTGTTCGGTTGACATATCCCTTACAAAGTTTCTCTGCTCCGCTGTCAGAATATTCGTATATATAATTGCAATTATCAGCGCACTCGGAATTCTCGGTATACCGACGACAGGACTTATTGCAGGAATGAGCGCTGTCGCGGTTGCGATTTCGCTTGCACTTAAAGACAGTCTTTCAAGCCTCTCGGCAGGAATATTTCTGCTCATCACGCGTCCTCTTATGACTGGAGAAGTCGTAAAGGTTCAGGATTACCTCGGAACCGTAAAAGAAATTAAGCTTATTCACACAATTATCAGGACGTTGGACGGCAATGATGTTATAATTCCAAACAGCACCATTATAGGATCAACCGTAATCAATTATTCACGCGAAGATGTGCGGCGCATTGACCACGTATTTTCAATCAGCTACGACAATGATCCCGAGCTTGCAAAATCCGTAATGCTCAAAACCGTATTGCGCAATGAAAGAATTCTGAAAATGCCACAAGCACCCGAAGAACCGTTTGCAAAGGTGTCGGCATATGCCGCAAGCAGTGTTGACATAACTTTGCGCGTGTGGTGCAAATCAAGTGACTATTGGGACCTGTACTTTGAATTGCTTGAATCAATCCGCCGCGAGTTTGACAAAAACGGTATATCAATTCCATACAATCAGCTTGACGTTCACATTGATGGTTCGGAAAAGTAAAATATAAAACAAAGACTGCCGCGCAAGCCAAAAGCAATGTACGGCAGTAATTCTTTGTCTGTTATTATATGCGCGCTTCGCTGTCGCGCTTTTTGTTCTGCTCGATCTGTTCGTTAAGCAGCATATCCTTAACCTTCATAAGCCTTGTGGTCGTACTGCGTTCGTTTTCGTCAAGCTTCATGGTAATATACTTTATGGTGTCCTGATACTGCGGAATAAGCACGTGTTCAAGAGCATTTACTCTCCTGCGTGTTCTTTCAATTTCGGACGACATAAGCTGACATGATTTTTCAACCTCTGCAAGCCTTACCATTTTTTCAAAAACCTTGCCCAACGACTGTACGGCAGAGTCAAGTTCTCCCGACGTATAAGCAAAACCATATGAGTAAACATCATTTGGGTCGGGACTTTTCATTTTTGTCTCGAAGACCGGTATCATAACGCTCATTACATTCTTTTCGCTTATTTCAAGCTCTACCTCCTGTTTAGGAAGCATTAAAGCAACATCAAGCATTTCACCCTGCATTACGGATCTTGCAACAGCAATATGCTTATTTGACTGCGCAAGCGCATCCTCAACTTCACGGCGAAGCTTCTTGTTCTCTCTTACAAGATCAAGAAAGCGCCGCATGAGCTCGTCTCGCTTATCTTTAAGCAGTTTATGTCCCCTCTGCGCCGTAACAAGCTTCTTTTTGAGGTTTGTAAGCTCCATTCGGGTAGGATTTACATTCATTACAGCCACACAATCACCTCCGCAAAAACGTTAACTCCCGTCAACGTCACTTTTTATCGTAGTATTGGTCAAGCAGCTTATCGCTGATACGCTTGAGTTCGGATCTCGGAAGTATTCTGAGAAGTTCCCAGCCTATATCAAGCGTTTCTTCAATACTGCGGTCGGTGTTGTAGCCCTGTGAAACATACTTTTTCTCAAATTCGTCGGCAAACTTAGCATAAAGTCTGTCAATATCGGTAAGAGCCGATTCGCCGAGAATTACCATAAGCTCTTTTGCGTCTTTGCCGCGTGCATATGCCGAGAAAAGCTGATTCATGGTGTTGCTGTGGTCTTCACGGGTCTTGCCTACGCCTATACCCTTATCCTTGAGTCGCGAAAGCGACGGAAGAACGTCGATAGGAGGAGTAATTCCCTTTCTGTAAAGATCGCGCGAAAGAATTATCTGTCCTTCGGTAATATATCCGGTAAGGTCAGGAATAGGATGCGTCTTGTCATCTTCGGGCATGGTCAGTATCGGTATCATGGTGATACTTCCGTTTTTTCCGCGCTGACGTCCTGCTCTTTCATAGATACTTGCAAGGTCGGTATACATATATCCGGGATAACCGCGGCGTCCGGGAACTTCCTTTCTTGCTGCGGAAACTTCACGCAATGCGTCGGCATAGTTTGTAATATCAGTTAGAATTACAAGAACGTGCATATTTTTTTCAAATGCAAGATATTCCGCCGCAGTAAGCGCCATTTTCGGAGTTGCTATACGCTCGATTGCAGGATCGTTTGCAAGGTTTACAAAAAGCACGGTTCTGTCGATAGCGCCTGTTTCGGTAAAACTCTGTACAAAGAAATTGGATTCTTCAAACGTAATACCCATTGCCGCAAATACAACGGCAAACTGTTCGTCCGTACCGCGGACCTTTGCCTGACGCGCTATCTGCGCCGCAAGATTTGCATGAGGCAGACCGCTCGCGGAGAATATCGGCAGTTTCTGACCTCTTACAAGCGTATTAAGTCCGTCTATTGCCGAAATACCGGTCTGGATAAATTCCTGAGGATAATTGCGTGCGGCAGGATTTATAGGCATACCGTTTACGTCCATACGCTTATCGGGTATGATTTCGGGACCGCCGTCGATAGGACGTCCGAGACCGTCGAAAACACGTCCGAGCATATCTTCGGAAACGCCGAGTTCCATCTGACGTCCCAGAAATTTAACGGTACTGTTTGAAAGATTTATACCCGTCGAGCTTTCAAAAAGCTGAACAAGTGCATTTGTGCCGTTAATTTCAAGCACGCGGCAGCGTCTTTTTTCTCCGTTTTCAAGCTGAATTTCTCCGAGTTCATTGTAGGTAACTCCCTCAACATCGCGCACAAGCATAAGAGGCCCTGCTACTTCTTCGATTGTTCTGTATTCCTTAGGCATCAGAAGACCTCCTTTACAAGCGTTGTCTGCATCTGTTCGGTAAGCTTGGTACAAATATCGGAAAATTCATTATCAACGTCTTTTTCTTCGACATATTTGAATCTGCCGATTTTTTCGCGTATCGGTAGAGATACTATCTTTTCAATATCCGCGCCCTTTTCGAGTGCGTCGGAGGCAATATCGTAAAATTCAAGTATTGCCCTCATCATAAGCAGCTGTTTATGCAGGCTTGTGTATGTGTCAACCTCATGGAAAGCAAGCTGATGCAGAAAATCTTCTCTTATCGAACGTGCGGTTTCCATTTTGAGTCTGTCTTTTGCGGACAGTGCATCCATACCGACAAGCTTTACTATTTCTTCAAGTTCCGCTTCGTTCTGAAGTATGCCCATCATTCTTCCGCGCAGGCTCATCCAATCGGAAGAAACGTTGTCATTGAACCACTTTTCAAGCAGATCAAGATAAAGAGAATAGCTTGTCAGCCAGTTAATAGCCGGGAAATGACGTTTATAAGCAAGATTTGCGTCAAGTCCCCAGAACACCTTGACAATTCTCAGCGTTGCCTGAGATACGGGTTCTGAAATATCGCCGCCGGGAGGAGATACAGCGCCTATTGCCGAAAGTGCGCCTTCTCTGCCCTGCGAACCGAGAGAAATTACACGTCCGGCTCTTTCATAGAACTGCGCAAGTCTGCTGCCGAGGTATGCGGGATAGCCTTCTTCACCGGGCATTTCTTCAAGACGTCCGGACATTTCGCGAAGAGCCTCAGCCCAGCGTGATGTTGAGTCAGCCATGAGCGCTACGGAATATCCCATATCGCGGAAATATTCGGCAATCGTGATACCTGTATATATCGAAGCTTCACGCGCCGCAACCGGCATATCCGAAGTATTTGCTATAAGAACGGTTCTTTCCATAAGGGATTTGCCCGTATGCGGGTCTATAAGTTCGGGAAATTCGTTAAGAACGTCCGTCATCTCGTTTCCGCGTTCGCCGCAGCCGATATAGACGACTATATCCGCCTCAGCCCATTTTGCAAGCTGATGCTGCGTTACGGTTTTTCCGCTTCCGAAAGGTCCGGGTATTGCAGCAACACCGCCCTTTGCGATCGGGAACATTGTGTCGATAACACGCTGACCCGTAACAAGCGGCATATCTGGCGAGAGTTTTTTTGCATAAGGTCTGCCGCGTCGTACAGGCCACTTCTGCATAAGAGTCATTTTATAAATGCCATTTGATGTTTCTATCTCACAGACAACGTCGGTAACATGATATTTACCGGGATTAATCGATATGATTTTACCCTCAACACCAACGGGAACCATTATTTTATGGAGAACGACGTCGGTTTCCTGAACAGTTCCCACTATATCGCCGGGAACCACGCTGTCGCCGGATTTCATAACCGGCTTGAATTCCCATTCAAGCTCTCTTTTAAGTGACGAAACCTCAACGCCGCGCGAAAGATTGTTACCCGATATTTTCATAATATCGTCAAGCGGACGCTGAATACCGTCAAAAATGCTGCCTATAAGTCCGGGACCGAGTTCAACGCTCATAGGCTCTCCGGTTGATTCGACGGGTTCTCCCGTGCCGAGTCCCGAAGTCTCCTCATATACCTGAACGGAGGCTCTGTCGCCGTGCATTTCTATAATTTCTCCGATAAGTCTTTTGTCGCTTACTCTTACGACGTCAAACATATTGGCGTCTCTCATACCCTCGGCGACAACAAGAGGTCCGGATACTTTTAAGATTTTTCCAGTTGCCATTTCTGCACCTCACAAATCGGTACGCCGCACGCTTTATGTGCATAAACCGGCATACCGCAAGTTTTAAATTAAGAGATTATATCCGAGCCGACAGCTCTCTCCACCGAACGGCTTACGTTTTTCATGCCGACGCCGGTGTTCCCGACAATACCCGGAATAGGTATTATAGCGGGAAGCGGAAGATCGCGGAAGTGCTCTATTTCTTCTCCGAGCTGTTCATAAAGCATCTCGGTAACGTATATCACGCCATAGCCGTTTTTTGCAAGCTGACGGAGTGTATGCGACGCCGAAACCGCGTCCTGACACGGAAATATTCCGAGACCGAGCGCCGCGAAACCGTAAATGCTGTCTTTGTCACCTATAACGGCAATCTTACTGCTCATAAAGTCACGCGCACCCTTTCTCTTATATTTTCTTCGCCGAAACCGTTCTTTTTGCACGAAAGCACGATTCTGACATTCTTTATCTCGTTGTCGCAGGCAAGTGAAAACGCCACAAGCGGAGAAACACCGAGAGAGTGATATTTTGCGTCTCTGACATATCCTATCAGCTCGTCGTCAATGCACTTTTCAAAAGCAGCGAACGACTTTTTGCTGCTTTCGGCAATTCTTTCAAATCCGTGAGCCGAAATATAATCTGTTATCGCGTTTGTTCCCTTTAAAGCAGTCTCGGTAAGTCCGCTTTTATCAAGCATATCGCAGTTTGCGACGGACTGTTCATAAAATTCGCGTGTTTTTTTCATAGAGCTTGCGCGGAATGCAATCTTTATATCGGAAAGCGCCGTCATAAGGTTTGCAAGTCCGATACTGAACTCATCATCTGCCTGCTTTGCAAGCAATATCTGCGCCTCAAGAGAAGCCCTATCGAGAATTATATCCGCAAGCTGACCGTCAAGCGTTTTTGTAATAGCCTGATACGCCTCTTTAAGAGCGTCACGCATATATTCCGGAACACCGTCATAATCCTTCTTTTCAACCGCGTCTTTTATGCATTTAACGTCTGTTATATGCGGCGACAGGAGGAAGGACTCACACTCTGAACCCATTATATGTGCTTTCAAGACGGTTTTGGCATTATGAAAATCGTTTTTCACTATGAGAAAATCAAGACTTTTCCCGTCCGGCGCGCATTCGCGCACAAGCGAGAACATCTGCTCTGCCCTGTCGGACAAAACCTCGTCTACGTTATCCTCGTTTAAGCCGGCAAAACCGGAATCCGAAAGAATTTTAAGTGCGTCGGGATAACTCGGTGCCGCAATTACGCTTTCGAGTACGGCTGTGCTTAAAAGTCTGTTTTCGTTAGCGCGTATTTTTGCAACGCCGAAAGCATATTCGGTATCTTTCACAAGCAGTTACCTCCTATGCAAACAGAATCTGACCGAGTGCGTCCTTGATGTCATCGGCATTATCGTCAAGCAGAGATTCAAACGTACAATCAACAAGCATTTCCGGATAGGAAATCGTAAAACCGCCGTTAAATTTCCCAACGCTTTCCGAAAGCTCAATGCTTTTGCCGTCCGGCAGAGATTTATTGAGATTATTCACAAAATCTTCGGGCATTCTTGCCTTATCGCGCTGATTAAAGGTTATAGAACCTATGCCCTGCAACGCGCCGTTAAGCGCAAGTTTTCTGATCTTATCAAAATACTCTTTGTCCGGAAGATTGCAGAGGTAATCAGCTGCCGCCGCAACGGTTTCCGAAATAATGCGTCCCTTTGCAGAAAGAATTCTGCGCTTATATTCAAGTTCCGCGCCGGAAATATTTTTTTCATTTACGAGCTTTACCTTTACTTCGGCGCTGTTCTGCGAATCTTCGGCAATTTTCTTTGCGTCAAGTTCAGCTTTTGCAATAATCTCCTTTGCCTGCTTCTCGGCGTGTTCAATGGCGCTTTTACATTCGGCGTCATTCTCGGTGATTATTTTGTCAATTATATTCAAAAGGCCGTCCATGCCAAGCCTCCTTGTCTTACTTGAGTCCGTTTACAACGAGAATGGAAACAAGAAGTGCGAGAATCGCATATGTTTCAACCATCGCGGACATGGTTATTGCCTTACCGTTCTGATCGGGTTTCTTTGCAACGACGCTGACGCCGGCAACCGCCGTTCTTGCTTGTGCAATAGCCGAGAAATAGCCGACTATCATTATAGGCATACAAGCTCCGAGATATGCAAGCCCCTGGGCTGTTGTAAGAGTTAACGGCGTACCCGAAAGAACCTGGAGCTGATTGAGAACAAGAACCGCAACAAGAAGCCCGTAAAGTCCCTGTGTACCGGGAAGAAGCTGAAGCACGAGCAGTTTGCTGAACTTCGACGGATCTTCGGAGATAACACCGGCGCAAGCCTCACCAACCATTCCGACGCCTCTTGCCGAGCCTATTCCGGCAACCAGTGCCGCAAGCACTGCTCCTATTATTGCAATTGCAAGACCGTAATTATTCATTTTCTGAATCCTCCTTAAGTTTATAATATTTTGTGTTTATTCTTAAAGGTTCAAAGGCTCTGCCTCCGCCTTCATAGAACTTTGAAAATAGTTCGACGAACTGAAGTCTGTTTGTGTGCACATATGCACCGAGTACATTAATTGCCATGTTGAGCGGGTGCCCTATAAGGAACACTACCGTAAGCATCACAGCCTTTGCCGGCTTTGAATCAGGCATTGTACCTATCATATTTACAACCGAGGCTATACTTCCCGTAGCAAGTCCGAGTGCGAGAAGTCTTGAATACGAAAGTATATCCGAAAGGTAGCCGGACGCAATATTATAAAGTCCGTAAAGTCCTCCGCCGAGCTTTGCAAATACGCTTTTTGCGTCTCTTGCCGTCGTAAGCACTATAAGAATTACCCCGGCTATTGCGATATACTTCGCAGGTTTTGTCAGTACTTCGGGAACATTGATTATAACGCCTGCCGCAAGAGGCGCCGCGCCTAGCACAAGCAAAAGCGTAGGTAACGTATCGACAATCGCCGAAAGTTTTCTTCCGTCGTGCCATTCCATATAACCGAAAGTTATAAGTCCGGCAAACAAATGGCACATACCCACAATAAACGAGAACATGAGCAGCTTTATCGGATCCTGTATCGGTTCAAACCACAGCGCAATACTCGGCGCCGTTTCGTAACCCAAAAAGTTTGTGCAGATGACCGGAATAATATCACCGAACCAGCTTCCGAAAAGCGCGCCCCAGAATACCGTGGAAATTCCGCAGTAGAAGAACATTTTAAGAGAACGTCTCATATTGCCTTCAACATTGGTTTTTTTGAGTATTATTGCCGTTGCTATCGTCATTATAAGACCGTAGCCCGCGTCCGACAGCATCATTCCGAAAAGCAGATAGTAAAAGAACGCCATCACAGACGACGGGTCAATGTCTTTTTTACCCGGCAGCGCATACATTTCCGTGATACTTTCCACGGGTTCGCAGAAAGCGTTGTTTTTAAGCTTTACAGGAACATCGTCATCTTCGGAAGGTTCGGAAAATACGACTGCCGCGCCGACCTTATTGCAAAGTTTTTTAACTTCACCGCAGCGAGATTCTACCAGATAACCGTTCATAAGAATTGTCTTTCCCGAAAGTTTTGCGTTTTCGAGAGAACTGTATTCGTCACGTTTTACGGTAAGGCTGTCATAGAGAAATTTAAGTTCCGGACGTTTTTCACCAAATTTTTCAAGATCGGCTCTTGCCTTATCTGATTTTTCCGAAGCTTTTTTCTTATCTTCCTCGGTTTTGGCAATATACTGTGCCGGAGTAAGACCGCCTACATCTTTCGCCGCAGTAAATCCAAGCTGTCTCAGAGCCGAATAGACCGCGTCCGAAACCTCTTTATGGCAAACAATTATCGCTGTTGTTATGATTTTTGATGAATACACGATTTCAGCGTCAAATTCGTTTACCTGCGGAGCAATCTGCGAGACTTCCGAAAGTAGGCCTGCTTTGTCATACATTTTCGGAAAAGAACCGATATAGATCTTTGTCATCTTTGTAGATGACGTATTCATCGGAATATCAAGGTTTTTCCAGACCTCAAGTCCCGAAAGCAGCGCGTCGCATCTTGAAATTTCCGCCGCTGCGTCCGCAACCGCTCTGTCGCAGTTAATAATGTCAAGCGCGTACCTGAATACTTCGTCGCTGTGTGAAACATTTTCGGAATAATCGGAATATGAAATTTCCTGCCTGCCCGAAAACATTGAAATGCCTTGTTTTGACGGAACGTATTTGTCGAGAATGTCAAGTGCATCGGAAACGGTATGCAGATTTTTTTCGCATACCGAAACAATATCGGAAACCTGCATATCTTCAAATCTTTCGTCGCACATTTTATCAAGCTCCGCCGCACCGAGACGCTGAAGCTGTTCGACAAGCTTTTTACCGTCGCTTTGCATACAGGCAATCACAAAGCGTTTCATTTTTAATTTTGCCAACCGGCAGCACCTCCCTCATTTTTCCGGAATATCCGCAACAAAAGCGTGTTATTGCGGTATAATCTTTGCTATAACCGCATTTATGCCGGCGGTGCGGTTGCTTTGCGCGGTTTTCTCAAGCTGTTTTACCGCGTCGTCTGCCTCCGAACACTTTTTTTCAAAGAAAGCTTTACCGTCGTTCTGTGCTTTCTCAAGAGTCTTGTCCATAGCAAAAGCCGCATCGCTTTTAGCCTGAGTGAGTATGCGTTCGGCTTCGCAATGTGCCGATGCCACAATACTGTCAGCCTGCAAACCCGCGTCTTTAAGACGCTGTGCGCACTGATTTTCGGCTTCGACTATCTTTTCTATCATCTCTGCTGCCATACAAATACTCCTTTTTAAAACTTTATAACAATTTTACCACATTTTAGTGCATTTATCTCTGAAGTTTTGTAAAAAATATGTGAAAACAACAGCGTATTTTGTCATATATAAATATCAAAAAAAGAAAAAGTTTTCTACATATTTATCAAGTATCTCACAGCTCATTAGAAATCACACAAAATTTTCGGTTCATAAACAATTTTCTATTATACAGTAAAAAGACACATTGTCAATATTTTATTATTTAAACCTTAAAACGGAAAAAATGTCAAAATATTCAATAAGGTATTTGACAACGGTTAAAAATAAATGTATAATAACTATCCGAAAGAGAGACGTGATCAACAATGCCGAAAACCTGTTGTATTTTTGCTGCCGGAGACTATTTCGGAGACGGCAGATATGCCGAAAACGCTGATATTATAATTGCCGCTGACGCAGGCTGTCTGCACGCAAAGCGTGTCGGAGTAAAACCGACACTCTATTTGGGAGATTTTGATTCGCTCGGCTATGTGCCTGACGAAAATAACGTTATACGTTCAAAACCCGAAAAAGACGATACAGATACGGCGCTTGCAATGGCAAAAGCCGCAGAATGCGGCTGCGACAGAATAATTGTCTGCGGTGCTTTGGGCGGAAAAAGACTTGCTCACACCATTGCCAACATTCAGAACGCTGCGGGATTTGCAAAACAAGGCATACGTGTGCTGCTGACCGACGGAATTACAAATATAGAGGTATTCAGCAACGGAAGTCTTGACTTTTCCGCAAAACACAGCGGTTATATCTCGGTCTTTTCACTCAGCGAAAAATCCGAAGGAGTCACGCTTAAAGGTTTCAAATACGAACTTGACAACGCTGTTCTTAAAAGTACGGTTGCACTCGGCGTCAGCAATGAATTTTCAGGAAAATCCGCAAACGCCAGCGTATCCGACGGTACTCTTGCCGTAATGTGGCGCGAAAATGACTGAAAAATGTATTTTTTTCGATTTTTGAGTACTTTCGGTTGACAAACAGCTTAAATTGTGGTATCATATTTCAGTCAATTATCCGAGGTGTGGCTCAGTTGGTAGAGTACGTGGTTTGGGAGCATAGACGGTGTTCGCACCGCACGAAAGCGAAAACCGCCGAAAACCCTTCAACCGTGCGTATTTCGTGCGGTTCGGAAAATGAAAAAAAGCAGTCAAAAATGTGTTTGACCACAGATTTGACCACTTACACGCAAAAACCTAAAAATTCAATACAAAATCGGGGTGTGGCGCAGTTGGGAGCGCGCGACATTTGGGATGTTGAGGCCGCAGGTTCGAACCCTGTCACTCCGACCAATAATCCTCTGAAACAGTTAGTTTTAGAGGATTTTTGTATTTATTTTTAATAACTGGGTAAGTTTAAGGGGGTAATAAAATGTTTTTTGAACGCCTTGGATATGGTATAGATAAATACAGTATTCCGAAGAATATAGAAATATTTTTAAACAAGAAAATGTCTCAAACAATATCAGAAGTAAAAAACTCAATCAAAGAAGAGACGTGCTTTTATTGTGGAAAGCAAGTCTCTAGCTTTTGCAAATCACATAATGTTCCTCGTTTCTGTCTTGAAAATATTGGAATAGACGGTGAAGTGAGTGGGCTGAATGCAATATTAGGACTCCCCCAAATGGGCATTTCGATAGGTAAAGAACATTTGGGAATTAGTGAAGCTGGAACTTTTAAGTTGATTTGCAGAGAATGTGATAGCCAAATATTTAAAGAATACGAAAATCCAAATAACTATATTAGTATTAACCCACCTTCTCAAAAAATGTTAGCCGAAATTGCAATGAAAAACTATTTAAAATTTATTAGTAAAAGAAAATTTGAAATTGCATTATTAGAAAAAATGATAGAGCAATGTCCCAAACAAGGGTATGAATATCGCTTACTTTCAATCGAGTTTGAGACTCGGTTGAAAGTAAGTAAATTGGATTTGGAATCATATACAAATGAATATAGGCGAGCAAAAAAGCTTACTATCAAAAATAATAATGATTTTTATATTATCTATTATAGATTACTGAACTATGTCACTCCAGTTGCTATGCAAGCACCTATCGTTGTTTCAATTGATTTAGAAGGCGGAGTCGTTAATGATATATTCAATATGGACCCTAAATATAAACCAGCCGAATTACATTTGTGTGTATTTCCACTAAAGACTCAAACAGCAATCATAATGTTTATTAATGATGGTGAAAAACGCTATAAAAACTTTTACAAACAATTTCGAAAATATAACGAAGATGAAAAACTAGGTATCATTAATTATTTGATCTTTCTATATTGTGAAGATTTCTTTTTTTCCAAAGAAATACAATCAAGGATTGATTTAAATCAACTAAAAAATGTCGCAAACTTAACCCCAGTCATTTGGGATGCAAAACCAGTTACACAAACAAAAAGAATCGCAGAGGAATTTGCCCTTTCAAAATGGAATACTATCCCAAATTTATTGTCAGAATCGTATAAACTTCGTTAGCAATCTTGATTGCCTTTTTTCTATTGAATCAGATATAGATGCATAATACAGTATAAATGTCTATTCTTTGTCTACTGCACCTCAAATTTTGACAGGGTGACTTTTTCGGTCACCCTGTCATTTTGTCTTTTTCCGCCTTGATTTGCGCCTTAACCTCTGCAATCATTTCCGCGAGCTTTTCTTCGCATT
>ERZ857745.485-NODE-485-length-61389-cov-20.449424_pt1 | contig 61389 bp, 47 predicted proteins | sample MGYA00519699_ERZ857745 | MGnify/ENA primary metagenome ERZ857745 (study PRJEB31778, sample SAMEA3449357) | human gut metagenome | biome: human gut; feature: human-associated habitat; material: faeces | place: United Kingdom | collected 2010/2012 ... | reverse complement strand
AATAAGCCGCTTTTTCCAACTTGACGTATATACATACGCCTGCGTTGAAAGAAAGCGGCTTCTTTACCTAATCTTCAAGTTCAGGTTTTTGTTTCTTTTGGCGAATAAATTATTTTTCCCGGCTCGGCGTATAAGAATACGCCTTCACCGAGAGAAAATGCTTTCTTCATCCAAAATCTCTCGCTCAGGAATAAAACTGAATAGCAATAAGCCGCTTTTTCCAACTTGACGTATATACATACGCCTGCGTTGAAAGAAAGCGGCTTCTTTACCTATTCTTCAAGTTCAGATTTTTGTTTCTTTTGGCGAATAAATCATTTTTTCCGTCTCGGCGTATAAGAATACGCCTTCACCGAGAGAAAATGTTTTTTTCATCCAAAATCTCTCACTCAGGAATAGAAGTGTTTCTTTTGGAGGATAAAGCATTTTTTCGGTTTGATGTATATACTACTCCAACTTCGCAATTTTAAATCATTACAAAAAAATACCCTCCGATAACGGGAAATCCGCTGTCGGAGGGTATTGCTATTATTCTCTTATTAAAGCGTAATAAGGTTGATACACTTAACGGGACAAGCTTCGGTGCATTTGCCGCAGCCTGTGCACTTGTTGTAATCGACCTTGGCGCAGAAGTCCTTGACCTCAACTGCGCCGAATTCGCACGCCTTGACGCACTTCATACAGCCAATACAGCCGTTTGAACATTCCTTGCGTGTTATTGCGCCCTTGTCGTGATTTACGCAAAGGTTTGCCGCCTTTGCCTCATGCAGGGGCATCATCTTAATTATGTGATTCGGGCAGGTTTTAAGGCACTGCTTACAGGCCTTACACATAACAGGGTTGACTCTTGCAACGCCGTCACAAATATGAATTGCGTCATACTGACAGGCATTCATGCAGTCGCCGAGACCGATACAGCCGTAGATACACTCCTTCGGGCCGCCGAAAAGCTGCTTTGCCATTTCGCATGAGCTTACGCCGTTGTATTCCATCTTGGTTTCCGCCTTGCCACAGAAGCCCTGACACATGACGACCGCCGCCATGGGAGCAACCGAGCCCGCCGAAAGTCCGGTAACCTCTGCGATAGCCTTGGAAGCATCATTTCCTCCGGGGGCGCAGAGAGCAGTGTTTGTCGTAATTCCCTTTGAAAGAGCCGCCGCATAGCCGTCACAGCCCGAAAATCCGCATGCGCCGCAGTTTGCACCGGGGAGACATTCACGGATAGCCTCCGCCTTCTTATCGACGGGAACAGCCATAACGATGGAGGCAACTGCAAGTCCGAGACCCGCAATGAGTCCGATGACCGAAACGATCAGAATTGCTAAAACAATAGGATTCATATTTGCGCCTCCTTATGCAAAGATCTTGTCAACAACGCCTGCGAAGCCCAAGAACGAAAGGGAAACAAGCGAAGCGGCAACAAGTGTGATGGGCAGACCTTTAAGGAATTTCGGAATGTCGCAGGATTCAAGTCTTGAACGAACACCTGCAAACATGATCATGGCAATCATAAATCCGACACCGCCGCCGATAGCACAGATAAGTGACTGCATAAAGTTGTAGCCGTTGTCAACGTTGAGTGTTACAACACCGAGAACCGCGCAGTTCGTTGTGATAAGCGGAAGATAGATACCGAGCGCATTGTAAAGAGCCGGCATATACTTCTTGAGAATAATCTCAACCATCTGAACGAGTGCGGCGATGACGAGAATGAAAACGATCGTCTGAAGATATTCGAGATTATTGGCGACAAGCAGATACTTGTTTATAGGATATGTAACCGCCGTCGAAAGAGCCATAACGAAGATAACGGCAAGTGACATGCCGACCGCCGTATTCAGCTTCTTTGAAACGCCGAGGAACGGGCAGATGCCGAGGAATCGTGAAAGAACGAAGTTTTGAGTGAGAATCATTGTGAGCAATATGCTCAAAAGGCCTTTTGTCATTTCCATTATGCTTCAGCCTCCTTCTTCTCTTCACAACTCTCGTGAGTGTCTCTGATGGAGCAGGATTTAGCCATCGGGCAGTTTTCACAGCCGTGGAGTACAGCCTTGGGTTTGCCCTTTGACTCGGCAATTTTATTTGCAAGAGCCATTACCATGCCGAATACAAAGAATCCGCCGGGAGCGAGGATAAATATAAGCATCGGGTTTTCGTTTAGGAAGGGGATTGAGAAACCGTTGAAGCTGCCGCCGATGAGGTCGCTGATTCCGTTGAGGAATGTGCCTGCGCCGAGGATTTCACGGATAGTACCCATAACGAAGAGTGCACCGGTGAAGCCGATTCCCATTCCGAGGCCGTCAACCGCTGAAGCGAGCACACCGTTTTTGCTTGCGAATGCTTCCGCTCTGCCGAGAATGATACAGTTAACAACGATAAGAGGAAGATAAACGCCAAGCTGTTCATCGAGCACGGGAACAAATGCTTTGACGAGCATCTGAACTATCGTAACAAACGAAGCGATGATAACGATGTATGCCGGAATACGAACCTTCTGCGGAATAACCTTTCTCAAAGCCGAAATAACAATGTTCGAACATATGAGAACGATTGAAGCCGAAATGCCCATGCCGATCGCACTTGAAACAGAGGTCGTTGTGGCGAGGGTGGGGCAGGTGCCGAGTACAAGGCGAAGAACAGGGTTTTCAATGATAAAGCCCTTGGTAAGCTCCTTGCCTAAGGATTTCTTTTCAGCCATCAGTTAGCACCTCCGTTTTCTGTAATGGTTTTGTAGTTTGCGAGAGCCTCATTGACTGCCGTTGTCACGGCGTTGGATGTAATCGTTGCGCCCGTAAGAGCGAGGATCTCGTTGCTGTCGTGATCGGCGCTGTTCTTGGCTACCTTGATTCCGTCAACAAGACCCTTGAATTGAGACTTGAAGGAATCTGTCTGTGCTTTCATACCAAGGCCTGCAGTGTCGCTGATTGAGAGAATTTGAATTCCCGTAACCTTGCCTTCATTGTCAACGCCTGTCATAACAATAAGGTCGCCGCCGTAGCTCTTTGACGTTGTTGTGAAAACCATGCCGACCGTCTGCTTACTGCCGTCAAGACCGACTGCGTAGCTTATGCCGTCAAAAGTCTTGTCCTCGAAGCTCTTTGCATCCGCAAGAACCTCCATACGGGACTGAGCCTCGGATTCCGCCGAGTTTTTTTCGATTATCGGAGCGGTTACGTTATTTGCCAGCGCAAGCAAGGTCGTTGCGACAAGGCAGATAATAAAGAGCGCAACCGTAGGAATTATGATTTGTTTTTTCATTTTGCTTCAGCCTCCTTCTTTTCTTTTTTCGGAGTGCCGAACGGCTTGGTAAGCGTAACGTTTTCAATCAGCGGAACAAGAATATTCATGATGATTATCGAATAGGAAACGCCCTCCGGAAGATTGCCGAAAATTCGGATTATTGAAGTAATAAGGCCGCAGCCTATACCGAAGATTATCTTGCCCTTAAATGTAATCGGTGAGGTTGTGTAATCCGTTGCCATGAAGATTGCGCCGAGCATAAGTCCGCCGCCGAGAAGCTCATATGCAACAAAGCGGAAATCGCCCTTGCCCGCGATGAGCATAATAACGGCAACCGTGCCGATATATGTAAGAGGGATTGTCGGCGAGATGACCTTACGGACAACAAGATAGATGCCGCCGAGGAGAAGCGCAACGGCGCAGGTTTCACCGAGACAGCCGGCTCGCCAGCCGATGAGCATTTCAACGAGTGAAACGTCGGGAGCCGCACCGCCCGAAGTCATCTCGTGAATAGACGAGAGGGGAGAAGCGGAGGTGACTCCGTCAAGCTTTGACATAGTCCATGTGAGCGGCTGAGTCCATGTTGACATCGCAACAGGGAACGAGGTCAGAAGAACAATACGTCCGGCAAGAGCAGGATTGACAAAGTTCTGACCGATGCCGCCGAAGAACTGCTTTACAACAACTATCGCAACGAGCGAGCCGATAACCACCATCCAAAGCGGAATGGAAACCGGAAGGTTGAAAGCAAGTAAAAGTCCTGTGATAACTGCGCTGAGGTCACCGATAGACTGACTGCGCTTGAATACGATTCTGGTGATGTATTCAAATATTACGCAGGTCGCAACGCTGACACATTCAATGAGCAGCGCTCTCGGGCCGTAGAAGATAACCGAAGCGATAAGCGCCGGAATAAGTGCGATAATAACGTCAAGCATCAGACTTCTTACAGTCCTCGGACTGCGGTCGTGAGGAGATGCGCTGACAACGAGCTTGTTTTTTAATGTCATTTCTTTGCACCTGCCTCTCTGATGATTGATTTTGCAAGTCTCATATGCTGGACGAGCGGCTTCTTTGCAGGGCATGAATATGCACAGCTTCCGCATTCCATGCAGACCATAACGCCGTCCCTGGTCAGAGCGTCAACGTCCTTAGCCTTTGAGTCACGGACAATCTTGGTCGGGACAAGACTCATCGGACAGGCGGCTGCACAGCGGCCGCAGCGGATACAGTCCGTTTCTCTGAAAATCTTTGCGTCCTTAGCCGAGAAAGCAAGCAGAGCATTGTTGCTCTTGGAAATCGGGTAATTTACATCGGTGATTGCCATGCCCATCATCGGACCGCCTGCAATAATTTTAACGGGATCCTCTTTGAATCCGCCGCAGAACTCAACGACATCGGCAAAGCTTGTGCCGATAGGAACACGAACATTCTTCGGTTCGGCGATAGCCATGCCGTCAACGGTCATTGAACGGCTGACAAGCGGCTTGCCTGTTTTGAGATAACGGGCGACGAATGCGATTGAAGTGACGTTCATAACGATACAGCCGACGTCTGCCGGAAGCTTGCCGGGAGGAACCTGACGGCCGGTTGCCGACTGAACCATCATTTTTTCTGCGCCCTGAGGATAAACGGATTTGAGTTGCATGATTTTGATTGAGCTGTCCGATCCCGAGTCTTTATCAACGATTTGATGAAGAATCTCGAAAGCGTCGGGTTTGTTATCCTCGACCGCTATAACGACATTCGGAATGTTGAGAAGCTCTTTAACGGTCTTGATACCGGAACAGATATCCCATGAATTGTCAATACATTCACGGTAGTCAACCGTTATGTACGGCTCACATTCTGCGGCATTGATGATAAGAGTATCAATATTCTTATCTGCCGGAACATTGAGCTTAACATGAGTCGGGAAGCCTGCGCCGCCGAGACCGACAAGACCCGAATTCCTGATAGCCTTGCAAAGCTCCTCCTTTGTGTTTACCTCGGGAGCCTTGAGCCCTTCATAAAGTCTCATCTCACCGTCCGATTCAATTGTAACTCCCTGAACCATGGTTCCGTTCGGAAGCTTAACGTTTCCGATTGCAGTTACAGTACCTGAAATAGATGCGTGAATCGGTGCACTGACAAATTTATCGCTGTCTCCGATCACCTGACCGACCGCAACGGTATCGCCGACCTTGACAGTCGGAGTACACGGAGCGCCGATGTGCTGCTGCATAGGCAAAACTACCTGCTTCGGGACGGGAATACGAACTACCTCACAGCCTGCCGTGTTCTTGTGGTGGTCAACCTTGACGCCGCCGCGAACCTTTTTGACTGCCGAGATAACTCCGTCCACGTGAATTTTACCCATTTGTTCAACCCCTTTGCTGTATGGGAATTTCCCATTTAATTTTTAAATTTTGCGATTTTCTCCAACGGAGGCATAACCGCCTTGAGAATCGTTCCGGTAAGAAAGCCCGTCACGATCGCGAATATTAACAACAGCGGCCCGTAGCCTACGATGAGCGAAGCCGTACCGGAAATGATACATGCCACCGCAAGCTGGCCGATATTGTGACAAACGGCACAGATGATTCCGATGCCGATATATCCTAATTTGTTCTTACAAAATCCGAAAAGGAGGCACGCCGCCGCAGTGCTGAGAATTCCGCCCGAAAGGCTCATCAGCATCGCCGTCATTCCTCTTGTGACGCCTGCGAAAAGTCCCTTGATTATCGTTATGAAAAATGCGTATCCCGACCCTGCACAGCTTGCCATGAACATCGTTACAATGTTGGAAAGACCGGGCTTCGCTCCGGGAGGAAATCCCGGATAGGCGGGGATAAGCGTTTCAAGGTAGGAGAGTGCAAGCGCAAGCGCACACATCATGCCCGTCACGGCTATTTTTCTTGTCAGATTTTTGTTTTTCATATCAATAAGTCATTATATCTGTTTTGTTTTTGTTCGATTCGACCGAGATAACGACCCTCGCCGGAAGACATGCTGCCGTTTCACCGCCGGAGGTCAGCTTTCCGCTTTTGACGCAAAGCTTGTCCTTACATTCGGCATGTGAAAAATATATTTCGCCCTTGCCGATGGTTATCTCAACTTTCGGGTCGCTGTTCGGAGAGATTGTGTATTCTTTCTCAACAGCCGAAAGATCGATCGTTTCTTCAAGCTTGCCTCCGACGTAAATATCTGCGGTCAATTTGTCCGAGTTCAAAAATCTCGGAATGGATATCGCCGCCGCCGAAAGAAGCACAACAAGTATTATAATTAAATCCGTTCGTTTAAATAGCTTCATTTGTCAAGAGTGTAGCTGTCGTCGGTTACCGTGAACTTGTCCGCAAGTCCGTCGGTGACCTTGACCGCGTTGTTGTTGAATATAAAAACCGCCTCGGCATCGTATTCCTTGAGGATATCGACGCTTTTGCGATATCCTGCAATATAGCATACAGTCGAAAGAGCGTCGCTGAGAAGTCCCGAGCTGCAAACTACGGTAACGCTCTTGAATTCGCTTGTCGCAGGGTAGCCCGTCGTTGCGTTGAGAATGTGATGATATCGCTTGCCGTCCTTCTCAAAGTATTTCTCATAATTGCCTGAGGTTGAAACGCAGGTATCCCTGAGCTTTAGGGTTCCCATTGACTGCTTGTCGTTATCGGGATTGACTATGCCGATGGGGAATGTTCTGTTGCCGTAGATAAGCAGACTGCCGCCGACCGAAACAACTGCTGATTTTGTTCTGCCCTTCGTGAGCAGATCCTTTATCTTGTCGCAAGCGAAGCCCTTGCCAACTGCGCCGAGGTCGAGCGACTGACCTTTATTTATCCGAACTGCGTTGCCTGAGATTGAAACATTCTTGTAGCCGACGCTGCCGAGCGCCGTTTTGATTTCATCATCGGAGGGCAGACGCTGATTATTGCCGCCGAAATCCCAAAGCTTCGTAACGTTGCCGATTGTTATGTCAAAAACGCCGCCGCAATCGTCCGAGATGTCGATGCACTGCCCGATGATTTTGGCTGTATCGGGAGAAACGGAAACAGAAGAACCTGCACTTTCGTTGATTCTGTAAACGTCGGAGCCTTTTTTTCTCCAGCTTAGAACGGAATTTTCGAGACCGTTGATCTCGGTTTCAATTTTATCGAGGTCATTTTTTGCACCGAAGCCGTAAAGATTGAAAGTGACGACCGTACCCATGGCAACGCTCGTTTTTTCACATGAGCTTCTGCCGCTTATAAAGTCATATAAAACAATGCCGAAAACAATGACGGCACAAAGTATTACGGCAATAAGCGATTTCTTGTTAAATTTCTTTTTTGCACCGTTTTTCAAAGTAATCCACCTTTTTTCATATATACTAATGTATTATACTATGAAAAATTGACAAATTCAATAGAAACGGAACTAATTAAAAATTTAACAATAATGCAGAAAGACGACGCCTGCGAGCATCTGTCCGCAGGCGTCTTTCTCAGCTAATGTCAGCAACCGCAACCGTTGTTGTTGAGGAACGATGTGCCGTTGTTTCCGCAGCCACAGCCGCAACCGCACTCTGAGAATAAGAGGATAATTATGAGAATAAGGATCCAGTTATTGCAGCAACCCATGTTTCTGACCTCCTTTCGTCTTACACTAACATTGTATGGAAAAGAGGAAGGTTGGTGACAAAGAAAAGCTTTTTATCAGTCAAAAAAAACAAACGGCTGAATATATGATTTTTAACAGTTTCAGAAGCAAGCCGAAAACCGTGAATTTTTGTTGAATTTATACATTTATTTATATATTGGGAGGACAAACAGTGTTGACTTTTCAGAAAAAATAAGGTACAATATCATTGATTAAGGCAACACTGCACGTTTAGTGCAAATGCCTGAAAATGGGCGGCGGTTATTATATGAAACGTATTCAATGAACGGAAAATCGGCTGTTTTTAGAAACAGTTTGTTTTTCCGTTCTTTTTTTAGCAATCCCGCACAAATTGAGTCGTGCAAATTGCGCGGCAGGGTAAAGATTCAAGCAAGGCGTGAACCGCAATCGGTGCGGCAGTGCCTTAATTATATAGGGAGGAAAATTTTATGTATGTTTTAGCACTTGACCAGGGAACAACGAGTTCCCGTGCAATAGTATTTGACAAGCGCGGACGCATTGTTTCCAAGGCACAGAATGAATTTGAGCAGATATATCCGAAGTCGGGCTGGGTTGAGCATGACCCGATGGATATTCTCTACAGTCAGATGCATTCAATTTCAACCGTTATCAATTCAGGTGATTTTGATGTTAAGGAAATCGCGGGAATAGGTATAACAAATCAGCGTGAGACAACAATTATATGGGATAAGGAGACGGGTAAGCCGATATACAATGCCATCGTTTGGCAGTGCCGCCGTACCGCCGAGCTTTGCGAAAAGCTCAAGGAGGAGGGACTCGGCGACTATATCCGTGAGCACACCGGACTTCTTATTGACGCTTATTTTTCGGGAACAAAAATTAAATGGATCCTTGATAATGTTGAGGGTGCAAGAGAGAGAGCCGAGAACGGCGAGCTTCTTTTCGGAACGGTCGAGACATGGCTCATTTGGAACCTTACAGGCGGCAAGGTTCACGTCACGGACTATTCAAACGCTTCAAGAACGATGCTTTTTGACGTTGACAAGCTTCAGTGGGACGAGTTCCTTTGCGAAAAGCTCGGCGTGCCGATGTGTATGCTTCCCGAGCCTGTTGAATCGAGCAAGATCTACGGCACAGTTGCCCCGGGAATTATCGGTATTGAGGAGCTTGAGGGTGTTCCCATCTGCGGTGCGATCGGTGATCAGCCGGCTGCATTGTTCGGTCAGGCCTGCTTCAATCCCGGTCAGGCGAAGAACACCTACGGAACCGGCTGCTTCCTGCTCATGAACACCGGCGAAAAGCGAGTCCGTTCGGAAAACAATCTTCTTACCGGCGTTGCGTGGAGCATAAACGGTAAAACTACATATTCAATCGAGGGCAGTGCCTTCAACGCAGGCTCGGTTATCAAGTGGCTCAGAGACGAGCTTCACATGGTCGATACGGCGCCCCGTGTTGACGAGCTTGCCGAAAGTGTTGAGAACGCAAACGGAATGTTCCTTGTTCCGGCTTTCACCGGTCTCGGCGCACCTTACTGGGATATGTATGCCCGAGGAACTATTGTAGGACTTACAAGAGGTGTTAACCGTGCGCATTTCTGCCGTGCCGTTCTTGAATCAATATGCTTCCAGATGACCGACCTTCTCCGAGCCATGACGAAGGATTCAAATATAATTCTTTCCGAGCTCCGAGTTGACGGCGGCGCAAGCGTAAGCAATATTATGATGCAGATTCAGGCGGATCTCATCAGAACGGTTGTCAACAGACCCAAGACAGTCGAAACAACGGCACTCGGCGCGGCTTATCTCGCAGGTCTCTGCGTAGGAATGTGGAAAACGCCCGAGGAGATAGAAAAGAACCGTGAGGTTGAAAGGGTATTTATTCCGAAAATGGACAAGAAGGTCAGGGATAAGCTCTGCGAGGATTGGAAGCGTGCCGTTGAGCGTTCGCGCAACTGGGCGCAGGAGGACGATTTTGATTGATAAAGATCAATCTTAATTTATAAATTATTTATTTTACATAGGAGGTTTTATTATGGGCAAAGTTGTTTGTGATTGGAAAACATTGCATGATTTTATGGTTGACGCATTTAAGGGCGTAGGTGTTCCTGCCGAGGACTGCGAGATCGTCGTTGACGTTATCCTTGAATCGGACAGACGAGGAATTGAATCCCACGGCTGCAACCGCTTCAAGCCGATTTATATCGACCGAATCGAAGCGGGAATTCAGAATCCTGTAACAAATTTTGAGATTATTAAAGAAACCCCGACAACGGCTGTTGTTGACGGTCATGACGGCATGGGTCAGGTCATCGGCTACAAGTCGATGGAAATGGCAATCAAAAAGGCTAAGGAATACGGCATGGGCATGGTTGCCGTTCGTAATTCCTGCCACTACGGTATTGCGGGCTACTATGCGTCAATGGCTGCGAAGGCCGGCTGTATCGGTATCACGGGTACAAATGCCCGTCCGTCTGTTGCTCCGACCTTCGGCGTTGAGGGTATGTTCGGAACAAACCCGCTCACGATCGGTATTCCGACCGATGAGGATTTTAATTTCGTAATCGACTGCGCAACATCAATTACGCAGAACGGCAAGATTGAGTATTATGCAAGAATCGACGAGCCTGTTCACCCGGGCACAGTTATTGATATCGACGGCAATCCCGTTGAGGGCGACGCAGGCGAAGCTCTCAAAAAGATTCGTAACGGCACAGCCGCTTTGACGACCCTCGGCGGTATCGGTGAGGCTCTCGGCGGATACAAGGGCTACGGCTACGCTATGGTTATCGAGCTTCTTTCGGCTGCTCTCCAGGACGGCAACTACGGCAAGATGCTTGACGGCAAGGACGAAAACGGCAATCTTGTACCTTATCATCTCGGTCATTTCTTCATCGCTATTGATACGGATCACTTCCTCGGTGAGGAGCAGACAAGGAAAAAGGCGGGCGAGATTATTCGCTCCGTTCGTGCTTCCAAGAAGGCACCGGGTCATGACCATATCTTCTCGGCAGGCGAGAAGGAGTACAACGTTTGGCTTCAGAGAAAGGATTCCGGCGTGCCGATAAACGAATCCGTTCAGGCTGAAATGAACAAGGTTCGTGACGATCTCAAGCTTAGCTATGTATTCCCGTGGGAGAAATAAAATAATTTGATCGGAGGACAATTATAATGGATTATGCAAAGGAATCCCTGAGACTTCATTATGAGTGGAAGGGTAAGATAGAAGTAATCGCAAGAGCAAAGGTTGATAACAAGGATGCCCTTTCGCTTGCTTACACACCCGGCGTTGCTCAGCCGTGTCTTGAAATTCAGAAGGACATCAATAAGAGCTATGAACTTACACGCCGTTCAAACCTCGTTGCCGTTATCACCGACGGTTCGGCTGTTCTCGGTCTCGGCAATATAGGCCCCGAGGCAGGTATGCCCGTTATGGAGGGCAAGTGCGTTCTTTTCAAGGAGTTCGGCGGTGTTGACGCTTTCCCTCTTTGCATCAGAACACAGGATGTTGACGAATTTGTAAACACCGTTGCTCTGCTTTGCGGCAGCTTCGGCGGAATCAACCTTGAGGATATCGCCGCTCCGAGATGCTTTGAGATTGAAAGAAAGCTCAAGGAAAAAGCCGATATTCCTATCTTCCATGATGACCAGCACGGCACCGCAGTTATCTGTTCTGCGGGAATTATCAATGCTTTGAAGCTCGTCGGCAAGAAGATTGAGGACTGCACAGCCGTATTCAACGGCGCAGGTGCGGCAGGCGTTGCGATTGCAAAGCTTTTCACAAGCATGGGTATGGGCAACATCATTATGTGCGACCGTAAGGGTATAATCTGTGACGGTGACGACCTCAAGCCGGCTAAGCAGGATATTGCGGACTTCACAAACAAGAACCACCTCAGAGGTTCACTCGCCGATGCAATGAAGGGCGCAGACATCTTTATCGGCGTTTCCGCTCCCGGCGTTGTTACCGAGGATATGATCAAGTCGATGGCTAAGGATCCGATCGTTCTTGCCATGGCTAACCCCGTTCCCGAAATCATGCCCGATCTTGCCAAGGCGGCAGGCGCAGCGGTTGTCGGAACAGGCAGAAGTGACTTCCCGAACCAGATCAATAACGTTCTCGCATTCCCGGGAATTTTCCGCGGCGCACTTGATGTTCGTGCAAGCGACATCAATGAAGAGATGAAGATCGCAGCGGCAAAGGCACTCGCAAGCCTTGTTTCTGATGAGGAGCTTTCCGCAGATTATATTATTCCGAAGCCTTTCGATCCCCGTGTCGGCAAGACCGTTGCGGCGGCTGTTGCTCAGGCGGCTCGTGATTCGGGTGTAGCAAGAATATAAAATCATAATAAATGAGGGCATTATAATGAAAACAGCAATTTACGGCGCCGGCTCGCTCGGTACGGTTCTCGGCGCATATCTTTCAAAGGCAGGCGTTGACGTTGACCTTATCACAAGGAATAAGGAGCACGTTGACGCAATGAACAAGGGCGGAGCAAAGATTATCGGTACAGTTAATATGACCGTTCCCGTTCATGCGCTCACTCCCGATCAGATGACCGAGAAATATGAGCTTATAATCCTGCTCACAAAGCAGCTTGATAACGAAAATATTCTTCGCAATCTTGAAAAGAACATGACCGACGATTGTATCGTCTGCACACTTCAGAACGGACTTCCCGAGCTTTCGGTTTCCAAGGTCGTTGGCGAGGACAGAACAATGGGCTGTACCGTCGCATGGGGCGCAACTCTCCACGGCAAGGGCGTTTCGGAGCTTACGAGCGAACCCGACAGTATGTCGTTCGGCCTCGGCAGAATGAACGGCCAAAAGGACGAAAAGCTAATGCAGGTTAAGGCTCTGCTTGAAAAAATGTGTCCCGTTGAGATTGAGGACAATTTCATGGGTGTTCGTTGGTCAAAGCTCCTGATTAACAGTGCGTTTTCAGGCATGTCCGCTGTAATAGGCGGAACCTTCGGCGATGCGGCGGAGAATAAGGAGTCCAGAGTCTGCTGTCAGAATATAATCAAGGAATGTATTGACGTTGCAAATGCAGCAGGTATAAGGATTGAGCCTGTTCAGGGTAAGGACATTGTTAAGCTTCTTTATTATAAAGGCAACGGAATCAAGAAGAAGATTTCCTTTGCACTTATTCCGATTTGCATCAAGAAGCACAGACTTCTCAAGGCAAGTATGCTCCAGGATCTTGAAAAAGGCAGACTTTGCGAAGTCGACGCAATCAACGGCGTTGTATGCGAATACGGCAGGAAGTACGGTGTCCCGACCCCGTATAACGATAAGGTCTGCGAGATTATTCACGGTGTCGAGCAGGGCAAGTATAAGTGCTGCTTTGATAACGTAAAGCTTTTTGCAGGCTTGGCAAAGTGATTTAACCGAGAAAAAAGTTGAAAACAGTTCGGTTACATAAACCAACGAAAAAACTTAATAGCAGATAGGGTATAAGGTTGTCGCAACTTTATACCCTTTTCTTTATTGCCGTATTGCTCCGGATTGAAAAAGGCAAAGTGCAGTAAAAGTACAATTTGTAGCGGTCGATGACCGCTACGGTAAAGTGAAAAAAGAACAAAATGCATGACATGATGCTCATATCATGCCGCCGAATCCGACTGCTTTTATTATAATGTGAAACACAATTCCTTAAGTTAATTACATTGCTCAATAGGGCGGCCACGAATATTCAGCGTCTAAATAAGATGTCATCAGACTTTCTCTTTAAGTGTCGCTGCTTCTCTACCCTAACAATCAGGGAAGGTTGAACGTAACGTAAATCCCTTGATTCAATCATAAAGTCAGCAGAAATTATCCAAGCCTCCCCTTGTTGCAAGGGGAGGTGTCGCATGAGCGACGGAGGGGATAAAGAAGAGGCGGATTAAAGAATATTTCTAAGGTCAGTAAATTTCAAGGGTCGATGCCAACATCGACCCAAGGTCAGAAGAAGATAAAAGCGGACGATCAATGGTCGCCCCAACAAATAGACTGTGAATTTCATCTGATATTTTAACCACTCCGTCGCTCCTTTGTCACGCCTACTCAATATGAAAGCAAGAAAATTTCTGCGTTTAAAATGAACTTTTTCTGACCTCTGCTGTACTGTGCGGAGCGCTCCGCTAAGCAAATAGTATTTACGAGATTGATAATGTTTGCACCGACTTAAAACTCCGCTAAAAAAACCATTTTTTATTTCAATTTTGTTATTTACGTCAATATTTTGATTTGTTATAATCCTAAATAATAATAATAAAAGCAAGAAAACGTAGGTAAAATAATCAAAAATTTGTTTGTTTAATTCTTAAAGTTTGATAAAAAGTGGTGTTTTTATGAATGGTGAAATTGAAAAGAATTTTAAAAAGGCAAATATTCTAAAATTTGTTTTATTTGGAATTGATGCAGTATGTGTGTTTGTTACTTTTTTTGGAATATTTTATTTTGATAATTTTGTATTATATCCGTACATGGTTCTCTTACTAGGTGTTCTTTTTTGGATAACTATTTTTTATCTTTTTAAACTATATCCTATATGCAAATCAGTGCGCTTGTTAAATAAATATAAATTACAGGATACGTCAGATGATTTAGAGACAAAAAGCTTCAATCTTCAGCGTTCAAAAATTTTTATAGGTTCAACAGCTTTTTACGCCAAAAAAACTAATACTGTTATCCCATATTATATGGTTTCTTGGGTATATATCAGGCAAACAAGAATATATTTTATTCCTTTGCCTGAATTTGTCGTCTTTCAATGCAGAGACGGTTCGAGATTCTTGGTCAGAGCAAATCGAGACGAGCTTCAGATGTTACTGCAATGTATATATCAATTTTCACCGGATTTGATACTCGGATACGGAAACGAACAAAAGAAACAATATGAATTAGCTAAACATTATTTTCGTAATATTTCATAATACAACAAAGAACCGTCGGTTTTTCGACGGTTCTCATTTTCTATATTATGTTTTACGCTTCCGTTTGCGGCTCAACGTGGATCTGAGCGGCTTTTTCGTTCATTTCCTTAGCTACGGCTTGTCGTCTTTCGGCAAGCTCACGGTACATTCTGTCTCGTGTTTCCGAGTCGATGGGATAGAAGAACTTCGGAATAAGTCCGAGGACAGTTGTTGCAACAGGAATAATCGTACACATCGCAAACAGCATGTACTCCGTATGAGCCGACTGATTGCCGTAGCCTGCGCCCTCTTTATATCCGATGCGGCTGAGAATGAACGCTTTGATTGTTCCTCCGAGCGTTGAAACAAGCTTCTGTGCAAGACCCTTTGCAACGCCCGTCATGCCTTCGGTTCTGTAGCCGTTTTTCCATTCGCCGTAGTCGATACATTCATTACGCATCTCCTCGGGAATAACCTTGCTGATTCCGTAAACGCCCATCCAAATCGTTTCACGAATCATAAACGCAGGAATCATTGCGGCTCTCTTTTTATAGTTATTGTTGATTGAACCGACTCCGAATACACCGAGCATCAGTACATCGGGAAGAACTGAGCTAAAAATCCACAGTGTTTTGGTTGAAAAGTGCTCTCTTGCCTTTGTAACGTAGGAATAGCTTATCGGCGAAACAACTGCGCCCGGAATTCCAACGATTGTGGACATTGAAGCAAGTCCAAGAACGTTTATGTAGTAATAATTCGTACCCGAATTGATACCAAAAGCGGAAAGAAAATCAACCAAGGTCAGAATAAGCAGAGGCTTGTTGGTTATAACCGATTTTACACCTTGGAAGATGCTCGGTTTCTCCGATTTCTGGATAACACGTTCCTTGGCAACAATTGAGAAGTAAAGTGCCATAATGCCCGAAGCCAGCGACGTGAAAAGACCTGCGCTGATAAAGAGGGTAGGCAGTTTTTTACCCATTCCGCTGTTGTTGAAAACGTCAATCAATAGTCCCATGAGAATTTCGGGACCTTTCTCAACAAAGCCCGAAAAAAGGTTCGCCTGCGTGATAAGTCTTGTTCGGTCAACAACATTCGGTGTAATCGTTGAAAGCATACCTGTTTTGGCAATATTGTTCATCGAACCTGCCAGGTTATTGAAAATTGAAAAAATCATGTATGAGGTTAGCTTTGTTGCATTGTACGGCCCCATTCCGGCAAAGAATACTGGCATCATCCAGTAGAAAAAGCTCAGAAGCAAGCCCGGACCTGCGTACAAAATGAGGAAAGGCTTGAATTTTCCGAAACGTGTTCGGGTCCTGTCGATGATGGCTGCAAGGAAAATGTCGTTGATAACGTCCCATATTCCGATAACGAAGGTAACGATCGTTTGAAATCGCAGACCTATCTGCACGATATCGGTGATGAAAACGTCATTGTACTTTGAAATGTTAAAGCTGGCGGAAATATCATAAATGATATAGGCGAGAGTCTCTTTTGTACCGACATAACGTCGGTTCTTGTTGAGATTGCGGTCGGCGTTTATACGAGCTTCTATCTGTTCAATCTCCAGATTTTCCGCTTCCTGCGCGGCGTTAGTAGACATATTCACACTCCTTCTTGTTTTATTGCTGCATATTATAACATATTTTAGTGCACTTTTGCAATATGTTGTTATTTTAATCTAGATATTTTATATAAATTATCATTATTTTAAAAATTCTTATGTTTTTTACAAATTTTTGCTTGACATATTTTAACTAATGAAGTATAATGCTATAACGATTATAATGGCATTGTGTGTCCTTGGGTCTTTTTTCCTTGGAAAAATAATGCCCGTTTTCATGACAAAAACTGTCATATTTCACAAGTAATTCATAAGTATAAGTTTCACACACGGACGAAAATAAAAAGAACGGAGTGGTTAGTCAATGACGAATGTTTCTCCCGTTGCAAGGGGCAGCAGGACCAGAATGAGCTTCGGAAAAATCAAAGAGGTTATGGAAATGCCAAACCTCATTGAGGTTCAGAAGGACTCATACAGGTGGTTTCTGGAGACCGGACTTAAAGAGGCTTTCCGTGATATCGCGGATATTACCGATTATACCGGTAACTGGGTACTCAAGTTTGTCGATTACAGAATGGACGACAAGCCCAAGTATTCAATCAGAGAGTGCAAGGAGCGTGATGCAAGTTATTCTGCACCGATGCGCGTAAAGGCACGTCTTCTCAACAAGGAAACCGGCGTCGTAAAAGAGAGCGAAGTCTATATGGGTGATTTCCCGATAATGACGGACAGCGGTACCTTTATCATCAACGGTGCCGAGCGTGCGATAGTATCGCAGCTTGTTCGTTCACCGGGCGTATATTACGATATGACCCATGATAAGACGGGTATTGAGCTTTACTCAAACACCGTTATCCCGAACCGAGGAGCTTGGCTTGAGTATGAGACCGATGTAAACGATCTTTTCTATGTTCGTATTGATAAGAACAGAAAGATCTTTATCACAACCTTTATCAGAGCTTTGGGTCTCAGCTCAAATACGGATATCCGTGAATTCTTCGGATACGATCCTCGACTTGAGGCTACGCTTGAAAGAGACGAGACGCAGAACACCGAAGAGGCTTTAATGGAAGTATTCAAGAAGCTTCGTCCCGGCGAGCCTGCAACTCTCGAAACCGCACAGACTCATCTTGACAATCTGTTCTTTGATCCGTACCGTTACGATATTTCCAGAGTCGGCAGATACAAATACAACAAGAAGCTTTCTTTGTTTGACCGTATTGTAGGCACAACACTTTCACAGCCTGTTATCGCACCGCTCACCGGCGAGCTTCTCGCAGAGGAGGGTGAGGTAGTCTCCAAGGAGAAGGCTACTGAGATCGAGCAGGCAGGCGTCAACGTTGTATTCGTTAAGGTTGACGACGATAAGGAAATCAAGGTTATCTCAAACGGCATGGTTGATATCAAGCCCTACTTCCCTCAATTCACGGAGAAGCAGCTTGACGAGATCGGCATCAATGAGAAGGTTTCTTTCTCGGCTCTTAAGGAAATTCTTGAGGCTGACGTTGAGGACGATAATGCACTTCTCGGACTTCTCAAAGAGCGTTGTGATGACCTCATTCCTAAGCATATTACAATTGATGATATCTTTTCATCAATCAACTACGTTAACTCCATTGCTTTCGGCATCGGCAAAACGGACGATATCGACCACCTCGGTAACCGTCGTATCCGTTCCGTAGGCGAGCTTCTTCAGAACCAGTTCAGAATCGGTCTTGCAAGAATGGAAAGAGTTGTTCGTGAAAGAATGACACTTCAAGCTCAGGAGGATGACGACAAAATAACGCCGCAGACTCTTATCAACATTCGTCCCGTGCTTATGGCGATTAAGGAATTCTTCGGCTCATCACCGCTTTCACAGTTCATGGATCAGACAAACCCGCTTGCCGAGCTTACTCATAAGCGCCGTCTTTCGGCACTCGGCCCCGGAGGACTTTCCCGTGACCGTGCAGGATTCGAGGTTCGAGATGTTCACTACAGCCATTACGGCCGTATGTGTCCCATCGAGACTCCCGAAGGTCCGAACATCGGACTTATCTCCTATCTTGCAACCTTTGCAAAGATAAATAAATACGGCTTTATCGAGGCTCCGTACAGACGAGTTGTTGACGGCAAGGTCCTCGACGAGGTTGTTTACATGACAGCGGATCAGGAGGACGAGTTCATCGTTGCTCAGGCTAACGAGCCGCTCGACGAGGATGGCCGTTTCATGAGACGTAAGGTCATGGCTCGTTACCGTGACGAATTCCATGAGATAGACAATTCAAGAGTCAGCTTCATGGACGTTTCGCCGAAGATGCTCGTTTCGGTTGCAACAGCAATGATTCCGTTCCTTGAGAACGATGACGCAAACCGTGCCCTCATGGGTTCAAACATGCAGCGACAGGCAGTTCCGCTTCTCCGCACAGAGGCTCCGATCGTCGGAACAGGTATGGAATACAAGGCAGCCGTTGACTCGGGCACAGTTGTTCTTTGTAAGAAGGACGGTGTCGTAGTTCACGTCAATGCCGATTATGTTGAAATTCAGACTGCAGACGGTATCGACAGATACAATCTCACAAAGTTCATGCGCTCCAACCAGGGTACATGCATTAACCAGAAGCCGATCGTTGATCTCGGCCAGCAGGTTAAGGCAGGCGACGTTATTGCCGACGGTCCGGCAACCGATCACGGTGAGATTTCACTCGGCAAGAATGCTCTTATCGGCTTCATGACTTGGGAAGGCTACAACTACGAGGATGCCGTTCTTATTAACGAAAAGCTCGTAAGAGATGATGTTTACACATCGATTCATATAGAAGAATTTGAAATTGAAGCAAGAGACACCAAGCTCGGACCCGAAGAGATCACAAGAGATATCCCGAATGTCGGTGATGACGCTCTTAAAGACCTTGACGAGCGCGGAATTATCCGTGTCGGCGCAGAGGTTCGCTCAGGCGATATCCTTGTCGGCAAGGTAACTCCGAAGGGCGAAACGGAGCTTACTCCCGAGGAGAGACTTCTCCGTGCTATCTTCGGCGAGAAGGCTAAGGAAGTCAGAGATACTTCACTTCGTGTACCGCACGGCGAGTACGGTATTATCGTTAATGTTGAAGTATTCACAAGAGAAAACAGTGACGAGCTCAGCCCCGGCGTAAACAAGGTTGTTCGCTGCTACATCGCTCAGAAGCGTAAGCTTTCCGTCGGTGATAAGATGGCAGGCCGTCACGGAAATAAGGGCGTTGTTTCCCGTATTCTTCCGCAGGAGGATATGCCGTTCCTTGAGGACGGTACACCGCTTGACATCGTTCTTAACCCGTTGGGCGTTCCGTCCCGAATGAATATCGGTCAGGTTCTTGAGGTTAACCTCGGATTTGCCGCTAAGCATCTCGGCTGGAGAGTCATGACTCCCGTATTCGACGGTGCACATGAGTCGGATATCAAGGAAATGTTTAAGGATCTCGGTATTCGCGAGGACGGCAAGTCAATCCTTACAGACGGACGCACGGGACGCAAGTTTGATAACCCCGTAACAGTCGGTATCATGTATTACCTCAAGCTGTTGCACCTTGTTGACGATAAGATTCATGCCCGTTCAACGGGACCGTATTCACTGGTTACTCAGCAGCCTTTGGGTGGTAAAGCTCAGTTCGGCGGTCAGCGTTTCGGTGAGATGGAAGTTTGGGCGCTCGAAGCTTACGGCGCAGCATACACACTTCAGGAAATCCTTACAGTCAAATCGGATGACGTTGTAGGACGTGTAAAGACATACGAGGCGATCGTTAAGGGTAACAATGTTCCTCAGTCGGGTATTCCCGAATCCTTCAAGGTTCTTGTTAAGGAGCTTCAGTCACTCGGTCTTGATGTTCGTGTTTATGACAAGGACGAAAACGAGATAGATCTTAAGCAGAATTTTGACGATGAGCTTGGATTTACTTCTTCGGATGATAAAGCGTTTACACAGGTCAATGATGCAGAGGGCGCAGAGGGCTATGCTCTTGAGGACGAAGAAGGCAACCTCATTGAGGATGAGGACGACGAAGAATCCTTTGATGAAATATTCGAGGACATTGACGATATGTTCTCCGATGACGACGAGGAAAGCTTCGATTGATAACAGACTGCAAGTTGTATTGAAATAGATTAGAGGCAATGCCGCATTTTGAGGCTTTGCCATAGGAAAAGGGGCATTCAGATTGGAAAACAATACCTTTGAATCAATTAAAATCGGTCTTGCTTCACCGGAACAGATCAGAGAATGGTCTTACGGTGAGGTAACCAAGCCCGAAACTATAAATTACCGTACCCTTAAGCCGGAAAAAGACGGACTTTTCTGCGAAAGAATTTTCGGACCCACCAAGGACTGGGAGTGTCACTGCGGAAAGTATAAAAGAGTTCGCCACAAGGGCATCATCTGTGACCGCTGCGGCGTTGAAGTTACAAAAGCCAAGGTTCGCCGTGAACGTATGGGTCACATTGAACTTGCAGCTCCCGTTTCTCATATCTGGTATTTCAAGGGAATTCCGTCAAGAATAGGTCTTGTTCTTGACATTACACCGAGAAACCTCGAAAAGGTTCTCTATTTCGCATCGTATATCGTAACTGATCCGGGAGATACTCCGCTTGAGAAGAAGCAGATCCTTGACGAGAAGGCATATATGGAGTATCGTGAAAGATATGAGGACGATTTCAAGGCAGGCATGGGTGCCGAGGCTATCAAGTCCCTTCTCCAGGAGGTTGATCTTGACGCTCTTTCGGTTGAGCTTCGTGAGGAGCTTAACGGCACATCGGCTCAGAAGAGAGCAAAGGCTCTCAAACGTCTTGAGGTCATCGAGGCTTTCAGAGCATCCGGCAACAAGCCCGAGTGGATGATTCTCGATGTTATTCCGGTTATCCCGCCGGATATCCGTCCCATGGTTCAGCTCGACGGCGGCAGATTTGCAACATCGGATCTTAATGATCTTTACCGTCGTGTAATCAACCGTAATAACCGTCTCAAGAAGCTTCTTGAGCTTGGCGCACCCGACATCATCGTGCGCAACGAAAAGAGAATGTTGCAGGAGGCCGTTGACGCCCTTATTGATAATGGCAGAAGAGGCCGTCCGGTAACGGGTCCGAACAACAGAGCACTCAAGTCTCTTTCCGATATGCTCAAGGGTAAGCAGGGACGTTTCCGTCAGAACCTTCTCGGTAAGCGTGTTGACTATTCAGGACGTTCGGTTATCGTTGTCGGTCCTGAGCTTAAGCTCTATCAGTGCGGTCTCCCGAAGGAAATGGCACTTGAGCTTTTCAAGCCCTTCGTTATGAAGCGCCTTGTTGAAACAGAAAAGGCAGGCAACGTTAAGTCTGCAAGAAAGATGGTTGAAAAGGTACATCCGGAGGTTTGGGATGCACTTGAAGTCGTTATCAAGGATCATCCGGTAATGCTTAACCGTGCGCCGACACTTCACAGACTCGGTATCCAGGCTTTCGAGCCGGTACTCGTTGAGGGTCGTGCCATTAAGCTTCATCCGCTCGTTTGTACAGCTTTCAACGCTGACTTCGACGGTGACCAGATGGCTGTTCACGTTCCTCTTTCTGCTGAGGCACAGGCTGAAGCAAGATTCCTCATGCTTGCCGCTAACAACCTCCTCAAGCCGTCGGACGGACGTCCTGTTGCCGTTCCGACTCAGGATATGATCCTCGGTTCCTACTACCTGACTCTTGAGAAGCCGGGTGAGCCGGGCGAGGGTAAGGCCTTCCGCAACGTTGAGGAAGCTATTATGGCATATGATGAGGGTATCATCACTCTCCATTCATCTGTCAAGATTCGCATGAAGAAAACGATCAACGGCGTTGAGTATACACGCCTTGTTCCGACAACTCTCGGTAAGGTCATCTTCAACAATCCGATTCCGCAGGATCTCGGCTTTGTTGAGCGTAACCCCGAGGATATAGACAGCATGTTCAAGCTTGAGATCGACTTCCTCGTTAAGAAGGGCAATCTCGGCAAGATCATCGACAAGTGTATCCGTGTCCACGGCACAGCCGTAGCTGCGGAAATGCTTGATAACATCAAGGCTCAGGGCTATAAGCACTCAACACGAAGCGGTATCACAGTTGCTGCGTTTGATGCAACGATTCCGCCGAAGAAGGCAGAGCTTATTGCAGATGCCGAGGCTAAGGTTGATAAGATTAACCGCAACTACGAGCGAGGCCTTATCACAAACTCCGAGCGTTCCGACCGAGTTATTGAGGTTTGGGAGAATTGTACTCAGGAGGTTGCCAAGGAGCTCAAGGCAAACTTCGATAAATACAACCCGATCAACATGATGCTTGATTCCGGTGCCCGTGGTAACGATTCACAGCTTCGTCAGCTCGCAGGTATGCGTGGACTTATCGCTAACACAGCAGGTAAGACAATCGAAGTTCCCATCAAGGCTAACTACCGTGAGGGTCTTAACATACTTGAATACTTCATTTCATCCCGTGGTGCTCGTAAAGGACTTGCCGATACAGCTCTTCGTACAGCCGACTCGGGTTATCTTACCCGTCGTCTTGTTGACGTTTCGCAGGAGTGCATTATCCGTGAGGAGGACTGCCACTGCACAGAGGGCGTTGAGGTTTACGACATCTTCCACGGCAACCGTAAGATCGTTGACCTTGCAGAACGTCTCACAGGCCGTTTCCTTCTTAACGATTATGTTGATGAGGAGACAGGCGAGGTCATCATGGAGAACTCCAGAATGATGACAGCCGAGGATGCAGAGAGAGTTGCAACACACGCAAAGGCAAATCATCAGGCAAAGATAAATGCAGGCGAAGCAGAGAAAGGCTCGGTAGCTTCCGTTGTTATCCGTTCGCTTCTCACCTGTAAGACCGAGCACGGCGTATGTATCAAGTGCTACGGTTCAAACCTTGCAACAGGTAGTCCGGTTACGATCGGTGAAGCTGTCGGTATCATCGCCGCACAGTCAATCGGTGAGCCCGGTACACAGCTTACAATGAGAACATTCCACACCGGCGGTGCCAAGGATGCCGGCGATATCACGCAGGGTCTTCCACGTATCGAAGAACTGTTCGAGGCAAGAAAGCCGAAGGCTCTCGCAATTCTTTCGGAGATATCCGGTACAGTTTCATTCGAGGACGTTAAGAAGAGCCGTCACGTTGTTATCACAGACAGCGAGAACGGAGAGTCGAAATCCTACCTTATTCCGTACGGCTTCCGTGAGATCGTTAAGGAAGGCGACCATGTTACAAAGGGTCAGGCTCTTACCGACGGTGCTCCGAATCCGCATGACGTTCTTGCAATCAGAGGCGTTTCGGCTGTACATGATTACCTTATCCGTGAAGTTCAGAAGACATACCGTACACAGGGTGTTGATATCAACGATAAGCATATCGAGGTTATCGTTCGTCAGATGATGCGTAAGGTTAAGATTGAGGATGCCGGCGATACAGACTTCCTGCCCGGTTCAATCGTTGAGAAGCATGAATTCTATGTTGCCAACGAAAAGGTTAAGGCTGCTGCCGAGGCCGAGGGTAAAGAGCCGAACTACGCAACCTGCGTACCGACTCTTATGGGTATCACAAAGGCATCTCTTGCAACGGAGTCGTTCCTTTCGGCTGCTTCCTTCCAGGAGACAACGAGAGTTCTTACCGACGCTGCGATCAAGGGCAAAACTGATCCGCTTCTCGGACTTAAAGAGAATGTTATCATCGGTAAGCTTCTCCCGTCAGGTACCGGCATGAGGTGCTATTCCGAGGTTGAACTCAGACCGACCGAGGATAACTCAACAACAGTACTCGGTGAGCTTCTCAAGGGCGTATAATTAAATAAACAAATCCTCTCCCTATTCAAAGGAGAGGATTTTTTCTGACATTTTGTGCGAAGCTGTGTCAAAATGAAAACGGCAGTACCCATGAGGATACTGCCGTAAATTTGTTTTATTTATCAGTCAAGCAGACTTGCTGCCGCCTTATCAAGCATAACAACAACATCATTATGCTCATTGAGGATTGAACAGGGAATCTGCGGTGTAATTTCACCCGAAACCATGGCTTTGATTGCCTTCGCTTTGCTTTCACCCGTTGCGATGAGAAGAATCTTCTTCGAGCGCATGATTGAGCCGATGCCCATTGTCATTGCGTATCGCGGCATCGGAACGTCGCCGAAGTATTTCTGATTTGAATTTATGGTGCTCTGAGTGAGCGTAACCTTGAAAGCCTCGTCTGTGAACTTGTCAGCAGGTTCATTGAAAGCGATGTGACCGTTTGTACCTATTCCGAGAAGCTGGAGGTCAATTCCGCCTGCAGCCTTAATTGCTTCGGCATAGCGCTTGCTCTCTGCATCGCAATCCTTAGCATTGCCGTTAAGGAAGTTTACGTTCTCCTCTTTGACATCAACATGATTGAAAAGATTTTCGTGCATGAAGGTGTAGTAGCTGTTCTTGTCATGCTTGTCCAAGTCACAATATTCATCAAGATTGAATGTTGTAACGTCCTTGAAGCTGATTTCGCCGTTATTGTAAAGCTCAATAAGCTTCTTATATGTAGGTACGGGAGTTGCGCCCGTTGCGAGTCCGAGAACTGCATTCGGCTTGTTTCCTATAAGATCCTTGTAAAGCTGAGCTGCCGCACAAGCAATCTGCTCTGCGTTGTCGAAATTTTTAATATCCATTGTTTTGCCTTCCTTTTATTATAATGTGACCTCTTTACCGGAATCCGAGGATCTGTAAATAGCGTCAAGAATTTTTGATGTTATAACGGCTTTGTCAATATATGCTTGATTGGGTTTTCTTGTAATAACGGAGTCAACGAAAGATTTGATTTCTGCCGCATAGTCAAAGCCTGTTGAGTTGTAGTCGGGTGTGATATCCGTAAGCATACCGTTCATTGTTGAATAGAGCTTGAATTTTCCGCCGTATTGCATTCTTATGCCGCTCTTTGTGCCGAGAAAATCGACAAACAATTCATTCTCGTTTATGTTCTGTGCCCATGCGCCGTTAAAGGTAATTGCCGCTTTGTCGGTTCTGATGAGTCCCGTAACAAAATCGTCAACGTCGAATGTGCCGTTTTCCGTATCCTTGGTGTCCTCAGCCCACATACTTGTGTAGACATAATCTTTCATCGCTGTGCCGAGCTTTGAATGAGCGACACCCGAACAGGTGAGGGGAGTCGGATCATCAAGACAATAAAGAACAAGGTCAATAAAGTGAACGCCCCAATCAATGAGAACTCCGCCGCCGGAAGCTGCCTTCGTGGTAAAATCGCCTCCGAGACCCGGAATCGAGCGGTGCGACCTGAAGCTGATATACACCTGATAAACCTCGCCGAGAACACCGTCAGCGATAAGGTCTTTGATTTTATTGACTGTATCGACAAATCGGTTTACAACACCGATTGAAAGCATTCTGCCCGTCTCGTGAGCAACCTTTTGCATTTCAAGAGCCTCGGAAAGGATTCTTGCGGCAGGCTTTTCGCAAAGCACGTCTTTGCCGTCACGCATAAAGTCGATCGAAATCGGTGCATGACAGTCGTTGTGGGTGCAAACGGAAACAATGTCAATATCGTCGTGACCGAGAAGCTCCTTGTAATTATACACAGCCTTGCCGCAGCCGTAGGTCTCAACAGCATTGTCGGCGCGCTCGGGAATAATATCACAAAAATAGCGTATCTCAACATTGTCAAGCTTAAGATAGCTCGGTATGTGTGAACGGGAAATGTTGCCGCAGCCTATAATGGCTACACCTAATTTTTCGGACATGCATATCACCTCACGAAAGATATAATAGTATTTTAACAAATTTTTCAAGAAAAGTAAAGACATAATAAATATTTATATAAATAATGTTATTGCTTTCAAAAATCACAGTGCATTTTGCATATATTAAAAAACTTAATTTTATGCATAATGACGCTTTGGGGAGTTATGCAATTTGCTTTTGAAATGAAAAAGCTGCTTGAGGACGTGACGTGCATAACAAGACGGCATCATTAGAGAGAAATAAAAGAATAATTCAATAGGTTTTGAATTTTAAATATAAATATATATGGATTTATCGATTCAATCAAAAGCAATAAATATTTATTATTTCACTGCTATTATCCTCAAAAAGAAAATTTATTTAATAAAAAAACAAAAATTGTGCTAAACTTATTTACAAACGTGAATGAATGTATTATAATTGGATTATAATCCTATACAAGGGAGGCAAAGAAATGAAAAAACAAACAATGAAACGGATTTTTACCGTCATTTTGGCGGTGTGCATGCTTCTGAGCATTGCACCTGTTACGATGGCTGCCGACACGGCGGACGGCGGTTTGCAAAAAGGGGATATAATCGAATTCGGTTCATATCCTCAGTCAAAGGTGACCAATCCAAGGATCATTTCGGCACTTGACGGCTTCCTGACCGACGACGTGTGGGTGTCATATGACTACTACATCGGCACGGGAACGGAGTATGACGGCAATATGACGTCATCCGATTACATGAAGTATGCCGATCTTAAGCTGAACGGCGAAAAATACCGTGCGGTCAGATTTTCGCAGTACCGTCCTAAGGTAACGAGCGATGTTTCATCCGAGGCTACTTCGGCTCAAGACAATAACGGCTACGAGCTGAACACGACTTACTTCTTTAAATATGAGCCGCTGACATGGACGGTTCTTGACCCCGAAGAGGGCTATGTTATGTCCAATATTGCCATTGACGCTCAGGCTTATGAGAACTTTTCCTATTATGATCCCGATTCTTTTGATTCTGCATCGGGACCAATGGTTTATAACGGCAAGGACTGCAAGTATTTGGCCAACGATTGGTCAAAATGCTCTCTGAGAGAGTGGCTGAACAGGGATTTCTTCAATACTGCTTTCACGGCGGAGGAAAAGGCTCAGATAGGTAAAACCTATCTTGACAACAACAATCCGTTTAGTCCGAAATATGACTGCGCCGGCACATTTGATAAGATTTTTACAATAAGTTTTTATGACGCAATAAACAGCGATTACGGTTTTGATGAGAACGGATCACGTACCGATTTTGCGAGAGCAAGACCGGCTACTGATTACGCAAAGTGTCAGGGCGTAGACGCAGCAGATACGACCGGAACACTTCCGTATTGGTGGCTGCGTACAACAGCTTTCTACGGCGCATTTGCCTCTGGCGTATCTCCGAACGGCAGGATCGTTTCCAGCGGCGGCGGTTATTACAACGTCAACTATACCGATATGGGCGTTGTTCCTGCGTTCAAGTTCAATCCGAAGACGCCGACGCTCGCTAAGGGCAGCAAAATCGAATTCGGCTCATATCCTCAGTCCGAGGTTACGGACGCCGATGAGGTCGCAAAGCTTGAAGCGGACTCGGAGAATTATCTTTGGGTTTCCTATAAATATTACAGCGGAACAGGCCATAGCACGGACGGCGAAATGGAGCCGGGCGATTTCATGCTGTATAAGGATTTCTACAGCGGCGGCGAAATGTTCCGCGCGGTTACTTTTTCGGAGTACAGACCGGGCACCGGCGGCGGATTAAAAGGACATCTTTATTCTAACCAGTATGACAACGGCTATCACCCGAACAATGTATATTATTTTAAATACGAACCGCTGACATGGCGTGTGCTTGACCCCGACGAGGGGTATATTATGTGCGATAACGCCATTGATTCGCAGGCTTATCAGAATTTCGTTATAAAAAAAGACGGTAAGCTTTATAACAGCAAGGACTGCACAAATTATGTCTCAGATTGGGAAACCTGCTCACTGAGACAGTGGCTCAACAAGACATTTTATAACACGGCATTCTCCCGTGAGGAGAAGATGCTGATAGGCACAACATTCCTTGAGAATAACAGCCCGGACGGCACTTGGTTCGGCACCGATACGGGCGATAAAATATTTATTCTCTCATTTGACGATGTAATTAACAGCGCATACGGCTTCGACTCATCAAAATCGGAATTTGACGAAGCAAGAAAGCTCAAAGGTACGGATTATTCAAAATGTCAGGGCGTATATATCAGCCAGGGTTATCCGCATTGGTGGCTTCGTACCCCGGGCAATGCCGAAGCGGTTTACCTCGTCAGCAGTTACGGCTGGGCGGCTCTCGGTCAGGGAGTTTACGGCACAGGCGTGGGCGTCGTTCCTGCACTCAAATTAAACCCGAAGGCTGTTGATGTCAGCGTTGTTTACGACCTTGACGGCGGTGCATGGGCAGAGGGCTACACTGCACCGACAAGCTATAAAGCAAATGAAACACTTGCACTCCCGACGGCGGAAAACGTTGTGCGAGCAGGTTATACCTTCTCCGGCTGGGAGCAGACGAGCCTCATAAACAAGACTGTTACCTATACGGCAAAGTGGATATCCAACGGTTATATCGTAAGTTTTGATTCAAACGGCGGCACGGCGGTTGCGGATAAGTCTCTTAAATGGAGCGACAAGGTGCTCGAAGGCGTTTTGGATCCGACAAAGGCAGGCTACACATTCGCAGGCTGGAAGTACGCTGATTCGGCAGTTTCGTCAGATACAAAGTTTTCCGACCTCGCTGCAGATGATAAGGTAAGCGGAATTACCCTGGTGGCAGAGTGGACTGCAAAAACCTATACGATTAAGTTTGATACAAGAGGCGGCACTCCCGTTGCCGACAAGACGCTCCACTGGGACGATAAGGTTCTCGACGGTGTTGTTCCTCCGACAAAAGAGGGAGGATTTGAATTCATCGGCTGGAACATTGTTTCTCCGAAATTGAGCGTAACAACTTTGAATTGCACATACGGCGAGCTTGTTCAGGACGACAGCATTGACACGGTTACGCTCGGTGCGGTTTGGAGAGATACCGAAAAGCCGGTAATAATCGGTCTTGAAAACGGCAAGATTTATTGCGGACCTCAGAAGTTTAAGGTAACCGACAATGACACATCGAGGACGGCAGTCGTAATAATAAACGGCAAAAATGTTGAGCCGGACGCAGACGGATATTATACGGCTGAACCCGCAAACGGTGAGTTCAAGATTATTGCTGTTGATTCTTTTGCTAACATGGCAATGGTCCAAATTACCGTAAATGCCGCTCACGATTACAGCGATTGGAAATTCGACGAGAACGAGCACTGGAAGGAGTGCAAGTACGGCGATTCCGTAATCGAAAAGGGTGAGCATACCTTTGAATGGGTGACGGATAAGGAAGCGACCGAGACGGAAAAAGGTATCGCACATGAGGAATGTACGGTCTGCCACGCAAAGCGCAACGAGAATACCGAGGTTCAGAAGCTCAAGACAAAATGGGAAAAAATCCGTGATTGGCTTATCTCGATTCTTGTGAAGATAATCAAGTGGTTTATCGACCTCATTAAAGATGTTTGCTGAACGGCAACAAAAAACTACAGCTAAATAAACAAATTGCGTCTCCTCTTGATTTTTTCAAGGGGAGACTACGCTTTTAGCTTATGATTTGTTCAATCGGCGAATTACATTGTTTAACCAACGATAAGCTTCTGATTGTTCGTTAATTGTCGAATAGGTGATAAAAAACTAAGGTATGACAACTTTTTCTTCTGCCAAACCTGCTAAAAATACCTCAAATATTACCAATTTGTTAATTCTTTTATTTACCCCTTGCAAAATCATATAAATAGGACTATACTAAATTAGCACTCAGTAATAAAGAGTGCTAATTTTCTTATTACATTACAGACAGGTGATATATATGCGTACAAAACAGTTCAAGGCAGAGTCAAAAAAGCTGCTTGACATGATGATCAACTCAATCTATACTCACAAGGAAATTTTTCTTCGTGAGCTTATATCGAATGCGAGCGACGCAATGGACAAGCTCTATTATCATTCATTGCAGAATAACCTCGCTCTCAACAGAAGTGACCTCACAATCAAAATTCAGCCCGATAAGGAGGCAAGAACCCTTACGATTTCCGATAACGGTATCGGCATGAACGGCGAGGAGCTCGAGCAGAACCTCGGCACTATCGCAAAGAGCGGTTCGTTCGATTTTAAAAATGATAACGAGAAGAAAGAGGACGTTGACATCATCGGTCAGTTCGGCGTTGGCTTCTATTCTGCATTCATGGTCAGCGACAAGATTGAGGTAGTCAGCAAGGCTTTCGGCGACAGTGAGGCTCATAAATGGACCTCAAAGGGTGCAGACGGCTACACGGTTGAGCCGTGCGAGGCCGACTTTGACCACGGCACCGTAATCACCCTTTATCTCAAGGAGAATACAGAAGACGATGATTATGAGCAGTACCTTGAAGAATACAAAATCAAGGAAATCGTGAAGAAATATTCAGATTATATAAGATATCCGATTACAATGGATTGCACCCACAGCCATCTCAAAGAGGGCACGGAGGACGAGTATGAGCAGGTAACGGAGACCGAAACGTTAAATTCCATGGTTCCGATCTGGAAAAAGAATAAAAACGAGGTCACGGCTGACGAATACAGCAGCTTCTACAAGAATAAGTTCTATGACTATGAGGAGCCGGCAAAGGTTATCCACGCTAAGATGGAAGGCCAGGTAATGTACAATACACTGCTTTATATTCCGCGCCACGCTCCGTTTGACTATTACACGAAGAACTACGAAAAGGGCTTGCAACTCTATTCAAACGGTGTTCTCATCATGGACAAGTGTGCCGATCTGCTTCCCGATTATTTCAGCTTTGTAAAGGGTCTTGTTGACAGCGAGGATCTGTCGCTCAACATCTCCCGTGAAATGCTCCAGCATGATGCACAGCTTAAGCTCATCGCAAAGAGCCTTGAAAAGAAGATTCATTCCGAGCTGATCAAGCTGATGAAGGATTCTCGTGATACCTACGAAATGGTTTATAATGCATTCGGCACTCAACTCAAATTCGGCATTTATAACGCCTTCGGCGCAAAGAACGATACGCTCAGTGATCTTTTGATGTTCCACTCATCGAACGATAAGAAGCTGACAACGCTCAAGGAATATGTCGGCAGAATGAAGGAGTCACAGGATACGATTTACTATGCATGCGGCGAATCTGTTGCAAAGATCGAGCTTCTTCCGCAGGTTGAGTCTGTCATTGACAAGGGCTATGAGGTTCTCTATTTCACCGAGAATGTCGATGAATTTGCAATTAAGATGCTCAACGAGTTTGAGGGAAAGAAGTTTGCAAACATCTGCACCGACAGCATTGAGCTTGACAGTGAAGAGGAGAAAGAGGAGCTTAAAAAGAAGAACGAGGAAGGCAAGGAGATGCTCGATTACCTTAAGGAGAGCATCGGCGACGGCGTTTCTTCCGTAAGATTTACAAATAAGCTCAAAAAACACCCCGTATGTCTTACAACTGAGGGCGAAATTTCACTCGAAATGGAGAAGGTTCTCAATTCAATGCCGACCAATGAGCAGAAGGTTAAGGCAAATATCGTTCTTGAAATCAATGAGAATCACCCGATTGCGCAGAAGCTTACCGAGCTTTATGAGAGCGATAAGGAAAAGGCAGGCAAGTACGCAAAGATCCTTTACGCTCAGGCACGCTTGATTGAGGGTCTTTCAGTCGATGACCCGACGGAGCTGAGCAACCTGGTATGCGATTTGATGGTATGATATAACAGCTTCAAGCACCGCTGATATTTCGGCGGTGCTTAAATTTTTATGCTTTACGGTTAGATTCATGAGGTCGTACCCTAATCATTACTTGCGCAACTTGCACAAAAAAACAATACGTTTTTTGTGATATAGTTACTTTACTTTTCTTTGCAAAAAAAGTATAATATAGTAAACATTTATGATCTCGAAAGGGGCAGAATATTATGAGCAAGAAGAAGAAAGTCTCGGCAGATCCGAACGAGGAAGTTGTTGAGACCAAGAAGGCAAAAAAAGAAAAGAAAGCTAAAAAGGAAAAGACTCCAATGGATCTTGATTCCAAGAAAACGCTTGCAAAGAGCATTACAGCTCTCGTTTGCGTTATCGCTGTTTGCGTTACGGCTGTTGTAAACACCGGTAAGATTTGCGACGCTGCAAAGAAAGCGGCAGAGCAGAGAGGCGGCGCTTCAGCTACCGATACGGTTGGCGATGACGTTGATAACAGCGGCGAGGTTCCGACAGACGCCACCGGCGAAGTTCCGACAGATGCTAACGGCGAGGTTCCGACAGACGCTAACGGCGCAGATGTAACAAATGCTGCCGGCGGTAACAGCAGCACAGGCGGAAGCACGGGCGGCTCGGCATCCAAAACAAACGCAGCTAATGCAGGTTCTTCAATCCCGACAGGCACAGCTCAGATCGTTAGCTATTACAACACGGCTACGGCAAAGGTTGCCTCCAAGAAGGCAGCTTTCAACAAGACAAGAACAACAACCGAGAAGTCATATGATGCCGGTGTTGCTCTCAAGTCCATGAAGAGCATTGTTTATAAGTTCATGGGCGTAGGCGATTCCAACAAGTTTTCAAAGTCCGTTACTTCGGCAGACGCTGGAAGCTACCATAAGTATTTTAAGGCATCCAAGCTTACAACCTCAGACGTTACAAGCGCAACATGCGTAAAGAACGGCAATAACTACACAATCACGCTTCATATCAAGAACGGATCAAGCACCGTTAAGGGCGGCAAGGTTGTTTCTTCCAACAATGCTCCTCTTGACAGAAGCGGACTTGCATGCGGCGAGAAGGATAAGGATTATTGGGATCACAAGACAGCGGAGAACGTTATGTCTGCAATTTCGGAGGTTCCGGGATGCGGCGGTGCTAATATCTCAGAGAGCTACTCTAACGCTGTTATTAAGGCTGTTGTAAATGCTTCGACAGGTAATCTCGTTTCTCTCAATGCCAAGTTCGATTTTAAGTTTGAGCTTTCAAGCATTATGAGCTCATCGGGAACGGCTGTTGCATCGTCTGTTGTTAACATGACAGGCTTCAAGATGTAATCTCGATAACAGAATACATAATTAAGGCATGGCATTTCGCCGTGCCTTTTCTTTGTTGTACAGATTTTTGTTAATGCGTCGCATTGTTATGTATTAACTGCTTTTTATTTTAACAACCGCAAGTATTCTTTCTTAAAACGGAGTTAGCTAAGACTATAATAGCTGTTAAGCGTCAATTTTATGACCATGTTTAACACTTATATTTAAAAAGACTATCGTATTTTTCGATGAATTATGCATCACTTGCCTTTAAATATGTATAAGAAAAGAGTAGATTTCTCGACTCTTACCACAGATATAACATTGGGAAACAGTTTTGAAAATAATTCTTTAATACTTATTCCCAATCTTGCGAATACACAATATAGTATGACCTGATTTGCCAATATGCCGGAATCAGCAGAAAATATAATCCTGTTTAGCATCTCTAATACTTTTTGTGTTATTCCAATGAGGACTTTCTCGGCAGAAAAATAAGAAAGTACGGTAGCCCATTGTATCATGGACTACCGCACTTCGTGACGGAGAGTTATGGATTTTTTCGGTGCACTCTTGTGCACCTTTGCGTCGCTTCGCTCCTTGACCCCGTCGGCAAAACAGTCCACCGGACTGTTTTCTTCCGCAGACTGCGTCTGCTCCCTCCTTGTTCGAACCCTCTTTTTGTTTTGCCAAAGCAAAAAGCAGGCCTTGCGACCTGCTTTTCATTTTGGCGGAGAGTTAGGGATTTTTTCGGTGCACTCCCGTGCACCTTCGCGTCGCTTCGCTCCTTGACCACGTCGGCAAAAACAGTCCACCGGACTGTTTCCTTCCGCAGACTGCGTCTGCTCCCTTCTTGTTCGAATCCATCTTTTTGTTTTGCCAAAGCAAAAAGCAGGCCTTGCGACCTGCTTTTTATTCTGGCGGAGAGTTAGGGATTCGAACCCTAGGTACATTACGTACACAGCATTTCGAGTCAAGTGTCAAAAAACGAACTTAGCGGAATTTAACGGAAGATAACGGCAATAGTGAGAACCCCGAAAACCCTGATGTTTTCAGGGTTCTTTCGGTTTTTATATTCAAAAACATAGTGAAAATCAGGGGCTAAAAGTCTTCTCCGATTTTGCCGAGTTCTAATGGATTTTTTGAAAAGTCTATTAGAATTTTTCGTAGAACTACGCCTATTTTTATCACAAAATCACCCCTTTGGCAGTGCAATAGAAAGCACCGGTTGAGGCATACAACACACTAAATCGTGTAGGATTATTCACTCCAAAAGTGAAAATTCAGCGAATTTTCACTTTTTTCACTCTTGATATTGAAAAATCATTTATATGTATGGGATGAACAAAATCTCGGCTAAAATGTGAACTTTTCATATTTTAGCCGAGATTTCTATTGACTTTGAGCGCATAATAATATATAATGTAATCGAGAAATTATACTCTGATGAGGTGCATTATGAGCTATATTAATCGACATATGGAACAGCGTATAACTGAACTTTCAAAAACTTGGTCGGCAATTTTGCTTACCGGTCCGCGTCAGTCCGGCAAAACCACTATGCTTAAAAACCTTGCTGCAAAGGAAAACATCGGCCGCGAATACATTTCTCTTGACGACTTGACTGTCAGAGAAATGGCGAAAAACGATCCTAAAATGTTCCTGCAGCTTCACAAACCACCGATTATCATCGACGAGGTTCAGTACGCTCCGGAACTGTTCACCTATATAAAAATTCATGTAGATGCACATCATAACCCCGGCGATTTTTGGCTGACAGGTTCTCAGGTATTTAGTTTGATGAAAGGTGTTCAGGAGTCGCTGGCAGGTCGTGTTGCGCTTCTGCATATGTCGCCCTTATCGCAAAGAGAAATTATCGGCGCAAAACCCCGTCCCTTTACCACTGACTTTGATGCACTTGTAGAGGATAGCAAAAACAGTCAGGCGCTTACCACTCCCCAAATGTATGAGCGCATCTGGAACGGCTGTATGCCCGGTCTTGCAAGCGGAGAATACACCGACAGAAATATGTATTATTCCTCCTATCTCTCCACCTATATTGAGCGCGACGTTCGTGAACTATCGGGTGCGATTGATGCCTTGAAGTTTACAAGATTTATCACGGCAGTTGCCGCCCGTGCATCACAGCTTGTTAACTATAAAGCTATGGCAGATGATGCAGATATCGATCAGGCTACGGCAAAGGCTTGGCTTCAGATACTTGAAACGTTAGGCATTATCTTCCTTCTGCATCCGTATTCCAATAATGTCTTAAAACGCACAATTAAAACACCAAAGCTATATTTTTATGATACAGGACTCATCTGCTACCTTACAAAATGGTCTTCGCCCGAGGTGGCAGAAAGCGGTGCAATGAGTGGCGCATTACTCGAAAACTTTACCGTGTCTGAGATTATGAAAAGCTATCAGAATGCCGGTAAAGAACCTTACCTTAACTATTATCGCGACCGTGATGCAAGAGAGATTGACGTCATTATCGAAGGTGATGGCAAACTGTGTCCGTTAGAGATCAAAAAAACGGCTAATCCCGATAAGAGAATTACAAAGACTTTCAGTCTTATCGATAAATCGCCCTTGGTGCTTGGCACATCTGCTGTGCTCTGCATGAGCGACCGCCTCTCTGCCTTCGACAGAGATAACCTCATCGTCCCGATTTGGATGATATAGTTTTTTGAAAGCGAGTAATATAAATGAAAAAGTTAAAAATAACAGGTCGACCTTTATTGATTGACCCAAATACTCAAAAAATTTACACAGTATCTCAACTTCGTGCCATGAATTGCTATTATGAAGATATTATAGAAGTTGAAGATAATTATGATACCCTGATGTTAGATCTTAAATTAAAACAAAAATATCCAGAATTAAAAACATATAATTTAAAGTTTGAGGAAATTAAATAAATATTCATATATATCAGGGTTAAGTCCATATTATAGGACACTGATTTCAGTATACTTTTTATAGGAATTATCAGGAGGATGATTAAAATGCTTAGTAAGGCTGAGAAAGATTATCTTATAGATCTGTTGGAAAATGGAGAGAATATCCCCGAGGATTTCAAGCATAAATTATTTCCCATCGAGCATAAAGAATATGAACTTGCATATGCTGGAAAAATGCGAAAAGAGGATTTACTGGCTAACGATGATGGCTCGTTTCCTGTACCTCTTCAAATAGAAAAAGTTTTTAACGGAGATAAACATCCATCTTTTGATGATGGATGGAAAAATTTAATAGTATTTGGTGATAATCTACAGTTTTTAAAAACGATATATAAAAATGAAGACCCAGTTATAAAAGATAAAGTAAAGGGCAAGGTTAAATTAATATATATCGATCCGCCTTTTGCAACATCTGATGAGTTCAAAAACAAAGACGGTGCAAAGGCATATAACGATAAAAAACTTGGCGCAGAATTTGTTGAGTTTATTCGCAGACGACTCATTTTAGCTAAGGAAATTTTAGCAGATGATGGTTCTATTTTTGTTCACCTTGATCAGAAAATGGGGCATTATATAAAAATAGTAATGGATGAAGTTTTTGGAAAAAATAGTTTAAAAAACGAGATTATTTGGTTTTATCCTAGCGGTGGTGATAAGACTAAATATTTTCAGCGTAAACACGATGTTATTTTATACTATTCTAAATCTAACAATTACTACTTTGACGAAAATGCTGCTATGGTTCCATATACAGAAAAGCAACGAAAAAGGTTTAAAGAATATGATGAAGACACACAACGGTGGTTTTATTGGAATGTCAATCCTAGAGGAGAGCGTGTAAAAACATATTTAAAAGACGGCATAATTGATTATGATGTGTGGAATATCGGAATAGATGCTTCTAAAAACAAGTATCCAACCCAAAAGCCAGAGCAATTACTTAAAAAAATTATCGAAACCACAACGAAAAAAGGTGACATCGTAATGGATTTCTTCTGTGGTTCTGGAAGGACAGCAGAAGTTGCAGAAAAACTAGGTAGAAAATGGATTACATGTGATATCGGTAAATTATCTTTTTATACAGTTCAAAGGCGAATATTAAAGATTTCCGAATCCAAATCATTAACTAAAAAGACTGCAAAATATAAAAAGAATCCTAGAGCTTTTATTACTTGTTCATTAGGAAATTATGATTTAAAAGAGGCATTAGATTTAGAGTATAGTAAATATAAAGAATTTGTTTCGGGGTTATTCGATATAGACCTTAAAGAACATCAAATAGGTGGATATTCTTTTGACGGAAAGAAAGATGATTATCCTGTAGTTATATATAATTACAATCTTCATAAGGAATCAAACGTTGATGAAGCTTTTATATCAGATATAAATAATCATATAGGCAAACGAATGGGTGGTGGTCGAGTTTATATCGTATCGCCTACTACACGTGTTGATTATATTACAGATTATGAGGAACTTGATGGAATAAGATATTACTTCTTAAAAATACCGTATCAAATAATTAAAGAACTTCATCAAAAAGATTTTAAAAAATTTAGACAACCTCGCTCAAAAGAAAATGTAAATGCATTGGATGATTCGATAGGATTTTCTTTCAATAGAACGCCTATTGTCGATAGTAGTATAAAGTGTACTAAAGATAAAATCGCAATTATAATTTCAAAATTTTCTTCTGTTGAACCACGTACATCTAAAACAGCCGAAGAAAAACAATTGAATGGATACGATTTATTATCGGCAGTTTTTATCGATAAAAACTACAATGGTAGTGAATTTATTATGACGGATGCGATGTTTGCTGATGAAATATTATGTCAAAATAATAAGTTTATAATTGAGTTAAATAAAACCGAAGTCGGTGAAAAGATCATGATTGTATATACTGACATATTTGGCAACGATCTTACAGAGTGTTTTTCTATAAAGGAGGGTTAATATGCAAGAACTAAAAACTTTCAAACAATCTGAGCTTGTTCTAAAAGTAAATCGTGCATATAACACAAATAATTTGAATCTTAGCGCATGGAAACCTTTTATTGACAGGTTATGTGGCGACCGTTTATACCAAAAAGAAGCTATTGAAAATGCTATTATATTTCTTGCTTCAGGTCAGTATAGTAATTTAGCACAGTTAGGCGAATATAATTACGCACAAAATACGTGTTTAAGAGATAAGTATTCTTCTCAGGAAGAATTTATTAATAGCCTACAGATGAAAGAAAAGTTATTTGCTAACATTGATTTGGCTACTGGTACGGGCAAATCATATGTTATATATGGCATTGCTCAAATCGCTCTTGGATTAGGTCTTGTAAAACGAGTTTTGGTTTTATGTCCTTCTTTAACTATCGAAAGTGGATTAACTGATAAATTCAAAAGTTTGAGCGGAGATGCAGGATTAAAATCCACAATACCAATAAGTGCAGTTTGTAAAAATCCAAGTATTGTGAGCGCTAATGAAACTATAAAAAATGGAGATTTGTGTGTAGAAAACATCCATGCAGTATACGAGACGACTGGTTCATCGATAGAAGATAGTTTTTTGGGCAAAGGTTTTGATACACTAGTTTTAAATGATGAATCACATCATATTTTTAATAAAAATACTAATAATGATGCATCTATTAAAAAATGGAAAGAATTTTTACTTAATAAAAAATATGGTTTTAAATATATGCTAGGATTTACTGGTACGGCATATGTTGAAGATGATTATTTTCCCGATGTACTATATAGATATTCATTACGTCAAGCTATTGAAGACCGTATTGTTAAAAATATTGACTATGTTAAAGAAGATGAAAGTCGTGGTGACAACGAAAGATTTCAAAAAATATATCAAAACCATATAGACAACATTAAACGATATTCATTGGTCAAGCCATTGTCTATACTTGTGACAAAAGATATAAATCACGCTAAAAGTTTGTATCGTGATTTTGTGGACTTTTTAGCTAAACAAGTAAATAAAAACAAAAAAGATATTGAAGACAAGGTTCTCATTGTAACATCATCAGGAGAACATAAGACAAACATAGCAAAACTTAAATATGTGGATGAAAAAACGGATTCGACCGAGTGGATTGTATCTGTTTCTATGTTAACAGAGGGCTGGGATGTAAAAAATGTTTTTCAAATTGTTCCTTGGGAAGATAGAGCTTTTAATTCAAAACTGCTTATAGCACAAGTTTTAGGCAGAGGCCTTCGTGTGCCAGATGCCTATACAATGCCACAACCAAGTGTAACTGTTTTTAATCATAAAGCTTGGAGTAGCAAAATAAAGCGCTTAGTAGATGAAGTTCTAGAAATAGAGACAAGGGTTAACAGTGAAGTAATATGTGAAAATTCAAGGAGTGAATACCACTTTTCTGTTAGTAACATTAATTATACTACAGAGCAGATAGAAACAGAAAAGGTAGTCGAATCAAATTCTATAGATTTCACTAGGTTAATGACAGAAGGTATTGTTTTAGAATCTCAATCTGTTGAAATAGAAAAAGGTACTACTTACGAAACAGTTTTTGGTGGTAAGTCTAGCGAACGAAATTATGCCATTAAAAATATAACAAGGACAATTGATGAAGTTGTAGATAAATTGTTCGAGGAATTTGAAATAAGAGAGTGGGAAGGAAAAACTCTTAAATTAGGAAAAGATGAGTATACTCAAAATTCTTTGCCTCCAAGAGAAACCATAGAAAAAATAGTTAGAGTTTCTATGGAAAAACGCGGAAATATGGGTGAAGAAATTATAGAAGCAAATGTTCAAAGAATTCTATCCGCTTTCACACCACTCCTTAGAAAAAACAAAAAATCTGTATCTTCTAAATCAGTGCCTAATGACGTATATACAATTGATACTAAAGATTTATCAAAGCAGTCTACAAGTGTCGGTATGCTTCGTCAAGAAAGGACGGTATTTTTTACAAATAATTGGCAGAATGAAATATTTGATGATGAGCAAAAGAACATTATTCAAGAAATTTTAGATGATGAATCGCTTCCTAGATCAGCTGTAAAAGAGGTTGATTATTGTCTTTTTAAAACACCTGTTACAACAGTGTTAACTTCTTCAAAGCCTGAACGAAAGTTTGTTGAACTACTTTGCAAAAGAGAAAACGCTGAATTAATTACTTCTTGGGTAAAATCCAGAGATAGAAACTTTTACGAAATTGAATATAGTTGCAAATATGGTTCTGCAGATTCAAAATCACGAAAATATTACCATAACAAATTTAATCCGGATTTCTTTTTGAGAATTGAAAAGGACGGAATAAATTACTATATTGTAATTGAAATAAAAGATGATGGTGATAATTGCGAAGAAAACAAAGCCAAAAATAGATATGCAATTCAACATTTTGAAGAACTAAATAAAAGAATGAATGATGCAGGAATTAAAGATCAATATATTTTTCATTTTTTATCACCAAACGGATATAATGTGTTTTTTGATCATCTTCGAGATGGCAGTGTTCTTGAAGGTCAAACAAAATTTAAATGTCAGTTAGAAACATTGCTTGAAGAAAATTAATTTGACACTGGACATACTATCTCTTTTGTGATATGTATTCATGTATCAAAGGAGGTTGCATTATGAGAAAAAATATTAAAAATGCAATTCAGTGCAAATTGTGTGGAGAGGTTATTGAGTCGAAACACAGACACGATTATGTAGAATGCAAATGTGGTGCTTGTGCGGTTGATGGAGGTCATGATTATTTGCGCAGAAGTTATAAAAGCAAAGATTGTTATACTGATTTATCCATAACCGAAGAACAAGAATAATAGTATTAGCGCCGTGAAAGCGGCGCTTTTGCTTTTTATATCAAAAAACGCTGGACTTGTGAAAGGTGTTGTGGTATGTGTTTGTGTTGCAAAAGGAGGTGCAACGCACATGACAACACTTGAAGATTTATACTACGGCAACATCAGTCCGCACGAAAGGTACATCAAGCGAGGAACGAGAGTGGACAAGCTCGTCAAGCTGATATGTAAAAACGAGGAAGAACTGAATTCGGGACTCACTGAGAAACAAAAGGAAACCTTTGAAAAGTTTAAGGACTGCACAAGTGAACTGTCTTGCATTACCGAGCGTGAGGCGTTCAGTTCGGGATTTATCCTCGCCACTCGAATAATGGTGGAAGTGATGCAAGGTCTGGAGGAGGTTGAGGATATATGAAGAAAATTATAATCCTTCTTCTCTGCTGTGGGGTGCTCGTGAGCATGGTGGGATGCGGTGGCAACACCCCACCGCCGCCCACGGAAAGTCCACCTACAACGGTATTGGAAACGATAATAACAGAAACGCCCACCGAAACAGCACCGTCCGTAACGGCGATAGAGCCGACAGAGAAAGAAAAAGAACCTATCCCGACCGAGAGCAAGGATCAGGCAACCGAGCCAACCACGACCGCCACAGAGCCTACAGCAACGGAAAAGCCAAAGGAAGAAACAAAACCTGCGGTAACAACTAAACCTACCGAGCCGGTGGCGGAAAATACCGAGAAAAATGGTTGCATAATCATAGTGGAAACAGACGAACCGCCGAAAGAAGAAATTATAATCCCACCGAAGCCGAGCACGGATTTAGTTGCACAAAAGGTCTCAGAGTACATAAATCAGTTCCGCGCTGAGCAGGGCGATGTCACCGCAACGGTCATCCCCGGATTGACCGAATACTGTAAATACCGATGCACACAACTGAAAACAAATTTTGCTCATGATACCGCAGACCAAAGAGCAGCAGCCGAAGCATTGCAGTATGGCGAATATGTGGACTGGTCGCTCTACGGTATTGAAGGCGAGGAAAATTATTATACCGCCAATGTGCGAGAAGCCATCGGCAAAGGTAATTGGGGTGGCACCGCTGACGAGATTGCTTACTCTATAGCCAATGGTTTCCGAAACAGCAAAGGACACTGGTCGTATGTCGGCAGCTCCAAGTACACCTATATGGCGGTCGGAGTTATGTATGACGGATATTACTGGTACGTCTGCGTATGTATGGACTCTGAAAACACAGACTTAAAATAAGCATAAAAATACCCACTGGATGCGGCGGTTCAAGACGGAACTTTGCCACAACATCCGGTGGGTGAATTTTAAATTTGCTTTTGTAGCCGTTTGTTTTATCTGAAACGGCCTACGGGTCGATAAAACTATTTCTGTTCGATTGTAGAGGGCATTTTATAAAACGGCAGGCTTGGCTTTGCGTTTTCCCGATTCACCTTGGAGAGTTCCTCTAAGGGAATAGCGTAAAACTTTTCTTTAAGATAAGTGCCGTTCATATAGCGGATAATTTTTGCCACGTATTCGGCGTAGGCACCAGTCCCATCATTCTCCGCAAGGCGAATGATCTGGAAACGATGTTTGCCGGAGGGAGTGTGAATGATCTCCCCGGCTTCGCCTTCGCCGTAAGGTGTGTAGGCATAGGTTACCGACTGCACCTTTTTCTCGCCTTTTTCTTTTACAAGCGTCATATTAGTTTGCTTCAAGGTAACGCCGTCACAGAAGCCCAAAGCGCACAGCTCCTTGGCAAACTTCTCAATAGCGGTCTTGCGTTTCTTTTCAATACTTTTTTCGCCGGACGCGCCTTGCTTCAAAGCAATCTCCGCATAGGTGTTTGGCTTAAAAACACCGAAGCAGTCAAAGCAAACGCCGAGGGAAAGAGATAATATTTGTTTGTCTTTGGGTGAAATCTTACCGGCAGCGGTGCGGAAATAATCACGGCAGATACTGCGCCAAGCCTCTTGGAATAGGGACACTGACGGATCTTCGATAAGCTCATCCGAGATCGCGCCCGGCTCTTCCTCTTCGTCATCCTCTGTCGGTATGATGCCGATGGGATACTCGGTAGCCTTGCCGATGGCAACAAGTTCGATAACCTTCTCCTCGGTAAAGTCTGTTTCTTTTACGATAAGAGCGATACGCTCATTTGCAGAAAGCTCAGGGTTATTATTATAAATGCCCATAACCTTCCGCAACTCATTATAGCCGTTTTCGGAAGGAACCGAACAGGCATTTTTCACGGTGCGGATATATTCGAGCCGTTTCGGCGGCACCGCCAATTTTACATACTGCAATAGCGGAATCGGATCATCCGCATCGTAGCCGAGGAAAGACGTCCATAGAGTCTCCAAAAAGATTTGCTTGATGTCCTCGGCGTCGTCCTCGCTCAGACCGTAATGCATAAGAAAACGGTTGGCGGAATTTTCAAGGGCAGTCTCGTAAGCCTTGATGAACGCTTCAAAATATCCTTTATCACGGCTTTCAAGGGCGGCAATAAAATACTCGTTCAGGTCATCGAACCGCACGTCGCTTTTATCGGTCTCGGTAAAGGTAGATGCGAGTTCAATTATTTCTTTGCAAAAATATTTTATGCGCAGAATTTCATCGTTGATTTCCCAAAGTTGAAGTCTGCCCGACCGAACAGAAGAAAGAATATCGTTCCATATTTCAGGCTCACGCAACCGCTTGTCCGTGATACCATGAAGCAATTTATTTGCAGCTTTTATATATTCTGCGTTCACACTCGCACCTCCTTTCAAAGAATAAAATACTGTTATTTTTTACCGAGAGCCGCTTTCGCCTCGGCAATCAAATTAACTAAAATCATATCCTGTTCGTACTGATTTTGTGCGTAATCAAAGTCTATCTGAGCATCTTCATAATGTCGCTTGGCAAGTTCAATTGCCTTATCGCATACGTCAATATCATATTTTGCAGAAGGCAGACCGTTCTTTGTTTTGCTTTTTTCGTTGCGTAAGGAGTTATATCTCTTCTGCCAAATGTCGTGACCAAAGCCGTCCTTCTTCTTTTGCTTGGGCATATTTAATTTGTTTTTTGCAACATAGGCACAGGGCACACCGTACTCCGGATTGACGGTACTGCAATAAAGTTGCTTGTGGGCGGTTGTCATAAAGATAAACTTATGACAGATACCACATTGCCAAGAGTAGTGTCCGGCGGCAAGGCCTTCAAACATATCGGTAACGTAAAAATTGAGCATGCGGTCAAAATGAATTCGGCGGCCGAGCATAGTCAAGCCGTCTTTATTTTTGAGTACAACCGGCGCCATCCAAACACCCGGCTCAAGCGTAAAGTTGTGAGTGATCTCGGTTGCGTTCAACTCCTCGATCCACCCTAATACCTGCTCGCTTCCAAAGAATTCTTTTGTAAAACCGGCAAGAAGGACTTTGTCGCGGAACCCGTTCTCAGTTAGATTTACAAAATACATCATCGCAACCTTATAAAAATTAAAGGTATCAGCGCAAAGATAAATATAGGATTTTATAAACTCTGTAAGAACAATAACGTTGTCATACATTGCCGTATCTTCGGGAATAAAATTGATATTAGGTATAGGCATTGAAGCAAAGCTACGCTTCCATATTTCGATTTTAGAATCGTCAAACAACTCTTCGACGTGGTTGTATTCATCCTTGATACTGAAGTAAGAAAAAGGCTTAATTTTCTTTATCAGTTTTATAATTTCCAAAATGGTCTCTCTGATTTTTATAAAAAGTTCCTCGGAATAGTTTTCTGCGTTCAGGCGGTTGTATAACTCGTTTAATCTATCACCGGTCTTAAAAATAGAGAGTAGCTTGTCTGCAGGAATGTTTAATATATCGTGGGTGATGATTCCGAGCGGTAAAGTTTTTCCGCCTAAAATAAAATCATCGCCTATAAAATCAACAGAGAATTTATAAAAATTCGCATCGCCGATAGGTTTTGTTTCAATCAGTCTCATGTGCCTTCCTCCGCACTCTAATTCTAACATCTTATCTGTACCATAAACCGTACTCTACGATAATTATATCATAAAAAGTTTTCTCTGTCACTATAAATTACAAAAAGTTCAGAAACAGATTTTTGCCTTCACAACATTTTATGTAATTTTTGATTTTTCAGCCATTAGATAATTAGGAGAGCGAAAGCACCGGTTCCGCCGCCGATGTTTTCGCTCTTACTTTTTGTAGAAAGGAGAAATTTCTATGGCTGATAAAAATGTAAAACTCGCTGTCATTGACGGCGAAACCTTGATGGACATGAAACTGCCCCCGACGAAGTTTTGTGTTGAAACCTTGTTACCACAAGGCATGTGTATCCTCGGCGGTGCTTCCAAGATAGGAAAATCGTGGTGGGTGCTGGATCTGTGTGTTCGCATCGCAAAGGGTGAACCGATGTGGGATTTGAAAACGACAAAGGGAACGACCTTGTATCTTTGTCTTGAAGATACCTTGCGCCGTGTTCAAAACCGCTTGCTGTGCATCACGGATGAAGTTCCGCCCAACACATTCTTCGCTATCTCTGCCGGTACTTTATCAGACGGACTGTGCGAACAGATTCGTGTATTTGTGAAAGAGCATCCCGATACCGTTTTCGTTGCGGTCGATACTTTTCAGATCGTGCGCAACAACAATATCGATACCTCTTACGCAAACGACTACGATGAAATCCGGTTGCTGAAACAGTTGGCAGACGAACTGAATATCTGTCTTCTGCTTGTGCATCACCTTCGTAAGCAGGGCGACAGCGATCCGTTCAATAAGCTCACAGGCACCACAGGTATCGTAGGCGCAGTCGACACCGCATTTGTTCTTGACAAGAGTAAGCGCAATGCTGACAGTGCCACTCTCTACTGCACAGGTCGTGACGTGGAAGACCGACAGATCGAACTGCAGTTTTCCAAAAAGGATTTCGTTTGGAAAATGCTTCGTGACAGTATGGAAAACCGTGAAATGCTTTTGCCGAAAGAGATGGAACTGCTGATTGAATTTATGAAAGTCCAAAAATCTTTCAGCGGTAGTAACACAGAGTTTGCCGACCTCTATAATGCGCATACCGAATCGGCAGTATCGGTAAAAGGACTCAAGCAGATGATTAACCTTTGGCGGTACAGTTTGGAAGAGTTCGGTTTAAGTTATCGCAGCCACCGCAGTAACGGATTAAGGCTCTTAGAAGTAAATTATTCTTCCTCTGCCCGTGACGAAAGTGCCGTAAGTGACGAATAAAAAGGGACTCCCAAAACATTCGGCACATGCGTTCCTTTCGTCCCTGTAACCGCTTTGTGCGCGATTGGAGGGCGGTTAACAACGAAAAGGAGTAAACACCCCGCTGAAGAATAAAAACGCAAATTTGGGGCGTTTGTGAGAACTGCGGTTTTTATTTCCCAGACTTTAGTCTGGGGCAAGCAGAGCGTCCGGCTATCCGCCGAAACGCCTAAATTACGGGCGGTAGCCCGAACCCACTATTATCACGGAAGGAATGATAAAAATGAGTGAAAAAAGACGGCGTAATAACACGCTGACCATTCGGCTGACCAAAGCCGAAAAAGAACGCATCGAGCGAAATGCAAAACGCGCCAAGCGAAGTCTTACCGACTATATTGTTTCTCTTTCGCTCGAAACACCCATCCACGTTGCAGAGGATGTAAAGCCCCTGTTGATCGAACTCAAGCGCATCGGCAACAACCTAAATCAGATCGCAGCGAAGATAAATACGGGTGTATTTCAGTCGTATGATTTTCAGGATGTCGTTGACGAACAGAGAAAAATCTACGAACAACTGTTAAAGATTGCGAGGAAAGGATAATGGCAACCGTAAATTTTATTCCCGAATCCAATCAAAGTATCAGCGCGATGAAGGAGGTGATCGATTATTGTTTGCAACAGAAAAAGGTTGCAGACGAGGAAAGCGGCCGCAGACTTGTTGGCGGTGTGAACTGTAACGGCGAAAATTCTTTCACAGATTTTATGGTGACAAAGAATGCGCATAAAAAGAAGGGCGGTATTACTTTTTATCATTACGTGCAATCTTTTTCACCGAGGGAGAATGTTTCCGCCGCGCAGGTTCACAAAGTCGGTTTGGAGTTTGCGGAAAAAGCGTGGCCCGGTCATGAAGTTTTGGTGACGACCCATACCGATGCCGAGCATCTTCATAACCACTTTGTTATAAACTCTGTGCATTATGAAAACGGTAATAAGCTCAGGCAGAACCCCGGAACTCTGACTCGGTTGCGAACACTCAGCGATAATGTCTGTAACGAACACGGGCTGAGTGTTCTGAAACCGTATAAAAAAGACGGTGCAAATATCTCAAGCCGAGAGTACCGCGCCGCATCTAAAGGCGAGAGTTGGAAATTCAAATTGATTGCCGACATCGATTTTGTAATGAACCGAAGCGGCAGCCGCGCTGATTTTATAAGAGAAATGAATCGGCTCGGCTATCAAGTTACGTGGACAGATGAAAGAAAATATATCACTTTCACTTGCCCAAACGGAATGAAGTGCAGGGACATACGACTGCACGATGAAAAATATTTGAAAGGAGTATTAGAGTATGAGTTCACAATCAGGAAACGGCTCACAGCAGAACACGGCAATGGGTACGCTGAAGCAGAAAAATGCGCGGACGGTATCCGAACTGGAAAGGATTCCGTATCTGCCGCAGGTGTATGCGATCCCGATAGAACAACGGGAGAAGGAAAGCAAACTGCTGGAGGATGCGGTAGAGTTTCAGCCGAAGCTGTATCAGCTGATAGAGGGGCTGGCGACACGGGAAGAACTGACCGACCACTGCGACAGAATACAGAATATCGAAGCGGAGTATATGCAGAAAACGGTGCAGTGGGTGATGAAAACCAATGCGGATACGGTGACGCAGATGCAGACGATGGTGGAAGATGCTGGGAAGAATCAAGAGCAATTTATTTTGAACTGCTCCGAAACCCTTTCCGAGAGTACCAAGGCTCTGGACAGTACGATCGAGAAGCTGCAGCAGAAAATTATGAAAATAATTATAGCCACGGCGGTATCGGCAGTAGCCCTGTCAGTGTTGGTCTGCGTGGTGTTCTGGAAGCTGGCAGTATAATCGACAGCACATCCGAAGACCCGGAGGAACGCCGGAAACGAATCGAAGCACAGGAAAATGCTTCAAACCTCGGTGCGATTATCGGTCTCGCCGTTGGTGCCATCGCCGCCATGAGCGATGCCGATAACACCGAGGACACAACGACAGAAGAAACTGAAACACCTACGATGAAAATGTAGGAGAAAGGAGTTAGCCTATGACCAAAAAAGAGCGCGAAAAAGAATTGCGCTGTTATCCTGCGGCGCTGACTGCCGCTGAAGTAGCGGAGATACTGAGAGTAAGTATTAAAACCGTCTACAAGCTTATCAAAGAAAAAACTCTGCCGGCGGTAAAGGTCGGCAGAGAAAACCGCATTGCAAAATCGCAGCTGATCGATTATTTACAGCAAAAGGACAGACCAAGTTCGAACCCAAGGGTCTACTTTCTTGAGAAAACTTCCGATAATGTCTGGACTTGTCAAACGAGTTGTGATATTGTTCGTGTTGGCAAAAATAAAAAAGGAGTGATAACAAATGGATGCCAAAACCACACTTGCAGCCAGCGTACAGGCTAAAAAGGGTCGCCTCTATGCCGTGATACAAGTTAAAGTAAATGGAAAAACAAAACCCGTATGGCGCGCCCTCGGTCTTCCCGAAGGCACAAACAAATCAAAGGTGAACAAAGCCTACCGAGAGGTAGTAAAAGCCTTTGAAAATGATTACGCCGAGCAGCTTGCCCGAAATGAAAAGCCCGCCTCGGACATTCCGATCTTCGATTATATGTGCGCCCACTATAGAAAGGTCGAAAAGAATATCCAAAAGAGTACCGCCGAAAGCTACCATGGAATGATCTACAGTAGAATTCGGCGGTATTTTACTGCCCGCAACAATCTGACGGTGGGCAACATTACCTCAACGGACATCGAGGATTTTTATGACTGGATGTTCGAATCGGGTGTTGTTGCCAACACCGTCATTCACTATCACACCGTCCTGCACAGCGCCTTCAAAAGAGCGTTCAAGGACGGACTGATCGATGCCAACCCCTTCGACCGAATCGACCGGCCGAAGAAAAATAAGTTCACCGGCGAACACTATTCCGAAGACGAAATGATAACCATGTTCAGACTGTTCCGAGGTGACGTTATCTATCCTGCGGTAGTTCTGGCAGGTGGCTTGGGACTGCGCCGAAGCGAAGCCTTGGGTGCTCGGTGGTCAAGAGTCGATTGGGATAAGCGCACCATCCTGCTCGATACCAAGGTCATCGAGTACAAAGAAGACGGCAAGGTCATTGTCGAACCCATAGAGGAAATGAAAAACAAATCAAGCCGCCGAACCCTTCCCATACCCGATCCCGTATATGAAATGCTCTGTGAGGAAAGGGAGAAGCAAGACCTGTACCGCAGAATGTTCAAGGGCAGCTATAACCGCAAATTCGATGATTATATATGCGTCGATCAGCTCGGCGAACTGTTAAGACCGAACAGAGTTACCCAACGCTTCTCCGACCTTATCGAACGGTATGACCTACGAAAGATTCGCTTCCACGATCTACGGCACACCTTCGCAAGCATCCTCATCAATCAGGACGTGCCTCTGCTGAACGTGTCCGCCTTCCTTGGTCACTCCGACCTTGCGACAACGGCAAATATTTATGCCCACCTTGATAAGTCCAAGAAACAGGAAAGCGCTGATATTATCAGCAATATCTTTAATAAAGCAAAGGAATGATGCACCTCGGACAGAGGTGCATTTTTGCTAACTGAAAGGATGATTTAATATATGGCTGAAAAGAAATATATGAGTGGATGCCAGCTCCGTCAATACCTGCACATCTCCACACGGAAGATGAAATATCTGATGGATCATAACTATATCCCACACGAAAACACCGGACACGCAACCCATAAGTACCGAGTGCTGATAGAGGATGCGGAAATGTTCAAAATCCGTATGGATACCGAGGTAGGCTTCCTATCCGAGCTGAACGGTCTGTTCTCAAACCGAACCAAATGGCATCCGCGCCCGATGTTCGAAGCCACCGAAGAAAACTGCGAAGCCTTCAGACTATGGTTGGAGGTGCTGTGGGCAGAGTTACCCGAAGCTCTGCCCACGCAGACGGCGGCGGAACTTGTCGGACATAACCCACAGCGCATACATGAACTGATCAGAGAACAAACCTTGCACGGTATAAAAATCGGCAGCACCCAATACTGTGTGAAGGAAGAATTTATATGCTATATGGCATCACCGCAAAAACTATCCAACCCACGCACCGAACGATATAAAGAACTCATCCGAGAATTTAAATACATACAACGCAGAGAGCGTGAAAACGAACAGCGCCGATGCAAAAGACGAATGAAGAATGTTGATGCATAACCTAAGCCCCACCGAGAAAATCGGTGGGGCAGCATTTTTGTTTTCTGCCGTATTTGAATCCCGCCCTCCGACAGAACATAAAAGATTTTTAATCAAGTATGCTTCAACCGGTACTTTTAAAAATGCCGAAATCCTTTACCGACAAAAATAATTCTAACGACCTAAAATGCATCGCCTTGAAAAAAGCCTTATTTTATGCGGCTTCGAAGGACTATTTGTTCTATTTTTGAGCAAGATTTTTAAGCGAAAACACGCCAAAAAATGCAGTAAAAGTTATAAAAAACACCGTGAAGAAAAATCTTGAAGATAGAGAAAACCCTTGAAAACACTGGGTTTTCAAGGGTTCCATTTGGCGGAGAGGATGGGATTCGAACCCATGTGCGATTGCTCGCAAACTGATTTCGAGTCAGCCCCGTTATGACCACTTCGATACCTCTCCGTATATGTTAAACTCCCAAAGGAGTATTAACGCAAATATTCAGTTGTATTAGAATTCCCGTTAGAACTGGGGGTGTTTTAGAAACGATGGAATGCCCGAAACCCGCATGGTTAAAGGGTTTTCGGCGTTTCGGCTTCCGTTTGGCGAAGAAGATTTCGAGTGCTGCACCTTCGACCACTCGGACAACTCTCCGTGTTTCAGTTTGTTGCGACATGCCCGATTGCACATCGCAACGTGTATTATACCAAACATTTCTATACTTGTCAATAAAAATAAACACCAAATCATCAACTTTTTGTATGTGCTAAAATGATATGACCCAATAAAAAAGAGAAGCAACCTCAAAAAATGGTATAATGTTATTCACCACAAAAACATAACCAAAGAAAGAAGTACTTCTCATGAACATAATAACACAAGAAGCAGGGGAAAAGCAAGCAATATTTTAATATGCAGAAAAATGGAATAAATACCAAATCATCAACCTTTTAATCGGGGTTTAATCGACAGCGGCAGGGTTGCCCGAAGCAGAAAAAAGTGAGCAAATATTATCGGATTGCTCAGACTTTGCCGATATAGCATCGTGTGATGTAAGGGTAGGGGACTGTACCGTTTTGATTGTATTTCTTGAAGAGCTTCTGCAGCTCGGCGACGTATTCGTTGTAGTTTTTCTCATCGGGCTTAGGAGCATATGACGAGGAGAGGCATCTTGAAACGAATGCATTTTCATCATATATCAGGTCATTCCCGAACTCAACAACGATAAAATCGCCCTCAAAAAAATCCGCAAATGCTTCTTTGCTGAAATCTGTGCCGTTTGACGGACCCTTGAAATTCGGGCAGAAAAGTCGGTTGATGTCGTAATTTTCCCGGATAAGCTCGTTTTCGGTGTCACGGTCGTTCCATACAAGCAGAATATTTCCGTTATCCTTTAAAATACGGCGACATTCCGCCTTGAAGGACTGCCTCTCAAACCAGTGAAAAGCCTGCGCCGCGGTGATAAAATCAACGCTTTTGTCGCTTAGTTTTGTATTTTCGGCACTGCCATTGACGGAGATAATATTTTTGTGAGCGGCATATTTTTCCTCGGCGACAGCGCGCATATCGCTGTTCGGTTCAATTGCGAAAATTCTGCTTACATAAGGGCAAAGTTTTTCCGAAAATATCCCTGTGCCCGAGCCTATATCGGCGGCAACGGTGCTTTCCGAAATAAAATCATGCTCCTTTAGATACGCAAAGAGCTCGTCGGGATAGCTTGGGCGTGCCTTGGAATAAATCCCGCCTTTTTGGTCAAATTTATGCTCGTTCATATCTTTTCACCAACGCAAAAATCACCGTCAACAGCGGTTATTTTTATCCTTGATATCTCACCGCAGGGCAATTCACCCTTGACCTTGACGGGGGTATAGTTCTTGGTGTAGCCTTCAGCAAATCCGTCGGAATGTCTCGTCTCAAAGAGAACCTCAACAGTCTTGCCGATCTGGGATTCGAGAAATTTCTTTCTTATTTCCTCAGTTTTTTCAATCATTATATGGCTTCTTTTTTCTTTAATTGCTTTTTCAATCTGCGGCATTTTGGCGGCTTTTGTACCCTCACGAGGAGAGTAGGGGAACACATGAACCTTTTCAAAGCCGATCTTCTGCGCAAAGCGGACATTTTCAGCAAAATCCTCCTCGCTTTCGGTCGGAAAGCCTACCATTATATCTGTTGTAATTGTCACCTCGGGAAAGCTTGCACGTAGCTTTTGGCAAAGTTCAAAATATTCCTCTGCGCTGTAGTGACGGTTCATTGCTTTGAGCGTGTTGTTGCAGCCGCTTTGAAGTGAAATATGGAACTGCGGACAGAAGCTCGGAAGCTTTGCAAGACGATCAATGACCTCGTCTGTGATATGGTCGGGTTCAAGCGAACCGAGACGGACACGTCGGAAATTCATTCTGTCGGCAAGCTCGACGGCATCACAGATGCTCAATCCGATATCCGTTCCGTAGGCAGAAAGATTTATTCCGACCAGCACAACCTCGGCAAAGCCGGCATCGCTGAGCCTTTGAAGCTCGCATTTAAGCTCGCCGATCGGTTTGGAGCGTACACGACCTCTCGAATAGGGGATAATGCAGTATGAACAGAAACGGTTACAGCCGTCCTCGATTTTTACGACGGCTCTTGTTCGACGGTCAAAGCCCGAGATGTCGCTGCCCGAGAATTTGTCGCCTGTTTTGTGCTGCTCAATGTCGATTATACGCCGGCCGCAACTGAAATAGCTGTTCAGCAAGTCAAAAAGCCTTGAATTATTTTTGTTGCCGAGTACGATATCCGCCTGCTCAAGGCGTTCGGCGTCCTGCGGAAAAGCCTGAGGCATACAGCCCGTGAGAACGACTATGCTTTCGGGGTGGTTGCGCTTGAATTTTCTGACCGCCTGACGTGTCTTACGGTCGCTCTCGGCGGTAACAGTGCAGGAGTTGACAACATAAACGTCCGCTTCTTCGTCGGCAGTGACGGTTTCATAGCCGTTCGCCGCCGCTTTTTCGGACATAGCCTGGGATTCATATTGGTTGACCTTACAGCCCAGGGTGTAAAATGCAATTTTCATATCATCAGCTCCGTTTGGTAATCTAAAATAATATTATAAAGCAAAACGGTGTGCAGTGCAAGTTTTATTTGCCGTTAGCGGGGCATATATTTATTGTGTACAGCAGTGAAAGGGAGGCTTATTATGAAGAAAGCAACTGCAATCCTATTAAGCGTTATTATGATGTGCGGAATATTAGGTGTATTTGCCTCGGCGGAAAATGAGTCGCAGATGCCGGTTGACGTGAAAGCAAAATCGGCAGTTCTGATGGATCAGTCAACGGGAACGGTACTTATGCGGATGAATGAAAACGAAAAGCTCTATCCTGCTTCGGTGACAAAGATAATGTCAATGCTGTTGGTTGCCGAGGCGATAGATTCCAATACGATAAGGCTGACCGACGCGGTGACAACGAGCACCAATGCGTCAAAAAAGGGCGGTTCGCAAATCTGGCTCAAAGAGGGCGAAACAATGACCGTTGACGAATTGCTGAAGGCAACAGCCGTTTACAGCGCAAATGATGCCTGCACAGCCCTCGGAGAATATATAGCCGGAAGCGATGAAGCTTTTGTAACGATGATGAACGACCGAGCACAGGAGCTTGGTATGAAAAATACACATTTTGACAACTGCACGGGTCTTGACGACACCTCGGCCACTCACCTGACAACGGCGTATGACATTGCGCTGATGTCAAGGGAGCTGATGAAGCATCAGTTTATTCAGCAGTACACAAAAATCTGGATGGACTCACTTCGCGACGGCAAGACAGAGCTTGTCAACACAAACAAGTTAATTAGGTTTTATGAGGGCGCAACAGGTCTGAAAACCGGTACAACGTCAAAGGCAGGCTGCTGCATTTCTGCGACGGCAACGAGAAACGGAACAAGTCTCATAGCCGTTGTGATGGGTGCGGACAACAGCAAGGATCGCTTTGAGGGCGCAAAGGCGATGCTCAACTGGGGCTTTGCAAACTATGAAACGGTAACTCCCGAAATCGACAAATCGCTGATTACAAACGTGAATATCATCAAGGGCGAGGAGAAAACACTCACGCCGCAAATATCGGGCGGCTTCGGCTTCCTTATTCCGAAGGGGAAGCAAAAGAACATCACTCAGGAAATTGACCTTGCCGCCGCAGTTGAGGCTCCCGTTGAGTCCAATCAGACCTTGGGTACGGTGACGGTCAAGCTGGACGGAAAAAAGCTCGGAGAGTATAAGCTGACTGCGCCGCATTATGTCGAAAAGCTCAGCTTCAAAACGGTGTTTATCCGCATGATATGCTCAATTTGCAAGCCGCAGCAGTCTGTTAGTGTGAACTGAGTGTGTATTTTTTATGCAATCTGCGTAAAAAATGCTAAATACCACTTGCAAAAACAAGTTAAATAGGGTAAAATATAACCAACTAATAAGAAAACAAAATCGGAGGCATACAGATAATGTCTGTAAAGTTAAACACAAAATATGTAACTCCGTTCCTCAAGGAAAACGCATATGCCGACATCAGATCGGAGGTTGAAGCCGCACATGACGAGCTTCACAACGGAACGGGTAAAGGAAATGACTTCCTCGGATGGCTCAGCCTTCCGGAAAATTATGATAAGGAAGAATTCGCAAGAATCAAAGCATCTGCCGAGAAAATCAGAAAGGATTCTGAGGTTCTTGTAGTAATCGGAATAGGCGGTTCGTACCTCGGAGCGAGAGCGGCGATCGAGTTCATCAAGTCGCAGAACTATAATCTGCTCAGACACGGCGCACCGGAAATCTATTTTGCAGGTAATACGATCAGCTCGGCTTCAATCAACGAGCTTGTTGAAATAATCGGAGACAGAGATTTTTCCGTCAATGTTATTTCAAAATCGGGCACAACCACGGAGCCGGCGGTTGCTTTCAGGATTTTCAGAGAGATGCTTGAGAGCAGGTACGGCGCAGAGGAAGCGGCAAAGCGTATCTATGCTACTACGGACAAGGCGAGAGGAACGCTCAAGGCTCTTGCGGATGCAGAGGGCTATGAGACTTTCGTTGTTCCCGACGATGTCGGAGGACGTTATTCCGTTCTTACGGCTGTCGGACTTCTTCCCATTGCCGTTGCGGGAATCGACATTGACGCTATCATGCAGGGCGCTGCGGCTGCAATGAACGAGCTTTGCGACAAGGATATTGAAAAGAATGACTGCTACAAGTACGCAGCAACGAGAAATCTCCTTTACAGAGGCGGCAAAAAGATTGAAATGATGGTCAGCTATGAGCCGGCATACACGATGATGAATGAATGGTTCAAGCAGCTTTACGGCGAGAGCGAGGGCAAGGAAAACAAGGGTCTGTTCCCGGCTTCGGCTATTTTCTCGACCGACCTTCACTCGATGGGTCAGTATATCCAGGAGGGTGAAAGACATCTTTTTGAAACCGTTGTCCACTTTGCAAAGTCAAAGTCGGAGGTTGAGATAAAGAACGAGGAGGGCAGTGCCGACGGACTCAATTTCCTCGCAGGAAAGACTGTTTCGTTCGTTAATCAAAAGGCTTTTGAGGGTACATTGCTCGCTCACACGGACGGCGACGTTCCGAACATTGTGCTTGAGGTTGAAGCAATGGACGAATTCAATCTCGGCTATCTTATCTATTTCCTTGAAAAGGCATGCGCTATCAGCGGCTATATTCTCGGCATCAATCCGTTCGACCAGCCGGGCGTTGAGAGCTACAAGAAGAATATGTTTGCTCTTCTCGGCAAGCCGGGATACGAGGATCGCAAGGCCGAGCTTGAGGCAAGATTAGGCTAAGGCGATGCCGCATTAAATTTCGTATAATTTTCGTGCAGGAACACGAATGTTAGAATAAAAAAACAGGGAGGATATTATTATGGTATCTCTTATTTTAGGTAAAAAAGGTTCAGGAAAAACAAAGCTTTTGATTGAAAAGGTCAACGAGGCTATTGAGAATTCAAACGGCAACGTTGTTTGCGTTGAAAAGCAGCCCAAGCTCACATATGATGTAAATTATCGCGCGCGTCTTATCGACACGGATCATTACAAGGTAAGCGGTTATGACGCATTCTTCGGTTTCCTTTGCGGCATCTGTGCAGGTGACCACGATATTACGGACGTTCTTGTTGACGCAACGCTGAGAATCGGTACCCGTGATTACGGCGAGCTTTGCGAGTTCCTCAAGAAGGTTGACGAGCTCAGCAAGAATCACGTTGAGGAGAAGAGCTTCATCTTCACAATCTCCGCCGATGAGGAAGAGCTTCCCGAGGAGATTTTCACTTTCTGCAAGAAGATCTGACGTTTTTTCGGCAAATGTATATTTAACGGTCTGCATTTTTATATGCAGATCGTTTTTTTGTTGCAAAAAAATCAACATTTTTTTCAAAAGTATTGACATTATGATATTAAAAATGGTATATTAAGTCTACAATATATGCAATTGTTTCAGCAGAGGTGGAATTATGTTAAAACAACGCATAAATCGAATGTTTTCAAAGAGCTGCCGATACCGAAGCGGGATCGGGTATCATTGGTCATGCGGCTTTTTGCCAAAATAACGCACAAGTTGAGTCCTTTCGGGATTGACTTGTGCGTTTTTGCTTAATATTTTTTACCGAAAGCGTAAAGGAGGACACACATATGAAAGTAGTAATTATCGGAGGCGTTGCCGGCGGAGCGACTGCGGCGGCAAGAATCAGAAGGCTTGATGAGAAAGCGGAGATTATCATTCTGGAAAGATCCGGATTTGTCTCGTATGCAAACTGCGGACTTCCGTACTATATAGGAGGATTGATAAAGGACGAGCACGAGCTGACCTTGCAGACCCCCGAAACATTATGGTCACGCTACAGAATAGAAGTGCGTACTCTGCATGAAGCCGTTTCGATAGACAGAGAGAAAAAAGAAGTTGCAATAAAAAAGCTTGAGACGGACGAGGAGTACCGAGAGAGCTATGATAAGCTGATACTGGCTCCGGGAGCCGTCCCGATAATTCCGGATATCCCCGGAATAAACGATTCGAGAATATACACCTTGAGAACCATAGAGGATGCGCTCCATATAAAAAACGGGGTGGACTATAACGATATCATGTCGGCGGTGGTGATCGGCGGAGGCTTTATCGGACTTGAAGCAGCGGAAAATCTTTGGAGCCTCGGTATTCATATAACGCTTGTTGACGCTGCGGACCAGGTGTTGCCGCAGTTTGACCGAGACATGGCGGGCTTTGTTCATTCTCATTTAAAGGAGAACGGCTTTGAGCTTCGCCTGAACAGAACGGTTTCCGGTTTTGAAAGCGTTGAGGAAGGCATCATTGTCAATCTTGATAACGGTGATGTTATTGAAACGGATATGGTATTGATGGCGATAGGAATAACTCCCGAAAGCGGACTTGCAAAGGCTGCCGGTCTTGAGCTTGGCGGCAGGGGTGCGATTAAGGTCAACAGACATATGCAGACCTCGGATCCGGATATATACGCAGTCGGAGACGCTGTTGAAATAAAAAGCTTTGTTACGGGAAAAAGAACCTCCGTTCCTCTTGCGGGTCCGGCGAACAAGCAGGGACGTATAGCGGCGGATAACATTGCAGGATATGACAGCAGGTACAAAGGCGCATCGGGAACATCAATAATCAAAATATACGACCTGACCGCGGCGTCTACGGGATTGAATGAAAAATGGGCAAAAGAGCTTGATATTCCTTATGAAAAGGTAATTCTTTCGCCTCCGTCCCATGCGGCATATTATCCCGGAGCACATCTTATGACGATGAAAGTGCTGTTTAACATAAACACATGGAAGATAATCGGGGCACAGGTTATCGGATATGACGGGGTTGATAAGCGAATAGATGTTCTTGCGGCTGTTATGCAGTCCGGCGGTGACATCGTTACGCTCAAGGATATTGATCTTGCATATGCGCCGCCGTTTTCTTCGGCGAAGGATCCGGTAAACATGGTCGGATATATTTCCGAAAACGTTTTGACGGGAAAGGTTAAGCTGTTTTACTGTGAGGACATTGCAAAGCTTAAGGACAGAGAAGATATCCAGAGGATAGATGTCAGGACCGAGGAGGAACATTCATCAGGAAAGATTGACGGCTTTGACAGGCTGATTCCGATAGATGAGCTCAGAGACAGAATAAACGAGCTTGATATAGAAAAGCCGGTATATATTGTCTGTCAGTCCGGACTTCGCAGCTATATAGCTTCCCGAATACTGTCTCAGGAGGGATTTGACTGCTACAGCTTTGCCGGCGGATACAGGTTCTACGAATGCTTCAGAAAGGATAGATTTGACAAGGAGGGTCAGCTTGACTGCGGAGTTTATATTTAAGGCAACATAACAAGAATTACGGCGTTGGTCTTGCTTAACGCTGAGGCAGAAAGCTGTATAAGCAGCGAATACCGTACCGGTAATCGAACAGTACAGGATTTTAATATCAAAAATTTCCTGATATTCAGGGAATAGAATACACAAAAAAGGCTGTCGCATCTCTGCGACAGCCCTTGATTTTTGATTATTCCTTATACGTTTTCCTTGCCGTACTTCTTTACCATAGCCATCTTCATTACAAAGAGGAATGCAAGAGTAAGAACGACGCCGATAGGAAGAACGATGTATGCCTTCTGAACAAAGCCCGAAACAATGTACATTACGAACGAGATAGCCGCAACGGATATCGCATACGGGAGCTGAGTCGAAACGTGGTTGAGATGGTTGCACTGACCGCCTGCCGAGGACATGATAGTCGTGTCGGAAATCGGTGAGCAGTGGTCGCCGCAAACAGAACCTGCAAGGCAAGCAGACATACCGATTGTCTGAATTGCGCCTGACGGGAAGATTGCGATAACGATCGGGATAAGAATACCGAATGTGCCCCATGATGTACCTGTTGCGAAGGAGATAAAGCATGCAACGAGGAATATGATAGCCGGAAGGAAGTTCTGGAAATCACCTGCAACGCTTGTCATAACGTCGGCAACGAACGGCTTTGCACCGAGAACCGCTGTCATGTTCTTAAGCGATGTTGCAAAGGTAAGAATGAGGATCGCAGGAACCATGGCAATGAAGCCCTTGGGAATACACTCCATAGCTTCCTTGAACGAAACAAGCTTTCTTGCGCAAAGGTAAACGATTGTGAATACAAGTGCGATAATGCTGCCCCACGGAAGACCTACCGAAGCGTCCGTGTTGGAGAAAGCATCGACAAAGTTGCTTCCGTCGAAGATTCCGCCGACATAAACGAGAGCGAATATGCAAACTGCAATAAGAACGGCGATCGGGAGAACAAGGTCGATAACCTTACCGTTTGATGACGGATTTTCTTCCTCAACCTCAGCCTTGTCGCCGCAGGTATAAAGGTCGCCCTTAGTCTTTGCATTGAGCTCGTGAATTCTCATCGGACCGTAGTCAAATTTCATGAGCGTGATACCGATGATGAATACGAAAGTAAGAAGCGAATAGAAATTGAACGGAATAGCTCTGATGAAAAGAGCGATACCCTGACCGTCCTCGGCATATGAAGAAACGGCAGCTGCCCATGAGGAAATCGGAGCAATCATGCAGACCGGAGCCGCTGTTGCGTCGATGAGGTATGAGAGCTTAGCCCTCGAGACGTTATGACCGTCGGTAACGGGACGCATAACGGAACCAACCGTAAGGCAGTTGAAATAGTCATCGATAAAGATGAGAACACCGAGAGCAAAGGTAGCAAGCATTGCGCCTGCTCTTGTCTTGATGTGCTTCTGTGCCCATCTGCCGAAGGCGGCGGAACCGCCTGCCTTGTTGATAAGGGCAACGACAACACCGAGAACAACGAGGAAAATGAAGATACCCGCAGTGCCGGAAACGGCGCCGATAAGTCCGTCATTGACAAGGATATCCATTGTCTTGGTGAATTTGAAGTCCGAGCCGAGAATTGAACCGGCAAGAATACCGACAAACAATGAGCTGTAAACTTCCTTGGTGATAAGAGCAAGTGCGATAGCGATTACCGGGGGAACAAGAGCCCAGTAGGAAGCTCTGACTTCACCTTCGCCTCCGCAGGTTTCGCATTCAACCTGCTCAACAATTCCTGTGCCATTGCAGTCGGTACACTTTACTGTTGAAAGCGAACCGCCCGAGATCTTGGCGAAAGCGAGAACTGCGACAATAACAACGCAGGCGATCGCCAAAATGATTTTCTTGGATTTTTTCACAATAAACCCTCCTGAATTAAAATAAAAAACGACATGGTTCCGTACATTCATACCAACCATGTCATAACGACTATTACTACATGACAGCACTCCACATACAAGTTGTGACAGTCCGTTACATATTCTGCAACGTCCCAGCTATGGTTCACAAGGCAGTTTCCCACGCTTCGGCGGTCAGTCTTTTCACTTTCTGAGTTGCCTTCCCTGCGAAAGTTACTTGTAAAGCACCGCGCCTCCATCATCCTGAGTTATTCTCAGAACCATATTCTGTTTTTAACAATCGGATTATATCACTATTATCTTACAATGTCAACATTTTGCAACAAATTCTTAATAAATTATTCTTATTTCTTTTGAGATAAAGGAAAAAACATAAAGAAGCAATGATTTTGTAACGTAAAGTATGGATGATATTTTAGTTTAATACGTCGATTCGATTGGACTGAATTGATTCGGAAATTTGGAGATAGGGGAGAAGCTGAAAAAAGCACTTCCGAAGAAGTGCTTTTCATGGAGGCGCCACCCAGATTTGAACTGGGGAATCGGAGTTTTGCAGACTCGTGCCTTACCACTTGGCTATGGCGCCGAATATAAATGTGAGCCGAAACTCACTATGTAAAGAGGTACAAAACCTCAAAATGGAGCGGATGACGGGGCTCGCTCGGCTTCGCTCCCGCTTGCCGACACGCCCACGGTCTTTCAAACAGTTCACAGGACTGTTTGAATTCGCCTACGGCGAACCGACCTTTTCGAGCCCTTGAGGGCTTCTGCTTCTAAATGGAGCGGATGACGGGGCTCGAACCCGCTACCTCCACCTTGGCAAGGTGGCGCTC
>ERZ857745.481-NODE-481-length-61482-cov-4.258909_pt1 | contig 61482 bp, 66 predicted proteins | sample MGYA00519699_ERZ857745 | MGnify/ENA primary metagenome ERZ857745 (study PRJEB31778, sample SAMEA3449357) | human gut metagenome | biome: human gut; feature: human-associated habitat; material: faeces | place: United Kingdom | collected 2010/2012 ... | reverse complement strand
TCCCCTTTTTATGAGGAGGATTTCCGGATGGTATAAATAATATTTTGTCTAATTTATAATTATCTCTTATAAATTCAGCTGTCGCTAAATGTGCGTAATGTATAGGGTCAAACGTCCCACCCATTATACCTATCTTTACATTACTACACCTATCCCCAAATTGCTTTAACTTCTTTTGATTAATTATAAAAGACTCATCAACTATATTGTTAATTGCCATAATTTATCTCCTTTGTTAAATTATATTATTATTGTATCATTATTTTTTATTTATTAAATATATTAAATTACTTTTTAGTGTATAATCATATTATTATGTATAATTAAGGAGAAATATAATGGCTATAATTACAAAAATAGAAGCACAAAAGAAAAATACAGATAGAGTAAATATTTATATTAATGATGAATTTTTTATGTCTGTATTTACTGAGCTTGTTTATACATTTAATCTAAAAAAAGGTATGGAGATAAATAAAGAAAATTTAAAAACTTTACTCGATGATGATATGTACATTAAAGCTAAAAATAAAGCCTTAAATATATTATCTAAAGCTGACCAATCAGAGAAAAAAATAAAAGAAAAATTATCTTCTGAATTTGAAGAACACACTATCGAAAAAGTATTAGATTTTTTAAGGAATAATAAGTTTATTGATGATAAATTATTAGCTCAAAAAATAGTAAATACTAATATTAACTTAAATAAATGTGGTAAAAATAAAATAAAACAAAATCTTTACAATAAAGGAATAGATTCTGAAGATATATCCCATGCTATATCTAATATTAATTCTAATGTTGAATTTGAAAATGCAATGTATCTAGCTAAAAAGCGTTATGAGAGAATAAAAAACGAAGATAAAAGAAAAATATACCAAAAGCTTTCTCAGCATCTCGCTTATAAAGGATTTGGTTATGATACGATCAAATCTGTTTTAAATAAAATTTTAAATTTTGATGAATATGAATATTAAGTATGGAGGTAATAAATGAAACTAATTGTCGGTATCTTAAGTTTTTTACTTGGTATATATAATGTAACTAAACTTTACAAACAAGATAGTCTTAAATAAAAGGAGTCTTTTTATGATAGATTTAGTTTTGCTAGGTTGTGGAGGCAATATGCCAATGCCAAATAGATTTCTCTCTTCTTTGTTTATAAATTATAAAGGAAGAAAAATACTTATTGATTGTGGTGAAGGTACTCAAGTTTCTATGAGAATGAAAAATTGTGGTTTTAAAAATATAGATTTAATATGTATAACTCACCTTCACGGCGATCATTTTTACGGTCTTATGGGACTTTTATCTACTATAGGAAATAGCTCTAGAATTGATGATTTAACTATAGTTGGTCCTAAAGGTATTGGTAAAATGATAAATGCGCTTAAAACTTTAATAGAATACTTACCATATAAAATAATTGTTGTTGAAAATCCTAAAGGTACATTCTCTTTGGTTAATGATATATTAAAAGATATAGAAATTTCGACTTTAGAGCTAGATCATTCAAGCGAGTGCCTAGGATATAGCTTGTACTTTAAGAGAACACCTAAGTTTAATATAGAAAAAGCTATCAAAAACAATGTTCCTAAATTATTATGGCAAAAACTTCAAAGTGGAAAAAATATAGTTTTTGAAAATATTGAATACTCTCCAGATATGGTTTTAGGAGATAATCGAAAAGGAATAAAAATTAGCTTTATTACAGATACAAGACCAATATTATCAATTCCTGAGTTTATAAATAACAGTGATTTATTCATATGTGAAGCTATGTATGGAGATGATTTAGATATATCTAAAGCTGTTAAAAATAAGCATATGACATTTAGAGAGGCTGCCAATTTAGCAAGACTTGGTAATGTTAAGACATTACTTTTAACTCACTTTAGCCCTTCTCTAGAAGATCCTAATCTATATATAAAAAATGCAACTGATGTATTTGAAAATACTATAGTTGGAAAAGATAGATATGATATTAATTTAAATTTTGAAAATTAACTATATAAAAAGGATGTAACTTAATTTTATAAAACTAAGATACATCCTTTTATTTTAATTAATATTTAATATTAATTATTTACATACATTTCCAGCTACATTTAATACATCCCATGTTCTAGCAAATGGTGGTGCATAGCATAAATCTAACATTCCTAATTGATTAGTTGTTAATTTTCCAAATATAGCTGCTGCTATTACATTACATCTTTGAACTGAGTCTTTAAATCCAGCAACTTGTCCACCTAATATAACCTTAGTATCTGCATCATAAACAAGCTTTACATATATTTTATCTCTACCTGGATAGTAATTTGTTTGGTTAAAGTCTGATATAAATTTAGCCTTATAGTTTATACCTAGCTTTTGAGCTTGTGACTCAGTCATACCAGTTGAAGCTGCTTCCATATCCATAACTTTTATACAGCTTGAACCTAATGATCCTTGGAATGAGTTATTTGCTCCTGCTAAATTTTCACCAACTATTCTACCTAATTTATTAGCTCCTGTTGCAAGAGGTACATATGAATCTTGACCTGTTACTATATTTTGTATAGTAGCACAATCTCCAGCTGCATATATATCTTCAACTGAAGTTCTACCAAATTCATCAACTATTATAGCTCCATTTGGTAACATTTCTATAGATGTATCTTTTAAGAATGACGTATTTGGTCTTACTCCTGTTGCTATAATAACTACATCAGCTTCATATTCACCTTTGTTTGTTATAATTTTTTCTACCTTAGTTTCTCCAACTAATTCAGATACTAGTTCTTCTAATCTTAAATCTACATCGTGTTTTTTAATCTCTTCTTCTAATACGTCAGTTATTTCTTTGTCAAAAACTTGCGCAAGAACTCTTGATTCTGATTGGAATACTCTTACTTCTTTACCTAACTGCTTAGCAGCTTCAACAGCTTCAAGACCTATAAATCCTGCACCTATTATAGCTACCTTTTGATTTTCTTCTTTATTTAATAATTCTTTTACTTTTATTCCATCTTCCATAGTCTTTAACGTTGAAACATTCTCTAACTTAACATTTTTTATAGGAGGTATTATACTACTTGCTCCTGTTGCTATCATTAACTTATCATAAGAATCTTCAAATTCAACATTTGTTTCTAAATTTCTTACTGTAACTTTTTTAGCCTCTGTATCAACCTTAACAACTTCATGGAATACATTTAAATCTATTCCGGTTTCTCTAAATTTTTCTGCACTTCTTGCTATCATATTATTAGCATCATCGAAGAATCCTCCAACAAAGTATGGAAGCCCACATGCTCCAAATGATACTACATCTGTTTTTTCATATACTACAACATCATATTCAGGTTTCATTCTTTTTAACTTAGCTGCTGCACTCATCCCAGCTGCAACTGCACCTACTATAATTACTCTCATTATAATTCTCCCTCCCTAAATAAATTACATTATTTCTAAAAGTATTTTTTTATTTTTATTTAGTTTTATAAGCTAGTTATTATATTAACACTTTTTTTTCATAAAATCTATAGTATATTAGTTTATTTTACATTATTCTACAATATTTAATAAGTAATTATTATTTACACAAAATCTACATAGCTAAAGTAATGTATCGAATAAATATTTTATTATATAAAATTTTATAAATTATTAAAAACTTTTTAATTTTATCAAATTAATTAATGTTACATATATAAGTTAATGATATATAATCATTGATTTTATATCATTTTTTAATAATAAAAAAGCATCTGTATATTTACAGATGCTTAAAATATTATCTAACCGATCTTTTTGTTACTCTTCCTTTTTTAGTAACATTTTCAGCCTTTACTTTAGCCTTAGCTTGTTCATGTCCTGGGAATACTATTTGTGGATTCTCTGTATTTTTCTTATATAAAGTAAACTTCGATCCTATAGCTTGAACAAACTCAGCTCTTAAAGCTTCACATATAGCATTAGCAGTTTCTTTAGTTTCAAGTCCTGCAGTTTCAAGTATTGTTACTTTAACTATTTCTCTTTTTCTTAACATATCATCTAATTGCTCTAAAAAGCTTTCAGTAACTCCATCTTTACCTATTTGAGTTGAAGGCTTTAAAGTATTTGCTATTGATCTTAAATATGCTCTTTGCTTACCTTTTAACATTGTGTCACCTCATCTATATTAATTATAGAATTCAAATTCTATTTCGTAAATTCTAACTGTATCTCCATCTTCTATTCCCATTTCTCTTAATCTATCGAATACACCTTGGCTTTCCATAGCCTTTTGGAAATATTGAAGAGATTCCATATCATCAAAGTTAACAGAGTACATAATTCTTCTTAAAGATTTACCAGTTACTACATATACTCCATCTTCTATATCTATTTGTAAACCTTCATCTTGTACTTCATCAAGTTCAGGTCTAAACATTTCTTCTTCTGAAACTAACTCTATTTCTTCAGCTTCTCTTAATAATTCAGATACATAAGCAATTACATCATCTACACCTTGACGTGTTGCAGCAGACATTTTAAATACTTTATATCCTCTTCCCTCTAATTCATTTTTGAATTCATCAAATATACTTTCATCTTCTAGTATATCCATCTTATTAGCAACTACAACTTGTGGTCTTGTAGCTAATTTTTCATTGTATAGTTTTAATTCACCATTAATTTTATCAAAGTCATCTAAAGCATCTCTGCCTTCTAAACCAGATATATCAACTATATGTATTAAAACTTTAGTTCTTTCAACATGTCTTAAGAAGTCATGGCCTAAACCTACACCTTCTGCAGCACCTTCTATAAGACCTGGTATATCAGCTAAAACAAAACTCTCTCCAAATTTAGTTTGAACAACACCTAAATTAGGAGTTAATGTTGTAAAGTGGTAGTTAGCTATCTTTGGTTTAGCTTTAGTTACTACAGATAAGAATGTTGACTTACCTACGTTAGGGAATCCTAAAAGACCAACATCAGCTATCATTTTAAGTTCTAATACTACCCATTTTTCTACACCGTCACTACCTGATCTAGCAAAAGCAGGAGCTTGTCTAACTGCATTGGCAAAGTGTTGGTTTCCTTTTCCACCTCTACCACCTTTAGCAACTACAGCTCTATCTCCTTCTTCTTTTAAATCTGCTATAACAAGACCTGTAGCTTCATCTCTTATTATTGTTCCAGGAGGAACTTTAAGGATTAAGTCTTCCCCATTTCTTCCTGCTTTTCTTTTTTTGCTACCATCTTCTCCGTGTTCTGCTACATATTTTCTTTGATATTTAAAGTCCATTAATGTTCTTAAACCTAAATCAACTTCAAATATTACACTAGCTCCGTTTCCACCGTCTCCACCGTCTGGACCACCAGCTGGAACATATTTTTCTCTTCTAAATGATACCGCACCATTTCCGCCATTTCCTGACTTAACAAAAATCCTAGCTTTATCTATAAACAAATTAATCACCTACTTGTTTAAACTTTTTATTTATTTTTTCCCAAATAGATATATAACATTCTGTAAATATCTATTTACAAGAAAAAGGAGTGTATTAACACTCCTTTTATTTAGCATTACTCAGCTATTGATACTGGGTATACACTAACTTTCTTTCTTTTCTTATCTTTTCTTTCGAATTTAACAGCACCGTCAACTAATGCGAATAAAGTGTCATCTCCGCCTTTTCCTACATTGTTGCCAGGGTGGAACTTAGTTCCTCTCTGTCTAACTAAAATGCTGCCGGCAGTTACATACTGACCGTCACCTGTTTTAACTCCTAAACGTTTCGACTCACTGTCTCTACCGTTCTTGGAACTTCCTACACCTTTTTTACTTGCCATGGATTTTACCTCCTTGCTCTAAATCTATTTAAGTGCTGCTTCGATTGTTTCAATCATAATAGCGTTAGTTGCTTTTTCATCAAGTTCTATGCCGTTTTCTTTAGCAAACTCGATTAACTCTGCTTTTTTCATTGATTTTAATGATTTTGCAGGTTTCTTAGCTTCAGTTACAGTTTCTGTAGCTTCTGCTGCAGGAGCAGCTTCTGCCTTAGCAGGCTTGTCTGTACCAAGACCTGTGATTTCAACCATAGTGTACGGCTGTCTGTGTCCCTGTTTCTTTCTGTAGTCTTTCTTGCTCTTGTACTTGAAGATTATAACCTTCTTGCCTTTGCCGTTTTCTGTTACTGTACCGAAAACTTTAACTCCATCAAGGAAAGGAGTTCCCACCTTGATATCAGCACCTTCACCTAGTACTAAAACTTCATCGAATTCAACTTTGTCACCAACGTTAGCATTGAGTTTTTCGATAGTGATAACATCACCTTCCTGCACTCTGTACTGCTTTCCGCCAGTCTTAATTACTGCATACATATTATTTACCTCCTCTATCCAGTCTCGCCGTGTTAAGGCAGCCGAAGCTTTTAAGGCCTGTTCCGTGCGGCTTGCATACTCAGTTATTATAACAAAAGAAACCCCTGATGTCAAAGGGTTTCTGATGATTTCTTAATAATTTGTGCTTCTTTTGATTTATTAATAAAAAATCAGTTTTTTGTCCATATTCTGACGCCATATCTGCATTGCTTTAATTCGCTTTCTGCCAGCTTAAGAAGTGAACCATATGAAGAATCACCGTCGAGCTTTCCATACAGAATAACTCTCACCTTATAGTAATACCTTTTTCCGGCAATACCCTCTGTATTAATATATGTTGTTTCCGGTGTTGTACGCCATGTTATATACTTTGAGGATTTTCTTACTGACCTGCAGTATTTATAGTAGATCCAGTAGCCTGCCTTTTGGGCCTCCTTCACAAGTTCCTTCAGTTCATCAGTCTGATTGACAATCACCTTAATATTCTTGTTGTGTGTCTTTACAGTTCTTACAGAAAGTTCAAGAGACATAACCTTTTGTGCAAGTGCGGATTCTGTTTCATTCAGTATAGGATATCCCTCGTCTGATATTTCAGTATGTGCATAGCATGTTGATGATGAAAATATAATCAGCAATATCAGTATAATACTTGTAATGCTTCTCTTTTTTATATTTGTGTTTTCAGGCATTTTTATCTCCTTTGGTTATATTTATATTTCGGATCTGCCAGAGCTTTAAGATATGCATCATAGGCATCTGTCAGAGAATTGTACTTACTGCCGTTATCCAGAACCTTTTTATACTGATAACTGTTATAAAGGTGATCTGAAACTGCAACATATGTTTTTCCTTCCTTTGTTGTCCGCTCGCCTGTCGTGGTCTTGGAAACGTAGTATCTTCCGTCGCCGGTCTGGATAAGCACAGGGATTGTCTTTCCTGCGCCAACCTTATCTGTATCAAGAGATGTCCAGAAAAGATATCTGTTTGCTGCCTTATCTTCATGTCCGCTCCCCAGATATGCCCATGTGCATTCCGGCTGCTGAAGAAGACTGTTGTTCACTTTTTTAATCTGATCTTCGATGGCCGGAATATATTCGGAATCAGGGCAACGTGAATCAAATTCAAAATTAGGAGTATTATTGAGGCTGCCATTCTTCCAGAAGTCAGTATCATAAAGCAGAGAGAAAAACTGCTTTGCAGTTATTCCGGTGTCAAACGGATATTTTGGCACTGACGAATCTGTTTTGCTGCTCCATGTAAACACTGCGCCACAGCTCTCGTTATATGAAACTTCACAGATTCCGCCTGCAACAGGATTTCCCTTCCAGTTATCCGTATCGCCCTGATTTTTGTAATGGATTATACCTCCGATTTTCACCGGATCCATAGACTGCCATCCGTCTTTTTTCTGGTTTAAATGTACGATCTTCACTGCGGCTTCACCCAAATTTGCAGATGTCATCACATCCGCATAAGCCGCGCGTACATTTGCAATATCAACGCTTTCTCTGCTCTTTTCCAGCGAATTTGAAAAGACCGGAATGCCTATTGATGCAAGAATTGAAATAATCGCTACCACAATCAAAAGTTCTATGATGGTAAAGCCACGATTTTTGTTTTTCATTTTCTTCACCTCATAAAAAATCATATCTTATTATATATGAGTAATATATTTCAAAACAAAAACCGCCGTTAACACTGATGCATCAATGTTTTCAAGCGGTTTGACATTGGTCGAGGCAGCAGGATTCGAACCTGTGGCCTTTGCGTCCCGAACGCAACGCTCTGCCAAACTGAGCTATGCCTCGATAACTTTAACAAGTTAGATTATACAACAAAAGACTTTTTAGAGCAATAGTATTTTAACAAACAGCAGCAATCTTTGTTGTTTACTGTCACTGCTGTTTGTTAATCCTGTAATTACATTGTTTTACTGAGACTCTTGAACAGACTCGGATGTTTTATCGAAATATGTACCGTCATCATACCAGAAATTACAATCGGCTGTACTCCATTTGCCCTTTTTCTTTTTGGAGATTCCGGGGACTTTACCTGAGCTTGTATACTGCCATGAAACATAAGGATATGTAAATTTGCACACCGTATTGTAATCCGCTATCCATATGCCATACCCGCCGTATACAAACTTCTGAGGATACAGATAATTATTCATGAGGTTACGATATGTATACACCATAGGCGTATAACCGGCTTTCTTAACCTTGTTCATAAATGCCATACATATATTTGTAGCTTTGCCTCTTTTGTTTTTGAGAGCTTTTGTAATTCTGGCGCCATTATGATATTCAATATCAAAAAATACAGGAAGCTCGACATTATATCCCTTTATTCGTTTAAGCACATAATCAGCCTCTTTAACAGCTTCTTTTTTGGTAGTGGCTCCTGAATAAAAGTAAACCCCTACTTTGATTCCTGCATTAATTGCGCCCTCCATATTCTGATAGAAATAGTCGTCTTCTTTGAATTGCCCTGAGGCAAGACGTCTGCAGCCTACTCTGATTATTGCAAATTCAACGCCGGATTTCTTGGCCTTTGCCCAGTTGATTTTACCCTGATGTTCGGATACATCCACACCATGATGAACAGTAAGTCCATCCACAATATCACTGTGAGTATATGTTTTGGGCTTAACTGACTTGCCTTTTTCGACAGCACTGAATATACTTTTAGATGTTGATGCTGCATAAGATGTGAAAGGCATCATCGTTATTATTAATATCACTGACAAAATTACTGATAAAACCCTCCTGCTCACAATATTCCCCCTTAAAATTACTATTACAGTTTATTCTATAATAACTCCGTCTTCATCGACTGTCAGAGTTTCTTCTGCGGGTAATGCCTCAACAGGTCTGATTGTATCAAGAATAAGCCCTTCTATTCTATCCATAATATCAGGATTTGACTGCAGATATGTCTTGACATTCTCTCTGCCCTGACCTATTCTCTCTCCGTCAAAACTGTACCACGAACCGGCCTTCTCTACTACGCCGTTTTCAACTGCGCAGTCAAGAATATCACCTGCTTTGGATATTCCCTCTCCGTACATAATATCAAACTCAGCCTGCTTGAATGGTGGCGCCACCTTGTTCTTGACTATTTTGACTCTGGTCCTGTTGCCAAGAACTGAATCTCCCGATTTGATACTCTCTATCCTTCTGACGTCCATTCTCATTGTCGAGTAAAACTTGAGCGCTCTGCCGCCTGTGGTGGTTTCGGGATTACCGAACATTACTCCGACCTTCTCTCTGAGCTGGTTGATGAATATAACTGCTGTCTTGGATTTGTTGATTGCTCCCGCAAGCTTTCTCAGAGCCTGTGACATGAGTCTTGCCTGAAGTCCAACGTGAGAATCGCCCATCTCGCCCTGTATCTCTGCCTTAGGCACAAGGGCTGCAACCGAGTCTATAACTATAACATCGAGGGCGCCGCTTCTGACAAGCATCTCACATATTTCAAGAGCCTGCTCGCCTGTATCCGGCTGTGAAACCAAAAGCTCATTGATATCAACGCCTAAATGCTTGGCATATTCAGGGTCAAGAGCGTGCTCCGCATCTATGAATGCAGCCTTGCCGCCTGTCTTCTGTGCCTCTGCTATGATATGAAGCGTCAGCGTTGTCTTACCTGAGGATTCAGGTCCGTATATCTCTATAATTCTGCCTCTTGGAACTCCGCCTATGCCTGTTGCAACATCAAGTGTAATAGAGCCTGTTGATATCGCCTGTATGTCTGTAAGCGCATTGTCATCTCCAAGCTTCATAATCGCGCCCTTGCCGAACTGCTTCTGAATCTGCAGCAATGCGGCATCTAAAGCTTTGTCTTTCTCTGTATTTGAAACTGCCATATTATATAATCCTCCATATTCCGAACAAAAGTGTGAACGTTTGTTCTCAAACATATAATACAATACTGTTTTGGAAAGGTCAAGTATATTTTTGAAAAATGTGTGTCTTTATTATATAACTTAATGGAATTATTTTCAAGAAATAATTTTATTTATCATATCAAACATATTCAGCATGGCTGTGTTTCTGACAAGGCTTCTGAGCGGTCTGAAAGCGTGTATCTTTCTGACCTCCACTTTGTCATCAAATACAATCCCTATATAAACAAGGCCTACAGGTTTTTCGTCAGTTCCTCCTCCGGGTCCTGCAATACCGGTAACCGATATGCACAGTCTGCTGCCTGAAACTTTGTGAAGTCCCAGCGCCATTTCTCTTGCCGTCTGCTCGCTTACCGCTCCGTATCTGTCAAGTGTTTCGTGCCTTACTCCCAGCTCCTCGATTTTGGCTCTGTTGCTGTAAGTTACAATACCTCTGTCGAACACTGCTGATATTCCCTCTATATCCGTAAGAGTTTTGGCAAATAATCCTCCTGTACAGCTTTCGGCACAGGATATTGAAATATTTTTTTCAAGAAGCCTGCGGCCTGCAACCTGATAAAGTTCCTCGTCATCCAGACTGTATATGTACTCACCTACAAGCTCCTGTACCTTTGATGTCATATCGTCAACCGCCTGCTGCGCCTCCTGCAGGGTTTTGCGCTTGGAGGCAACTCTCACGCATGCCTCGCCCTCCTTGGCATAAGTGGCTATTGTAGGGTCTGTCTGCGCGTCAATCAGCGGAAGCAGCTCTGTTTCAAGCTGTGATTCCCCTATCCCAAAGGTTCTTATCTGCCTGTAGTATATTACTTCCTCAGATTTTGATTCAAGATAAGGCTTTGCTTTTTTGATGAACATATTAATCATTTCTCTTGGAGGTCCCGGCAGACATATGGCAGTCTTGCCGTCTATCTCAAGCGCAAATCCCGGCGCTGTTCCCTGATCGTTATCAAAGACCTCCGCTTTTGACGGAAGCCACGCCTGCTTGTAGTTGTTTTCGGTCATTTTGCGGCCGCGCTTTGTCATTACGGCTTCAAGAGCCTCAAGGCTTTTCTGATGCAGCACCAGCTCATCTCCCATGGTTTCACATACTATTTCCTTGGTAAGATCATCCTGTGTAGGTCCGAGGCCTCCTGTTGTGATTATAAGGTCGCAGTCCTTGAACGCAAGCTCGATAATCTCTTTGAGGCGCTCCGGATTGTCGCCTACCGTATAATGATACATAACGTCAAAACCCATTGCATTAAGCTGCTGTGAAAGGTATACGGTGTTTGTATTTACCACCTGTCCGAAAAGTAATTCTGTTCCAACGCTTAAAACCGCCGCTCTCATAATGCCTCCTTTACATTGAAAAGACTGATTTGTTCTTTGCTATATATTCTATTCCCGAGTAAACTGTCATAACAAGAGAAGCCCACAGGAATATGCTGCCTATTGTAAGTATTATGCTGATTTCGGGAAGTGTTACCGCAAGCAGAAGTACAGGTACCGCTATCATCTGCAGCACTGTCTTGATTTTGCCGCTCATGCCTGCCGCAATTACAATACCTTCAGATGCCGCAACGGTTCTCATTCCCGCTATTGCAAATTCTCTTGCAAGTATGATTATTAAAATCCACGCAGGGATTATGCCATCCTCTACCATAAGACAGAAGGCTGAATAAACCAGTATCTTGTCTGCCAGAGGGTCCATTATTTTTCCGAAGTTTGTCACAAGATTATATTTTCTCGCTATTTTACCGTCCAGCATATCCGTAAGTGATGCAAGTATGAAAATTATAAAGGCGGGAAGATAAAGCTCAAATATATAGCACACCACGAAAAACGGTACCGCTATCATTCTTCCCATTGTAAGCTTGTTTGGCAAGTTCATATTATACCTCCGTTCCTGCCAGATCATAGTCAAAGGCATCATCTATATGCACCATAACCATATCGCCCGGCTTATGTTCCTGTTTTCCTGTAAATATAACAGCGTTGTCGATTTTAGGCGCATCATATCTGGTGCGACCTATATAGCTTCCGTCCTCGTCGATTTCGTCAACTATAACCTCCTGAACCGTATCAATCTTGCTGCGGTTTTCTTCGAGGGATATTTCCATCTGAAGCCTCATAATGCTGTCCGCGCGCTCCGTTTTGATTTCTTCGTCTATCTGATTTGGCATCTGTCCTGCGACAGTCCCCTCCTCCTGCGAGTATGCAAACACTCCAAGCCTTGCAAATCTCTGCTCTGCTACAAAGTCATAAAGGGTGTCAAAGTCCTCTTCGGTTTCTCCCGGAAATCCTGTTATTAGAGTAGTCCTTATATGAATATCCGGTATCTGCTCCTTGAGCTTTGCTATTTTGTCCGTAATGGATCTGTTTGTGGATCTTCGCTTCATAGCTTTAAGGATATTGTCCGATGCATGCTGGATAGGTATATCAAGATAATTGCATATCTTGTCATCTTCTCTGATTGTCTGTATCAGCTCATCGGTAATTCTGTCCTCATAGCAGTACATAAGCCTTATCCACCTGATGCCGTCTATCTGACAAAGCTGTTTCAGAAGCTGCGGCAGTCTGTATTCACCGTAAAGGTCATAGCCGTAATAGGTCGTATCCTGCGCTATCAGTATAAGCTCTCTGCAGCCTGCCTCTGCCAGCGCTTTGGCCTCTGCTATAACCGCTTCCTGCCTTTTGCTTCTGTAGTTTCCGCGTATAAACGGAATAATGCAGTAGGCGCATCTGTTATTGCAGCCCTCCGCTATTTTGAGTGTAGCGCTGTACATGCTGCCGTCCGCTCTGACTTTAACCTCAGGCAGCTCTGTTTCGGTGCATGAATTTGCGATGATTTTTCGCTCGTCAAGGCTGTCAAGAAGCGCAGGCAGCGTTTCGTAGTCATTAACTCCCAGAAATGCGTCAACCTCCGGCATTTCATCAAACAGCTCGCTGCTGTATCTCTGGGAAAGGCAGCCCGAAACTATAAGTTTTTTGCCGTACTGCTTGTAATCCGCCATCTCAAAGATGCGATCTATGGACTCTTTTTTGGCATCGTTGATAAATCCGCAGGTGTTTACCATAATAACATCAGCCTCCGACGGCTCTGTTGTCAGTGTATGTCCGCTGTCCTCCAGTATTCCTGCGGCAGTTCTGCTGTCATAAAAGTTCTTGGGACAGCCAAGTGTATCAATGTATATCTTCATCTGAATTTTCCTCTGGTAAATTTTCGTTTATATTGTGCAGCTCCTCCTCGGTCATAAATACCTGTCTCGGTCTGGAGCCGTCCTGAGGTCCTACAATGCCTCGTTCCTCCATCATATCTATTATTCTCGCCGCTCTGTTGTAGCCTATTCTGAAGCGCCTCTGGAGCATGGATACCGATGCCTGTCCGCTCTGTACCACAAGTTCTATGCAGTCATGGAGAAGCTCGTCACTGTCGTCTGCTTTCATTTCAGGCGGCATATCTGTTTTTTCGATGGTATTTATAACGTCGCTTGAGTATTCAACCTCCTGCGCCTGGTCCTTTACAAATCTGATTATGCTGTTAACCTCGCTGTCCGATATGAAGCATCCCTGAACTCTTACAGGCTTGCCCATGCCAAGCGGATTGTAGAGCATATCGCCTTTTCCGACCAGTTTTTCCGCTCCGCCCATATCTATAATGGTTTTGGAGTCGTGAACAGATGACACTGCAAATGCTATTCTTGACGGTATGTTTGCTTTGATTACACCTGTAATTACGTCAACCGACGGTCTCTGGGTCGCAACGATAAGGTGCATTCCCGCAGCTCTTGCCATCTGCGCCAGTCTGCATATGGATTCCTCAACCTGTGACGGAGCCGCCATCATAAGATCTGCAAGCTCGTCAATGATTATTACTATCTGAGGCATTACAGCGTCAAAATCCTTTTCGGCTTTTTTCTTATCGTTGTAACCTTCAAGATTTCTTTCGCCCTCTTCCGCGAATTTCTTGTAGCGGTCGTTCATTTCGGCAACAGCCCAGTTGAGTGCTGCCGCAGCCTTGGTCGGCTCTGTAACAACCGGAATGAGAAGATGCGGTATGCCGTTGTAATTGCCAAGCTCAACGACTTTCGGGTCCACAAGCACCAGCTTAACCTCATCAGGCTTTGCCTTGTAAAGTATGCTGGCTATAATGCTGTTGATGCATACGCTCTTGCCTGAGCCTGTAGAGCCTGCAATAAGCAGGTGCGGCATTCCCTTGAGGTCACCTACCACGGGTTTTCCCGATATGTTTTTGCCTACGGCAAAGCTGATTTTCGATTTGGAGCTTTTGAATTCCTTTGAGTCAATTATCTCTCTGATATTTACTGCATTTATTTTGTCGTTTTCGACTTCTATGCCTACTGCGGCCTTGCCCGGTATAGGAGCCTCTATTCTGATACTCTTGGCCTCAAGATTAAGGGCTATATCATTGGAAAGTCCCACGATGCTGCTTACCTTGACGCCGGGTCCCGGGTGTATCTCATACCTTGTAACCGTAGGTCCCGGAATTGCATCTACAACCTTGGCGTCCACATTGAAGCTGTTTAATGTCTCTTCAAGCTTTCTTGTTTTTTCTGCAAGGTCTGTAAGGTCTGCGCCTTTGCCCGACGGTTTTTTGAGCAGGTCAATAGGCGGCATTATGTATTTTGCGGCAGGCTTGCTCTTGTTGAACTCTTTGGCGTCAAGAGTTGCAGAAGCCGCCTGCGCATTTGATATTTTTTCGGGTTTTTTGACTTCCTCTGCCGAAGCTTCCTTCTCCGCAAAGCCTCTGCCGTCGACAAAGCTGGTGTTTTCCTCAGGCACCTCTATTTCAATCTGCTGCTCTGAAATATTGTCATTTTCGTCAATGCTGTCGCTGTAGTTTTCGTATGCGCCTGTATATCCTGTTTCCTCATGACCCATATCGCCCTCGGAATACCCGTCGTTAAGACCATAGCCCGGTGAAGCAAGGCTTTCCTGGCTTCCGTCAAGACCGTAGCCCTCCGCTTTGCTCTCTCCGCCCTTACCTCTTGCAAGTGAGTCGTCTATCATATACTCCAGGATTTTTCTCTGGCTGTCTGATATGCGCGCTTTTTGGATTGCCTTGCTCATCTTTTTGTAGTCGGCAGGCTGATATACCGATGCTGCCGGTCTGACCGGCGCAGGTATCTCCTGTTTTGCCGGAGCTATTTCAAGCTGCTGCTCCGTTTCCTTTACAGGCGGCAGCTGTTTTGTTTCGGTGTTCTGTCTTTTTTCTTTTTTAATGCGTCGTTTTTCGGCTCTCTCCTCGGATTTCTCCTGCCAGTTGACCATACCCGCATACGGCTTGTCGGCTATAAGGATTACGGAGATTAAAGCCACTACTCCGGCAAATATATATGCTCCTGCAACGCCTATGATTTTTACGAGAAGAATTGCAAAAATCATACCTAGAACTCCGCCGTTTTTAAGTTCTGTACCGGCTGTATATATGTCACCAAGTCCCAGTATCGGCACCACCGGATCCTTGACGTCCACAAACCGTACGGAGTTTCCTATCGCTATATCAAAGAAAAGCACTACAAAGAATATAGTCGACAGAGTGCTCAGAATTTTGGTTCTGCCCGCAAGCATAAGTCCGCCGTAAAGCAGAAGGTAAAACGGCAGCGTATACGCAATCACGCCAAAGCAGCCCTTGAAAAAGCTGCCAAGGGCGTCGCCGATTACTCCCGTAACGCTGAAAAACATTGCGATTGCAAGAAATATTCCAACCGCAATTATTACAAGAGCCTGTATTTCTCTGACCTTGCGGAGCTGATTTGCATCAGCTTCCGAAACCGCAGACTGTTTTTTGTTTTTGTTTTTTGTTCCCGGAGGTCTGCCCGGTGATTTTTTCTTTTGTGCCATAAGCTGTCCTCTATGATAAAACTGCATATATTACCATTGCAATTCCCAGCGCCCATGTATAGAACGAGAAATAAGTCAGTTTTTTGTTTGAAACTATTTTAATCATGCCCTTGATTGCAAAGAGCCCTGAAACTGCTGAAACAATAACGCCTACCACAACAGGAATAACAAGGCTTGAGTCCATTCCCGCCTCAAATGCCGCAGGAGTCTCAAGTATTGCAGAGCCTAAAATCGGCGGTATAGATATAAGGAATGCAAATCTTACTGCCCATTCTCTTTTGAGTCCGCAGGCAAGACCTCCTACAAGAGTACTTCCCGATCTTGATATTCCCGGCGCTATTGCAACTCCCTGCAAAAGACCCACTATGAGTGCGTGTTTGAATTTGGTGTTTCTGATATTGTTGATACCCTTGCCGTATTTTTCTGCAAACCACAGCATCGTACCTGTGATAAGCAGCGCTATACCTATTGCAAGCACCGAATTATATAAGGCTGCAAACATATCGTTAAACAGTACCCCTATTATTCCTGTAGGTATTGTGGCAACAATTATAAGCCAGCACATTCTTCTGGTGGCGTTCTTGTTGACGTTAAGGCTTCTGGTTGTAACAAGGTCCTTGATGCTTGCAAAAAATTCATAAATAAGGCCGAGTATATCTCTCCAGTATACTATGCATACTGAAATCAGTGTTCCTATGTGTAAAAGCACTGCAAACGGCAGCACGCTGTCCGGGTTCATACCGAAGAAATGCTGTGCAAGTGCAAGATGTCCCGAACTGCTGACAGGCAGAAACTCCGCCAGCCCCTGAATAAGCCCTAATATTATCGCCTGAATTAAATTCAAAATGTATACCTCCTGATGATTATATTCATACCTAGTAATTATACCACAACCGCAGGGGTGTTAAAAGATGTTAAATATATATTCTTGCCTCATTGATTTTATTAAAAAGCTGCGCTAAACTTATTTTAACAACTGAGCGAGGACTGTTCTCCCCACCGTCAAGGCGGCACAGACTGTCCAAGGACCCCGGTTTTTATTTTTGTCAAACAAAAAACTGCCATACTTAATCGCACAGCAGTTTTAACTCTATTTTTTTCTTACCGGTATCTGTACCTCTGTCAGATAATCCTCCCGGCTTTCTTTGTTCCACGGGCCGTCTATGGTGCTGCTTCTGCCGCCGCCCGCCGCTTCATATCCGTTTGCTTCAATAAAGATAACAGCAGAAAACAGCATTACCACTGCAGGTGTCAGACACAGCAGTACTGCAGTAAGCGACAACGGAACTCTTGTAACAGATTCATTAAAAAAAATATTCATACCTGTTGTCCCCAGTATCCCGGCACACGCAAATATCCATATATCCCTGATTCTGATCTTTAAAAGACTCCTGTCAAATACAAGAAACAGTATAAGGAGTATCAGCACTGCCGGCAGCACTCTTGCCGCAAGTATTGAAATATTGTCAAATCCCGCCCTCGTAAATATCCTTACAAATACACCTACACTTCCAAATGAAATACCTGAAAGAACGGCAAAAATAAGTGCGGTGTTTTTATTCATTATAATCACCTTTCCTGCCTGTATTCAGTTATTTTACCATCTGATATCAGATAGGCTTCACCTATTATCTCAGCTTTACCGTCCCTGATCAGCACATAGCTTCCGTCAGGTATGGCATATATTTTCCTGCCGTAGCTGTCTTCTGATGCAACTTCTCTGATAAGATGTTTCCCGTCAAGATACTTGTCCTTCAGCACATTGTAATGCGGCAGTATCATGTAGTCCATAAGCCCAAGTCCGTCTGTAAATCTGACGTATTCGGGATCCAGCACCTCACCTTCAAGCTCAGGCTGCGCATAAACCTCGCTGCCGCTGTTCATGGTGCCGCCGCTTACTCCGATTATTATACCGTTAAATTTATGTATGAATGGTTTAAGTCCGATTTTCTTGTAGAAGATATTCTGTGTAAGAGTGTGTCCGCCTGATAGAATTACAACATCACGGTCTTTAATAAGCTCAGGAAGCTTATCTCCGTTTCTGCCGTCACAGATTTCGATTTCTGCGGCTGAAAGGTCGCTTAGTCTGAAAGCGTCTGCAAAGTTATCTCTCATACTGTTGTTTTCTTCGATATTATCAGGCTCTGCGCATATAAGAAGTATTCTGGAGTTGTCTTTCCATACATCTGTGAGTTTGTCCAGAAATCCGTTTCTTTCATCAAATTTATATGGCTTGCGCACTCCGTATTCTTCATAATAGCCTCCGGGACTGCTTGTAAGAAATGCAATCATAGTTACTCCTTTCACTCTTAAAAAGACTGCAAATGATATACAATCTGCAGTCTTTAATGTCTACCTGTTATTTAGCTGTAATGTAGCCTTTGTCTGTAAGTGCTTCTGCGCAGAGGATTGCACCGCCCGCAGCGCCTCTTACTGTATTGTGGGCAAGACCTATGAATTTGAAGTCATAGATGCTGTCCTCTCTTATTCTTCCTGCTGTTACACCCATACCGTTTTCGTAGCCGCAGTCAATCTTAGCCTGTGGTCTGTTGTCTTCTTCGAAGTATTTAATGAACTGTTTAGGTGCGCTTGGCAGATTGTGTTCCTGAGGGTATCCTCTGTAGTTTTCGGCTGCTTTGATAAGCTGTTCTTTGGTTGGTTTTTTCTTGAACTTAACAAATACGGCAGCTGTATGACCGTCTAAAACAGGTACTCTTACGCACTGGCAGGTAATCTTTGGCGACTCTGCTCTGACGATTTTGCCGTTCTCGATATGTCCCCATATTTTAAGAGGTTCGTCTTCACTCTTAGCTTCCTCTCCGCCGATATAAGGGATAATGTTTTCGACCATCTCAGGCCAGTCTGCAAATGTCTTGCCGGCGCCTGAAATTGCCTGATATGTTGTTGCTACCACTTCGTATGGTTCAAATTCCTGCCATGCGTTTAAGATAGGAACATAGCACTGTATTGAACAGTTTGGCTTAACTGCAATAAAGCCTCTCTCTGTTCCCAGTCTTTTTTTCTGGTCTGCAATGATTTCAAAATGATCATCATTGATTTCCGGAATTACCATAGGTACATCATCTGTCCATCTATGAGCTGAATTGTTTGATACTACAGGAGTTTCTGTTTTGGCATAAGCTTCTTCTATTGCTTTGATTTCTTCCTTGCTCATATCAACTGCGCTGAAAACAAAATCAACTGTAGATGCAACATGCTCAACGTCATTAACGTTCATTACCACTATCTTTTTAACGGATTCAGGTATAGGGGTGGTCATCTTCCATCTTCCGCCTACTGCTTCTTCGTAGGTCTTGCCAGCGCTTCTTTCACTAGCTGCGATAGTTACGACTTCATACCAAGGATGATTTTCAAGTAGTGATATAAAACGCTGTCCTACCATACCGGTACCGCCAAGTATACCTACTCTTAATTTTTTATCCAAATTGTTCACCTCTCTCCTAAAATTATTGTTAATACATAAAAAATATGACTCTATTTTATCATTCAAACACTAATTTTGCAAGTAAAATATATATTTTTTTATTATTCAGCAACAAAATACAATTCTACCCTGCTCAAGAAATTATCCCAAAAGCCTTATCTGCTATAAGACCCTTTAAATATATATGCGCACTCTGCATATTCTTTTACATATTTTTCACACCATATTCCCGATATTTATCTGTCATACCCTCTCCGGCCTGTAACTACTCACCTGCTTTGTCTGCTTCTTAATATCTTCTCTGCGCTTTCACACTTCCCATTCCTTTTTCATATATTATCAGTAAATATGAAAGAAGGTGCTTTTTTGTCAATATTCAAAGGTGCAGGCACAGCCCTTGTAACTCCGTTTAAAGACGGCACTGTCGACTGGGACTCTCTCAATTCGCTTATCCAGTGGCAGCTTGATGAAAAAATCGACGCTATAATCTCCTGCGGCACTACGGGAGAGGCTTCAACATTAAAAGACGATGAGCATATAGAGGTTGTTAAGTTTACCGTAAACAAGGTACAGCAGTGGGCTCTCAGGGAACATTCCGATGAAAGCGTATTTTATGGAGTTCCTCTGGAAAAGCGCATACCTGTAATTGCAGGCGCAGGAAGCAATGATACAGACCATGCCATAGAAATGGCTCAGACCTTAGAAAAGCTCGGAATAGACGGACTGCTGCTGGTAACCCCCTACTACAACAAGTGCAGCCAGAAAGGACTGATAAAGCATTATGAAAAAATTGCAGACTCAGTTAAAGTCCCTTGTATTCTCTATTCAGTACCCGGTCGTACAGGAGTCAATATCTTTCCTGATACCGTATTTTATCTGGCAGATCACCCCAACATCATAGGCATCAAGGAAGCCAGCGGTGACATCTCACAGGTATGCAGTATATCAAGAGCAATTTCCGAAAGCTTCGATGTGTACTCAGGAAACGATGATATGACAATTCCTATGATGGCTCTTGGAGCAGCAGGCTGTATATCAACAGCTTCAAATATAGTTCCAAATGATGTACATAGGATGACACACGCATATCTTGACGGTGATACTGACAGGGCAAGAGAAATGCAGCTTAATATGAAGCCTCTCATAGACGCTCTGTTTGCAGATGTAAACCCTATTCCCGTAAAGGCTGCTCTAAGCTTTATGGGAAAAATACAGCCAGAGTATAGACTGCCTCTTTGTGAAGCCTCAAACGCAGTACTGTTTAACCTGATGGCTGAAATGAAAAGGTACGGACTGACACTCCCCGAATTATAGCGGTAATATCTGTTTTTGCTATTCCTTTATTAAGTGACTTGTGCTATACTTGTCTAAAAGCACTGCAACAGCATATAGTATAGCCTGTTGCAGAAAATAGTTAAGATTATGCAATATATTTTAATCTTTGTATTGACAAGTCTTAACTTCAAAGTTATAATGTTAACGTTGCAAATTAAACAAATTTGAATTATACAAACTAATGAATAAAAGGAGGTGTAGCAATGGCAGTACCAAAAAGGAAAACATCTAAGGCAAAGAGAAACAGCAGAAGATCTGCAAATATGAAGAAAACCGCTCCCGGTTTATCAATTTGCCCACAGTGTCATGAACCTAAGCTTCCGCACAGAGTTTGTCCTAATTGCAATTACTACGATGGCAAGGAAGTTGTTGCTTCAGAAATCTAATAGACACGAAAACTACACCCTTCGGTTTCCCGAAGGGTGCTTTTATTTTTGTTACATTTTAGTATGCAGATTAATATACTGACCGTGTTTTTTAGTCCTGCTCCTGCCGTACTGTATTGCAAACACAGGGCATCTGTGCAGACAGCCCAGACACATTGTACACTGCTGCTTTATCCATACGGGTCTGCCGTCTTTAATCTCAATTGCCTTAACCGGGCATTTTCTCTCACACAAACCGCAGCCTGTGCAGTTGCTCTCAACATAAAGATTAGCTGTGCGCCTCATTCCGTCATAAACCATTGCCGCTATTGCAAGAGTAAATGACGGTAGCTGCCGTTTCATGCGTTTTCGTCTGTCTCCTGCAAGTATGCTTTCTGCTGTTTGTGCTATCTCTGACTCAGCCGCCGCATTTATGGCTTCCACTTTGCGAGCATCTGACAGATTGAATATAGGGGTCCAGGTGTCAGGCATTCTGATACTGTATACGCTGTCAATCTCTATATTCTTCTCTCTAAGAAGCCTGCGCATTTCGTGAACTGTCGCGCCCGGAGAGGTTCCGTAGGTTGATACAAAGTATACATAAGTGTTCTCTGAAACCGTAATTTCAGTATTCTGTATGAACTCTCTGACTATGCTTGGAAGCCTCCAGCCGTATGTCGGCGCTATAATCCCAAGCCTATTTTCATCTCTGAAATCAGCTTTTTCTCTGCCGTTCATAAATTCAAGGATTGATTTAGCCTCATCTTCTGTTTTTTGTGCAAGCACCTTCGCGGTATGTTTGCAGTTGCCTGTTGCACTGAAATATATAATCATAATCTATACCTCTGTCACTTACAGCTTTAAAAGTTTTCTCACCGTACCTGCTGTCCGTATAGTTATTTCACTACCTACAGCTTCTCTTGCTGTCTTTGCCCACCAGTTGGTCTTTCGGTAGTCTTTGCGTGCAAATGACCAGAAAACAGCATTCTTGTAGTTGTACACCCTTTCATATTCCGCTTTTGGTTCTCCCAGTGCGCTGTAAAGTCTGTCATAGTCTACAGATGGGAACATAAATATGAGGTTGTCGTAAATATCCTTATCATCACTTCCCCACCACTTCGGAGCATTTGCAAGTATGTATGCAAGCTCCTCCTGCAGTATTACAAGTACGGGGATATCCAGCTTAAACCTGTCCTTAATCATCGCCATTATATTCTCAGAAATACTCCCCTTATCCTCTGCATCACTGTCAAAAGCAACATTGCCGCTGTTAAGATAGGTGGAAACTGCTGTGTAACCCGCTTCCGCAAAGCCTGTTTTAAGTTCTGCCATAGATATTTTGTTTTTGCCACTTATGTTTATGCCTCTTAGAAGCGCTATATATCTTTTCATTTATCTCTCACCCCTGCTTCATATATGCAGTATCTTCTTTTTAAGATTATCCATTGCCTGCGGATTGCCTGAAATTATTGCCCCGACAGTTTCACATCCGTCAAGCCTGTCACAGCTGCCGCAGGTTTCCATCCCCTTACTCTCTGCACATTTTCTGATAAGGCAGATGTCATTACAGAATGGTGTCTTAACGCCCTCTATGCGACAGCCCACGCAGTTTATCATCTGAGGAGTAATCTCTTCCACAGCTTCGCTGTTTTCTCTCTCAGAGCCTCATCATTATTAACAGTTGCAATGCGGGCATCACATTGCTCGCAGTCAAGACCGCAATATCCAATCAGTTCTTTCATTGTATGTACCTCCGTCATATACCTAAAATGTAGAATCCGTTGTATTGTTTCGATGCCTCAAGCCAGCGCAAAATCTTCTCGTAATCCAAAGGGCTGTCTATGCGTATACCGTCTATAACGGTATTTGTCACTGACGGCACATAATAATTGATGCCGTATATATCAACAGCACCCTGCTTGAGACTGTTATATATACCGCAGTCAAAATATTTACCGTACTCTATGTAAAACCTGTCCGCATCACTTACATACAGCGAGTCTTTCCTTCCGTTCTCAATACTGTCTACCGCCACCAGCTCCCTTATATCAGTATCCGCAGGTGCCCTGCAAAACTGCAATTCAATAAATGCTGAGCCTTGAAGCGCGCACTTTTCCTCATATGTGTAAAATATCAAATATATATTCCCTTTCTGTATTCATTCCTTAGATTTGCTTCGCAAATGGGGTTAGGTCATTTCGCCGTAGCTTTCTGCCAATCGTGCTTCGCACTCTTGGGAAAGCCTTGAACACCTAACTTGGCGAAGTATAAGCCTTAGTAGGTGTCATGTAAGAGTTCTCCGGCTTACGAAGATAGCCGGCTAAGAACTTACTACTACGTTTGACCTACTAACGATTTGTTTCACAAATCGAGTTAGGTCATAATAAATGGTTTTTTGACATAGTCGGAGTACTCATACATATTCCTGCCTGTAAGCAGGTTGTATATGTCTGAAGAAGCTATGTCATATTTGAGTACACTGTCTATTTCTGACGTGTCCTCTCTGTTGATATTGGTTATCACAGGGATTGAGGCACACTCGCTTTTTTTTATATATTTAAGCACCTCTGCTCCTTTGCTGTTAAAACCAAGTATTCTGGCATAGTATTTGTTCTCAGGCATGCTGCCGCAGCCTGCAAGCATCTGGCACAGCACTCTTGATATCCTCGACCTGGTATATCTGCTGCCGCGTATATTATCAATAAGTGAATTTAATGAGCCTGACTTTCTTATCTGACTTTTAATCCTGTTGCCAAGCCCCTCGCCCGCTGACGGAAGCCTGTCCAGTTCCTCTGCCGATAAGGATATAATGTGGCTCATAACGCTGAAATAGTCAAGCCCGCCTATATATCCCTTGTATGGGTAAGGAACAAATTCCGAGAAATCCTCGCCCTTGGCCGCTATACTCCTTATCTTTGAGGCACTTGCAAATATGCCCTCTGTTTCATACGAATGATATCCTCTGTCACTTCTCTTAACCGTGACAGGCTCTATACCGGATTTAATCCTGTTCAGGACCTTGATATACTCTATACCAAGTATATTGTTGGGGCCTGTCATAACGCCGTCATCATCTCCATATGCAAACGAAACAGCCTTGGGATATGTCATTCCCTGCTCCAATGCGCTGTGAAGCCTGTCCTTAAATTCATCAGTTTCAGATGCAAACTTCACAAGAGCATCCACGCTGCCTGCTTCGCTTCCAAAAGAAAGAAAATCAATGCAGCCCAGTCCGTCAAGTATATTAACGGCTCCGTCTGCAAAGACCTGCGCGCTGTTGCAGGCATAAACAAAAGGATTTTCGATTACAAGGTCTGCGCCGCTCATTACCGCTGTCTGCGCTCTGATCCATTTGTCAGCAAAAGCAGGCTCTCCTCTCTGGACAAAGCTGCCGCTCATTACTGCTACAACAGCCTCTGCCCCTGTCAGCTCCTTTGATTTGTCTATATGATATTTATGTCCGTTGTGAAACGGATTGTATTCGCTTATTATTCCTAAAATCTTCATGACTATATAATATCACAATTCACACAATACTGCATAAAAAATATGCTATGACAGCGGCAAAAGCTCCCTGCATAACCTTTATGATAAGCAGATACCACAGCCGTATATTCGTACCTGCCAGCATACTCATCGACTGCCCTATTATCGAAAGACCTCCGAAAGAAATAAAGAAAGAGCACAGCACGACTTTTGTTTTAAAGCACACTGCATATGAAGTTATGGCGTTACAGCCCACAGTCATCTCAAAAACACCTTTTATCACAGACTTCAGTTCAGGCGAGTATATATGATTGAAAAGTCCTGCATAGTCCATAAAATCAGTTATAAACATGAATATGATTATGTATGCAAGTATAATTCCAACCGACTTGAACGCCTGCAATATGGAGTCTGTAAAAATCTCAAGGCTGCCTCTTTTTATCTGCTCATATTCAAGGCTCTGCACCTCATCTGACGGTCTTAAAATGATATAGAATATGATACAGTTGGCCATTGCCGCAAGATAGTGGGAGGCTGCAATTACAGCGCCCCATTTCATATCCCCCAGCATCGAAACACCCACCGTAGCAGTCATAAAGGCAGGTCCCGACAGAGTGCAGAAGCTCAGAAGCCACACAGCTTTTTTGTGCGTTACGGCGTTGCATCTGACCATATCCCCTATTATCTTCGGCCCCATGGGATAGCCTGACATAATGCTCATTGCAAAAGCAAATATTCCGGGCGGAAATACCCTGAGAACACCTATGCCGCCGATAAAATTTATACATATGAAAAAGGGAAGCATTGCCGGTACAATACTGTTTGCCCACAGCATAATGCCTTTCTGGGCAGAAAATATGGACTGCTCCGGACATATTACCATTACAATGCAGCCTGCCAGCGCAAACAGACACAATATCCCCTTTATATTCTTTCTGGCAAAAAATAAAATACCCATACTATATGATATTCATTCAGTACGGGTATATGATATCTAATATTCTTCTTTGTCAGCCTCGACTTCGTCGTGAACCTCAAAAGCCATCTGCTTGATTTCATCTCTGTTGGACTGGAGTGTTTCGTTGATGCCGCTGAATGTGTTTTCAAGGCTGTTGAACATATCTGCAAAATATGTGCCGTTTAACTCCTCCATCTTCTCCTGGAAATTAAACAGGATGCTGTCCATATATTCATAGGTTCCGATTTTAAGCTGCCTTGCCTTTTCCTCGGCAATTGTTATAATCTCCTCTGCCTTTATTTTGGCTTTGATTGTAATATCATTGTTGTCTATGAGAGCCTCCGCCTGTCTTCTGGCATCGCGTATAACCGACTCGTATTCATCCTTGGCCTCTGCAAGAATTCTTCTCTGCTCGCCCTTAATCCACTGCGCCTGCTGAATTTCTTCAGGAAGTTCGGTTCTTATCTCTTTAACTATCTCAAGCAGCTCATCTGCATCTATCATAATCTTTCCTGTAAGAGGAAACCCCGAAGCAGTATCGACGATTTCTTCAATCTCTTCAAGTAACTCTAAAACTTTCATATTATTTCTCCTCTCATTTGCTGAACTTACTGTTCATAAACTCTAAAACTTCCCTTGAAACCAGTCTGTCCACATTTCCGTCTAGCAGATATACTTCCTTTACCATACTTGAGCTGATAAATGAGTATTCCGGTGAGGTCATCAGAAATACAGTTTCGACCTTATCATTGTACAATATTGAATGAAGCTGCGCCATCTGTATCTCACTGTCAAAATCTGTAGTACCTCTCAACCCTCTGATAACAATGTCAAAATCATTGGAATTGACGTAATCAGCCAAAAGTCCCGAAAAAGCATCAACTCTGACATTAGGCAGGTCGGAAGTCGATAATTTAATCATCCCAATCCTCTCCTCCTCTGTAAACATTGAGGATTTCTGAGGGTTTCTGATTACTCCTACTACAAGTTCATCACATAGTTTAGCCGCTCTTCTGATTATGTCAAGATGCCCCATAGTGACAGGATCAAAGGAGCCAGCATATAAAGCCTTTTTTGGCATATGCCATACCTCCATAAATTATTAATGCTATTTTACCAGTTATTTATCGGAATTTCAATAATTTTAACCCAAAAAGAAACGACCCGCAGGGCAAGCCGTTTCCAATCAGAAATCGTTCTATTTTGCAAAACAGTTACATTCGCATTTTTACCTGCCTCAAGGCTTCCTGTTCTCTCCCATGCAAAACTCCTGTATGTACCGTTGCATGTGTATTCTTAACAAAATACGATTCTAGCTCTCTTTTCTGTATATGGTTATATTAATGGTCCCGTAACGTTTCTCCTTGACTCTGACGATACTTCCTATTGCCTCCGGCATATCCTCATAGCCGCCATGCTCTGCAACTATAACTCCGTCATCTGCAAGAATATCAAGCTCATTTATGTGCTGCAGGCATTTGAGCATAAGTCCCTCTTTATATGGAGGGTCCAGCAGAACTATATCCGCTTTCTCATTTATTCTGTCCAGCACCTTTTCGTAGCTGCCTGCAATTACTACAGATTTATCCTCTGCCCTGCAGTGAGCAATATTCTCTTTAATAAGTCTAAGGCTGTCCCTTGAGTTGTCGCCAAAATAGCATTTGCGGGCGCCCCTTGACAGCGCCTCAAGTCCCAGATTACCTGTACCTGCAAACAGATCCACTGTAACCGCATCAAATATATCATTCATAAGCATTGCAAATATCGCTTCTTTGACCTTGCCTGTTGTCGGTCTGACACTTGTATCCTCAGGGGCTGTAATTCTCCTGCCCTTGTATTCTCCTGCTATAATTCTCATATTTCAAGCTCTCCTTGTACTGTTTCTACTTTTAATATTCTAACATACAGGCAGGATTATTAAAACAAAAAAGACAAAACCGCATCAGCTTTTAATGCGGTTTTATCGTAAAGTCTACGTTTTCAAATCAGTGCGTCTGCACTATCTGCCTGATAACTGCTGTTCAGCCATCTCAACAAGCTTCTTAGTCATATAGCCGCCGACATATCCATTCTGACGTGCGGTCATATTCCCCTTATCTGCCTGTTCGTAGTTTGATAAACCGAGTTCGTTTGCAACCTCAGTTTTTAAGTTGTTTAATGCAGGTTTTGCATTAACGTTCATTTTCTGCTGTATTGTCATTTCATTCACCTCCTGACAGTTATTAATTTAACCAGAGGTGAAAAAAGTATGATAAGCAATTATTTCATCTGTTGCCAATTAGATGGCTAATGTGAAACTTTCGCCAAAGCAGCTTTTTATCTTCTCTTTGAGCTTCTGATTTTCGGCCTTCTCAAGCAAAGGGTCGTCAGTCAGAAGCTTTTTTGCTTCGCTTCCGGCGATTTCCATAATCTTAAAATGCCTGCCTATGTCACCGACCTTAAACTCCGGTATTCCGTGCTGTCTGACGCCGAATATCTCTCCCGGACCTCTAAGCTCCAGATCCTTTTCGGCAATATAGAAGCCGTCATTTGAAGCCTCCATAATTTCGGCTCTCTGCGCCGCAATCTCTGATGTCCCCTCATTTATAAGGTAGCAGTAGGACTGATGCGCGCCTCTGCCGACTCTGCCTCTCAGCTGATGAAGCTGCGCAAGCCCGAACCTTTCGGAATTTTCGATAACCATAACAGTAGCGTTGGGAACATTTATTCCGACCTCTATTACAACAGTTGAAACCAGCAAATCCGTCTGCCCGTTATAAAATCTGTCCATTACAGCGTCCTTTTCGGCCTGCTTCATCTCTCCATGAAGCAGCTCAACCGTGTATTCATCAAAGCGCTGACTTATTTCTTCAAACACCTCCGAGGCGGACCTTGCATCTAAAACCTCGGACTCATCAATAAGAGGTGTGACAATATACCCCTGCCTGCCGGATTTTAACTGCTCATTTACAAAATCATAGACTTCATTTCTGCCGTTTCCTGTTACAGCCTTTGTAACTATAGCCTTGCGCCCTGCGGGAAGCTCATCTATAACCGAAACGTCAAGATCGCCGTAGATAACCGCAGCCAGCGTTCTCGGTATGGGAGTTGCGGTCATTACCAGTCTGTCCGGCTTCTCACCCTTGCGGGTCAGCAGACTTCTCTGGTTCACACCGAACCTGTGCTGCTCATCAGTTATAACAAGGCCCAGATTATTAAACAGAACATCGGGCTGTATCACCGCATGAGTCCCTATAAGTATATCCGTCTTGCCTTCTTCAAGTCTGCTTAAAACCTTTTTTCTCTCTGAAGCCTTAAGCCTGCCGCCAAGAAAGTCAACGGTAATTCCAAAAGGCTCAAAGCTCTTTTGAAGCCCGGTATAGTGCTGCCGGGCAAGTATCTCCGTCGGAGCCATTAAAACGCCCTGATAGCCTGATTTTACCGCCTTAAACAGCGCCGCCTCCGCAACCGCTGTCTTGCCTGAGCCTACATCTCCCTGCAGGAGCCTGTTCATAACTCTATCCGATTCCATATCCGAGATAATTTCTGATATAACTCTCTGCTGCGCAGATGTAAGCTTATACGGCATTTTGCCTATATATTCATCTATATCGGCAGCCTTTGAAAACGCAATACCTCCCGCAGCTGTAATGCCTCTGCCCCGCAGAGCCATAAGCGCCGTCTGCATTACAAAGAACTCATCAAACACAAGACGGTACTTCGCTTCAAGAAGCTTCTGCCTGCTTTCGGGAAAATGTATATTATGTATCGCATATTCAAGACTGCATAAATTGTTCTGTGATTTTACGGCTTCCGGCAGATAATCAGCTACACTCTCTGTCTCACCATCTATATACTGCTGCCATTTGCGCATTTCATTCTGTGATATGCCTTTGGTAAGCGGATATACAGGTATAATTCCGCGCAGTATATTATCCCCTGTCTTTGTCATCTCCGGGTGGAGCATCTTAAACTTGCCCTTATCAGCATATATCCTGCCGTAAAATTCATATTCCGTTCCCGGTTTTATGGATTTTGCAAGAAATGCGGCATTAAAAAAAAGCACCTCCATTACAGCGCTTCCGTCATCTGCCGTAATGCGAAGCATATGCTTTCGTCCGTATCTGTTGTTAAACACCCTTGTTACAGTTGCTTTAACAAGAACAACCTGTTCATTATCAGCATCAGAAATTCTGATAACATTTCTTCTGTCCTGATAATCTCTTGGAAAAAGCATATACATATCCTCTACCGTATTTATTCCCATACGGCTTAAGGCTTCTTCTTTTTTGGGACCTATGCCTTTGATTACAGTAATACTGTCGTTTCCTGTCATTATCTAACAACCTCTATATCTCTTTTGATTACCTGCTGCTTTGACTCTATACCCGTAACAAGAATTCTGATTTTGTGAGGTATGTCGCCAAAAGTGACTTTAATGTTTTTCTCTATATAGTCTATTATGCCGTTGGTGACTCTGCTTATGCTTGTACCGAATTTGATTATGAGAAAAATGTTTATGTAAATTCCCTCATCGTCCCAGACTATATCTATATTGCTGCTTTCATCATTTGAAAAAATGTTAAATACAGCTTTGGCATTGCCCAGCCGCACCTTGCCGGAATAAGCGTCAACAGCGTCCGTAACCATCTGGGTTATGATACTTTTGTTTATTCCTATACTGCCGTATTCTGTATCTATATTCCTGAACATATCTATCCTTTCACAAATCAGTGGTTTCTCTCATATTATGATATACAAGACTGTTTAATATATGAGCCACATCTAACATATTAAATAGTTCCTACCTTACAGTAAAACTGAATATCAATAGTAGAACTATTGTAATACACGAGCTGCGTCGAGTGTATTTCTATAGTTCTTACATTACAGTAAAACTGAATATCAATAGTAGAACTATTATATCATAAGAGGTATATTTATGGGTAAGCAAAAAAGAAAAACGAAAAAAATGAATAAATGCTGCTGCAATAATTATTATCAGCTGGGTATAGTTATGGTTATCCTCGGTACAGTAACAATCTGTGCTTTTTTCCTGCCTATGAAATTCTGGATACTGCTTCTGGGAGGCGTGCTTGTATTCTGTGGAATAAAATTATACAGAGAATAGTGGATATCATATGCAATGAATAAAACAACTTTCAAAATCTGTTGATAACTTTATATTGACAAAAATTTTATGACGGCATAATGTTTGAATTTCAACATTTATGCATATTCTCACTATCCACAGGCAGACTTGGATAAAATCGTATACAATTTTTGAAATTCTGTGGGAAAAGTGTGGCAGTGTTGAAAACAATGGCTTTATCATCTGTGGACAACTTTTGGGAAATATGCAAAAGTCATAATTATTCTATGCACTTTTTACATTAATTGCAAAGTACAAGTATGCTTATTTTTATACAGAATTTGCTCATACCATATCTTGTGTTTTCAAATAATTACAAACCTATAAATCAGGCGGTTTATCGAAAACAGCCGTCTTCAGCACAAACTACATATAGTAAAAATACTGCACCTGTGAAATGACAGGATTAATAATAATCAGCTTAAGTGTCCCGCAAATGAAAAAGAAACTGATAATAATATTAGCAACAGCAATTCTGTGTATCGCATGTGTTTACATATATCCTATATGCCAATCCCCTGCCGGAGATACTGCCGCAAGCAGAGAGGAAATACTAAATTCCTCTGTTCAAAAAGGCAGCGACTGGTCCATAGTAAAGGAAACCGAAATCGACAACTATATTATAAATGCTGCATGCAGCAGCGGCAATACGGCTCTGCTTGCTGTTTTTGAACCCAAATCTGACAAGGGATACAGCTTTGTAAACTCAACCTGAGCTCCGCCAGTGAAATTATTATCTCAAATACCGTAATCAAAGGAAAGCAATATAATCTGATTTGGTTTAACGGCACACCTACAGAATATGCACAGGTCACCTATACGGAAGACGGTAAAAAGCCTGTGAAGCTGAAATTTGATACGAAGAATATGGATATTATCTGTTATCATTATCCGTCAGACGCATATTCTATGAATGTCTGCTACTATGACAGTGACGGAAACAGATATGAATAAAAACAATCCCTGAAAGCTCCGGTTAAACCTTGGTTTTCAGGGATTAATATTTCATTTATATTTATCTGCTGATAGAAATTCTTCCTTAATAATTATGGTGTTAAAACCGCCTTAACATTAAATGCTAAGGTTTCTTCGCTGTACATTTAACGGCTTTATTCTCTGTCAAACCCGCAGCGTTCAAGAATTTCAGCGGCTTTTTCGGCAAATTCAAAATTTGCTCCCCAGCTTATGTTAAGAAGTCCCTCGCCGCCTCCAAAGCCTGCAATATCGGCAGTCTGCGACTCCTCTGATTCGGTCAGCATAACCGTAAGTCCCGCATAACTTCCGTTTCTGAAATAGAATCTCTCGAAATTAAGGAGTATAATTTCTGCACTTCCCGCGGTTCTGACCACCTCTGAAATAAGCTCCGCATTAACGCTGTTTTTCAGAAGCTCAGACGCCTCATCTATCTTCTTTGTAAAATTACCTTTTAATTTATATACCGCATCGCTCATACTATTAATCCTCCAGATATTTACTTTCTTGTTTATCAGATTTATTCACTCTGCCTCTTAATTTTGAACCGGCAGTCGAAATTGCTCCAAGCTTCTTTCCCGGCAGCTTCAAATCAAGTCCAAGTACAGCATTTATTATCCATATAAACAGCACCAGCGTAAGCACCGGAATTACACACGAGGTTATAAGCAGAAGCGCCGCCGCCTCAATGAAATTTCCAAGAGCATTTTCGGCTTTTCTGACTATCTCCGAAACGCCTCCCTTGAGGCTGCTCAGCCATTTTGAAACAGCGCTTTCATCCTTGCCCGCATTGCTGTTTAAAATCTCTGCCGTTTTGTCTGTTTCCTGTATATTCTCCTCTATTGATACCGAATATGTTTCCTCGATAAATCCTGTTACCCATGTGCTTGCAGGAACCAGAATTACTATGCACAGCCCTAAAACGACTGATTTTCTGGCAATCCTAAGACACCGCTCGCTTCGCGTATACAAAAATACGGCAATCAGCAGACACGCCAGCGGAATCAGCACTCTGAAAGCTGCAATACCTGCAAAGGCAAGCATATATTTTTCCAGAAATATTGCGCACAGTACAATCATAAAGGTTGAACTCAAATCCGCCAGTTTGTCGGCCAGCGGAGTTGCAACATCTCCCGGTATTATCGTAAGTCCTGTGGATATGGCCGCGGCAGATGCCGTCATTGCCAGAACACTGTTTCTTTTTTCATCAAGGGTTTCTATAGTCTTGGCATATGTCTGCGGAGATGAAAAATGCTCCGCAAGCACTGTCGCCGACACTGCCCCTATCGCTATTATAATTACTACCGCAATTGCTCTTTTTAATCCGACATTCATAACTTGTTATCCTCATATGTTTACAGCTCAAGCTCATACATTGTCATTGCCAGCGCTGCAATTCCCGCAGTTTCCGTTCTGAGTATGGTTTTGCCAAGACTAACACATTCATATTTCCTGAGGTTCTCTGCCTCGCTGTCTGAAAATCCGCCCTCAGGCCCTATTACTATAGCAACAGTTTCAGGCTTATCTTTGAGATTTCTAAGGGCGTCCTTGATAGTCCTTCCTGTTTCGTTTTCGTAGGGAAACAGCACTAAATCAAAGTCCTTAAGCATATTCATCATCTCGCTGTGATTAACAGCGTCTGCAATACCGGGAACGATTCCTCTCCTGCACTGCTTGCAGGCCTCATCGGAAATCTTTTGCCATCTCTCTGTTTTTTTGCCAATCTTGCCGTTATCATTAACGACGGTTCTTTCCATAAATACAGGCACGATGCTGTCTATTCCAAGCTCTACGCATTTCTGAACAATCAGATCCATTTTGCCTGCCTTTGGTATGCCCTGAAACAGAGTAACCCTTGTCTCTGGCTCTCTTGCAAAGCTCTGTTTGTCAGTAATTCTAAGGGTCACCTCTATAGCCGTTATTTCTTCTATAGCGCCCTCATATTCCCATTTCTGTCCGTCTGAAATCTCAACAGTATCTCCCGGCTTTAATCTCAGCACCTTTTTGATATGGTGAATATCATCGGCATCTGTAATATATATATATTTATCCGAAATGTTTTCGGGCTCTGTAAAAAATCTGCTCATTACTGCTTAATTCTGGCCGCAATAATGCACCATTCTCCTTTTTTCAGAATTTCTATAATCTCAAATCCGCAGCGTTTCAGGGTTTCACAGACTTCCTCTTCCTTGAAATCTATTATCCCTGAGGATATATATATTCCTCCGTCCTCAAGATGCTTTGCCACATCCTCTGTTAGCATCATTACAAGGTCCGCCATAAGATTTGCGACAACAATATCGGCTCTGTAGGATACGCCTTTGGTGAGATCGCCGTATCTTGTATCCACATACTCCGATACGTTATTAAGCTCTACGTTTTCTCTGGTTACCTCGACTGCAACAGGGTCTATATCTATTGCAAGTATGTCCCTGCTTCCAAGAAGCGCTGCCGCTATTGAAAGTATTCCGGAGCCGCAGCCAACATCAAGAACCTTGTCTCCCGGCTTCATATATTTTTCCATAAGCTGTATGCAGCCCGAGGTCGTTTCGTGGGTACCTGTGCCGAACGCCATGCCGGGATCTATCTCTATTACAAGCTCCTTCTCACCTGCCTCGTAGTCCTCCCATGTAGGCTTAATCACTATTCTGTCTGTGATTTTAGCAGGCTTGAAGTATTCCTTTCATTTATCTACCCAGTCCTCATCGTCAACGATATTGTCCTCAACATACAGTCTGCCAAGCTTGACATCCCAGCCGAAAAGACCTTCCATTTCCTTGCTCTTGAGCATCATCATCTTGAGCTTGAGCTGCTGAAGCGCCGCTCTGCCCTCCTCATTATCGTCAAAGTAAACTATAACCTTGTGTTCTGTGTTTACAGGAAAAGCTTTCTCGTCAACATAGTCCCATTCATAGCCTTCTTTTTTGTCCATAATGTTTTTGATTTCATCGGGGTCTTCTACTGTGGCTCCCTCAATTCCCATCTTGAGAAGCTCCGCTGTAACCTCCTCGACGCCTCTGCTGTTTGTGAATATCTTTGCTTCAATATATTTCATATGATTTCTCCCTCGTTTTAATTAATTTGTAACTTGAAATATTATATACTATTGCTTACTGCCTTTTCAACAGCCTTATACAATTAAGTCAAAAAACTTCACGCCGGAAACCGTATTCCTACAGTCTCCGGCCGTAAATTTACATAAGATTTTCGAACTGCTTCATATCGGGCATTATTCCCGCTTCCCTGCTTTCAATGGCTTTTACCACATCATTGTATACTCTCTTTGAAACAGGGTATTTGTATATCATATATGCAGAGCCTATCATAAGCAGCGCAGGTATTACGGCAAATGAATTCTCAACCCATGCAAGCGCCGTTGCGCTCTGCATTGCAGCTTCTCCGTTAAAGCCTGCAATCTGAAGAATTATGCCAAGGCTCTGCGCTCCCACAGCCTCCGCCACAGCTTCCGATATGGCCTGAAGCGATACAACGCTTCCTGTTCTGTCCCTGCCGCAGGAAAGCATATCAACCTCGCACACATCATAGAGCATTGCGGGTATAAGCTGCCAGTACACTGTCGTTCCTATTGAAAACTGCACCAGGAATATGCACATTGAACTCATTCCGTTTATACCGATAAATTTAAACGCTATAGTCAGCACCGCCGAAAGCAGCATGCAGCCTATGTATACTATTCTTTTGTCCCAGTGGGCAGAAAGCTTGTTGATTATAGGGGTGAATACAAATCCCGTACAGGTGAACAGCAGTAGCAGGAATGTGATTTTCCAGCCGCTGTAGCCCATATTATATGTAAAGTAATACATTCTGTCCCCCGCAGCAATGGCGTTTGCAATCAGATAAATCATACTTGCCGCAATAATATACTGCAGAGATTTAAGATTTATAAGGTCTTTGTATTCAATGAAGATTTCTCTTGCAAAGTCAAGTGAAATACTTTTTCTTTTGACAGGCTTTGTATAGTCGGGATTGTCCGTTTCCTTTATGTTGTATGCGCTCAGCAGAATACCCAGCGACCCTATAATGCTTACGAGTATGCCCATATACTGCCATGACGTTGAGGCGCTTTTGCCCATATTCATAAAATAGTCCACGCACAGTGTCGGCACTACCATTGAAACCACCATTCCGACAGTATCAAACACATAGGAATAGGATCTCAGCGCAGTTCTCTCGTCATAATCCCTGGTAAGCTCCGCTCCCCATGAAAGATAAGGTATGAAGAACGTGCTGAACAGTGTCCAGAACACCATTACCATTATCGTATAATATACCAGCTTGACACTGTATGCCGCATTTATGTTTGTAAACAGCAGTGATGTGCATATGCCGATAGGTATTGCCGCAGCCAGCATAAACGGCTTGCGGTTACCGTATTTTGAATCATAATTATCCGAAAAGTGCCCTATAAACGGTCCGCACAGAGCTTCCCATATGGTTCCAAACGCCACAATGAAGCCGCCTGCAACAGGCTTTATTCCCACTATTGTAGTCAGATAAAACAGCATGAAATTTGTAAACAGATTGTACAGAGAAGAGTCACCGAGTCCCCCTATACCGTAAAATATTTTTGTTTTCAGTTTAAGCCTCATAAACACCTCCGTTAAGGCTCCTTGTATTTTGCTGCACGACAAAAAACTGTGCAGAATTTACACAAAAACAGATTTCCAGTTTCTCTTTAGAAATTCGGATTTTCAAAAGATATACGAATCACATTCTGTAATGAAATTAAGAATAAAACAGATTATAGAATATAAAACATACTGCGGCAGAGCATATGTCCCGCCGCAAACTGTACGATCATTAAGGTAAATGTATCAATATCCTTATCTATATTTTAAAGTATACTGTAACCGTACAGTCAACAATAACAACTGATTTATTTGACCTAAACTGCCGTATTCTGTTAACAATTTTGCTGAATACGCTACTGTTATATACTGTTTTACATATTTTGTGGTATCATAAAAGTATCTAATTTAAGGAGGAGAATATGGATTCATCAACCCTTGTATCAGCCATCGGCATATGCTGTGCGCTTGCCGGAATGGCAGTACTGATATTCAAAAGAGTAACACCCGTTATAATCGGACCGCTTGCAGCGGTTTTAGTCTGTCTTACAAGTAAAATCCCTGTATTCAGCGGACTTACAGAAACCTATCTTTCAGGAGTTGCAGGATTTTTCACATCATATGTTTTTATATTTCTTCTCGGCAATATCTTTGGAAATATCTATCAGAATTCCGGCGCCGCTGCCAAAATAGGAATGATAATATCAAAGAAACTGGGACCGAAGTACTGTATGCTGGCATGTATGCTTTCCGCAGCAATATTAAGCTATGGCGGTATCAACAGCTTTGTAATCATATTTGCGGTATACCCTATTGCACTGAAGCTGTTTGAGGAGGCTGACCTGCCTACCTATCTGCTGCCTGCAATAGTCTGCGCAGGTATGTGGACCTTTGCAATGACAGGTCCATTCACACCTCAGATACCGAATGTCGTTTCCATGGAGTATCTGGGCACACCTGCCTATGCGGGACTTGTCCCCGGTCTTGCGGGAGCTGCCTCAATGTTTATCGGAATTATAGTATATATGAACAGACAGGGCAAAAAAGCAAAACTCCGCGGCGAACATTTCCAGTGGCCTGAGGGCGTCAAACGCGTAAATGAAAAGGACGATACCCCAAGCGGTATTATATCTCTGATACCCATTGCATTTGTGCTTCTCATATTCAACCTCACAAAGCTTGATATAATCATATGTCTGCTGCTTGGCATACTGCTGGCGCTGGCGCTTTTCTGGAAATACCTGCCTAAGGAAGAAATGCTCAGGATGTTTAACGATGCGGCGGTTTCATCAATAACAATAATAATGAATACGGCTGCCATCGTAGGCGTAGGTTCTGTAATCAAGGGCGCCTCATTCTACAGCTTTGCAACGGATATGCTTATGAGCTCGGACGCTAATCCGTACGTTGTGGCGGCATTAGGAGCAAATATATTCTCGGGTATATTAGGCTCCGCTTCGGGCGGCATATCTCTTGTATATGAAACCCTCGGAGACACATTTAATCAGTACGCGGCGCAGGGATACAATCTGGGCTTTATACACAGACTGTGCGCAGACGGCTGCGGAGGACTCGATTCGGTGCCTTGGAACGGCTCAATAGTTTCAGTGTTTGCTGTATGTCACGCAACACACAAGCAGTCATACAAATATAATTTTGTTTCCTGCCTTGTGATACCGCTGTCCTGCACAATGCTGATTGCGCTGCCGCTTTGTATACTGTTAGGATAAGGATTTAAAACTATGAAGGATATAATTTTTGAAAAGAATAATAATACAGGTATTATCACCTTTAACAAAGAGCATGATATGAACTGTCTCAATGCCGGATTTATAGGGGACATTACTCAGATAATTGATGATACTTTATCTGACCCTGATATATATGTTCTTATTTTTACCGGAACAGGCAAGGCCTTTTCGGCAGGAGCCGATGTCAGGGAAATGATTGATAAAGACAGTAAAGAGATTTATGAATGGTCTGCTCTTGGCAGCTATCTCAATCTCAAAATCGAAAATCTGCCTATACCGACAATAGCCGCAATAAACGGATACGCCTTTGGAGGCGGACTTGAGCTTGCTCTTGCCTGCGATATACGCATTGCGGCAGATACAGCAGTAATGGGCCTTACCGAAACAGGTCTTGGCACTATATGCGGCGCAGGCGGAACCCAGAGGCTTCCGAAAATCATAGGAAGCAGCAGAGCAAAGGAACTCATATTCACAGGCAGACATATCAGATCTGACGAGGCTTTTGATATGGGGCTTGTAAACAGAGTGGTTCCCTGCGGTGAGCTGAAAGCCTCTGCCCTCTCGCTTTCCGAGGCAATCTGTAAAAATGCGCAGCCTGCGGTACGTCTTGCCAAAGAGGCAATCGCTTATTCAGAAAACACCATAACTGCGGAGGGCTGCCTTGCAGAGCGCAGACTGTTCGCAAAGACATTTGAAACAGAGGACCGCAAAACCGGTATGCTCGCCTTTATAAACAAAGAAAAAAATATTAAATTCAGCAACAGATAAGGATAAAAAAATGACAGCAAAATTTATTACTGCCGCTGAGGCGGCGGCGATGATAAAGGACAATTCAACAGTAGGCATAAACGGATTTATAAGCTTTTGCCTTGCAGATGATATACTTACTGAAATCGAAAACAGATATATCAGCGAAAAACACCCCCGCAATATTTCAGTCGTAAATGTTGCAGGTGTAGGCGGTGACGGCAAAGACAGAGGTATGAACCATCTTGCACACGAGGGCCTGATGAAAAGGCTTCTATGCAGCAATCTGAGCCTTGCCAACAAGGTATATCCTCTGATAATGAATAATGCCTTTCCCACCTTTATGATACCGCAGGGAGTTCTGGCAAATATGATGAGAGCCATTACCTCCGGCAAGCCGGGTGTAATAACCAAGGTGGGAATGCATACATTTGTAGACCCCAGAGTAGACGGAGGCAGAATAAACAAGGCTGCATATGACAGCGGAGATGAGGTTGTAAGCCTTGTCAAACTTGCGGGAGAGGATTATCTGTTCTACCCTGCTTTTCCTCTTGATGTGGCTATTGTCAAGGGCAGCATTGCCGATGCTGACGGAAACATATCACTGGAAAACGAGGCGCTTCATATAGAGCAGTACGAAATGGCCGCGGCGGCCAAAAACTCGGGCGGCACAGTTATGGTACAGGTTGATGAAATGGTGGAGGCTGGCTCTCTGCACCCACAGAAGATAAAGCTTCCCGCTTCGCTTGTGGATTATGTAATCGTGGGCAGACCCGAAAATACAGGTCAGCATTTCATAGGCGACTGCAAACCGGTTCCGTCATGGAGCGGCCACGAGAGAATTCCTTTTGAAAGCATCAAGGCAATGCCCCTTTGCGCTGACAAGATCATATGCAGAAGAAGCATATTTGAGCTTCACGAAAATGACTTTATCAATTTAGGCATAGGTATTTCAATGGACGTATCAGGCGTGCTCAATGAAGAGGGTCTGATACAGCAGGTTTCCTCAAGCATCGAGTCCGGAGTCATCGGAGGTGTTCCCGCTCCCGGAATTGCAACAGGGGCCGCATATAACCCGACTGCAATACTAAAGCAGCCTGATATTTTTGATTTGTATGACGGCGGCGGTATAGATTTTGCCTGCGTTGGTGCAGCCGAAATAGATATGCACGGTAATGTCAATGTTTCAAGATTTGCCGGCAAGGTTACAGGTCCCGGCGGCTTTATAAATATCACCCAGGGCGCTAAAACCGTATGCTTCCTCGGCACATTCACGGCAGGCAAAAAAGACATACGGATTGAAAACGGCAGGCTCAATATAGTTCAGGACGGACCTCATATCAAGTTCAAAAAAGATGTTGACCACATCACCTTTTCGGGCAGATATTCTCTTGAAAAAGGCACTCAAAAGGTCTTCTATATTACAGAGCGCGCAGTGTTTACCCTCACAGAGCAGGGGCTGACGCTGATTGAAACAGCTCCCGGCATAGATATCGAAAAAGACATATTTGACAAAATGGAGTTCAGACCTGTAATATCACCTGATCTTAAGGCTATGGACGAAAGACTTTTCAGACCTGAGCTTATGAAGCTTACTCTCAAAAAATAGCATTTTAAAGGCTTCCCGGATTTACATCTTGGGAAGCCGTATTATTATGATTTTTTCTTTTCTGTTTTGACTTTTTTGGTTTTAATATTCTTTTTGTCTGACCACGAGCTGTAGATTTTACTGCCGTCATCTGTTTTCACATAGGACCTCACCTGAACATAGTATTTCGTATTGGATTTTAATCCTCTCAGCTTTTTCTTTGTGAGGCTCTTTCTGACACTGCAAACCTTACTGTTTTTCATATTTGATTTTAAGGAATATCTTATCTGATATCCCGCAGCTTCTGCATCATGCTCCCACGAAACAGTTGCAGTCTTTGCTGTCCCTGTAAGAGATGAAATCTTAACAGTATCAGGTCTGACGGTAATGTTAAAGGTTTTTACTGTCTTTGCATAGTTATATATCGCAGGCGCAGTAACCTTTATCTTTGCCCTGCCAGCTCCGTTAATCACTGCATGTCCATTGCAGTCTATGGAAACAACACTCTCATTGTCCGACTCATAGGATAATTCTCCGTACCGACAGGAAGCATTGATATCAAATTCCTTATCGCTTAGCTTAAAGCTGCTGCTGTTTTCGATTTCGGCAGTTATTACCTGTTTGCCTTTTGTTATATACCTGTCCATATTTACAGACGGATTGCTCCCGGTAAATCTGTATATATTGCTGATTTTAAGAAGTCCCGACTGTACAAATGAGCCCTTGTAGCCCTCTGTATCTTTAACATCAGGCTCAAGACAGGCGGCTATCACCTTTGCTCCCGCCTGATTCGTAGGTATTACATAAGCGCCCTTTGAGAATGTTACAGCGGCGGCATCTTTGAGCACTGTTTTGGAGGCAGTACCGGAAAACTGCCTTACAGTAAGCCTTGAACCGGGTGCTATCTCAAAATATGAAATACCGTTTTGCTCAAGCTTTCTGACAGCGCCTGCTGCTTTCGAGGCTGTCTTTGGAATTATATATGCCGTCGGAAGCGCTCGGCTTTTAAGCGCAGTATCATATTTATAATATGTGTCTGTTTTCGCAGCATCCGCTATGGTTCCGTCAATATTAAAGCTTGGTCTTGCCAGAGTATATCCGTTTTTGTATGATATACCGTGCTTTAATACAAATCTGTTGCTGCTGTCAAACTTCGCTCCTCTGGCTATGATACTGTTTCTCGCAGAGGAAACCATATCCTTTATACTGTCTGCCCTTTCATATACCCTGTCAAGCAGAGCCTTAACTGCCGTATACTGTGAAAAAACTCTGCGCTTAAAGTGGTCTTTACCTATGGCTATTCCTGTACTCTCCACAAGCACAGAACAGCTTCCGTACAGGCCGTAATAGACTCTGGAAATAGTATTGTTGACACTTGCGCCGTAGTCGTATGCTCTGAGCCCTGCTCTGCTGCACTGCTCAATGGCATAATCAGTCATATCCTGCGCCTCGCTGTTTATACTGCTGTCTGTATTGAGATTGCAGGCTGCGGATATTTCTATATCGTCAAGAAAGTCTATGACACCCTCACCGGAAATGTTCATTCCTCTGGAGCATTCGTGCCCGTCTATAACAACCTCTGGCATAATAATATTATACAGGTTATGCACATCTATAATCTCGCTGCTTCCCAGATAAAGACTGTCCCTGTTTAAATTTCTGCCGCCTCTGGCGCTTCTCCTGAACTGCTCTGATGCGTCCGGGTTCATACACGGAATTATATACATATTAAGCTCTGATGCCAGCTTGTGACCATAGCTCCCCGCAAGAGATGATATGACTGCCAGAGCCCCCTCACCCGATGCAGGTTCGTTTCCGTGCATCTGTGCCTGATAGAAAACCGTCGTCTTGCCGTTTGAAGCCATTTTCTTTGCGGCTTCCTGTATATCTGAAATTCCCGAGAGATTTGAAGTCGTAAAAAATACTACGGGAATTCTCCGTGCTTCATCAAGATAATATACATACATATATGAAGATGATGCGGCCATTCTGCTTACATAGGAATTTCTCTCAGAGTCTGTTGTAAACTGCTGACCTCTCTTTCCCGCATAAAAGGCAGGTGTATAAACCTGTGAATAGCCTTTCAGTCCGGATAAGGAAAACAGACTGTTTTCGATTTCATCATTCCACGAATATATGCTCAGATAAGGCTCATAACCCTGACCTGTAATTCTCTCGGGCTTAATCGTAATCACCTTGCTGCCTGCAGCTATATCCTCATCGGTTATGATGAATATTTTTCTCAGCTTGTAATATCCCTCACTTTCGATACAGTAGCTGTAAATTCCCTTTGCGAGTGCATATTCTCCTGTTTCATCAGGTATAAGCTCCTTGCCAGAACCGTCATATTCAGTATTCAGTGTTACTGATATGCTTTCACTTCCTGAAAGTGTTACTCTGCACAGCTTCTCCTCCGGCTCCCTCGGCGGTCCCTCTGTACTCTCTCCCGGTGAAATGAATTCTTCTCTCTGGTCAAAATCCCCATAGTCTCCTTCCGCAAAAACATATGAGGGTACTAAAGTCAAAACCATAATAACTGATATAAACAGTGATAATCCCCTTTTCAAACTAATCTCCTTTCGCTGCTCCCCATAAATTTCAGCAATAATTTATTTCATACGTCGTATTTTTTATCAATCAGATTTGACAAAGCTGCAGATATAATCATAACTATAACCGATATCACGAATATATCGCCCTTTAATCCATACAAAAAAAGCAGACTCCGGGACATAATCAATTTATATGCCAGTGATATTATTCCCAGAGCAGCGCAAAGCACTGCAATAATCTCTGCAATTACAAATATTACATATATACATCTGTTTAATATGGCTATAATTCTGCCGGATTTTTTTTTACACATTTTAAAATTAAAATTTTTAAATAACGGGGTTAAACATACATTGTTATTTTATCAATTTATTATCCAAAAAACAATAATGTCACTGCATTAAAAAGACAATCCACCTTGTCCGGCAGATTGTCTTAATAATACCTTTATTCAGTTGCTTTAATATATAACAGCGCCCCTCTTGACAAAAAACAAGATTTCAAACCGGCAAAAGTTTTTCTCTGTCTTTCGATACATTATATATATCACTCGCACCAAAAAAGAGATACTTAGACAGCACCTCTTTTCTGTATTTACCTGCTTATTCCTATATGTATTTCATACAGCCCCGCAAGCTTATTCCAGAACCTCTTGTCGATTATTCCGTCCTCTTCCATTCTGAAAATCTGCTGCAGTTTTTTAACCATTGCGGTTGTCTGACTGTCATTCTCACCTGTAATCTCAAGTGTTCCCAGATTGCCAAACCACTTTGACAGAAGCAGCATCACAGACTGCATCGGATAAAGGTAATCATTGCTTTCACCGGGCAGTATTTTCATATGCGGGTGAAAAAACACTCTTACCTGATTGGGCAGCATATTACGCTCAACAATCTCGGTATATACTGCAAGTATTTTATCCCACGTATCACTATCTATCGTTCCTGTCTGGGGCATTGAATATTTCTTCTGAAACGCCGCAACGCTTCTTCTGGTCTGCTGACCGAATATGCCGTCAGGCACCACCAGCGGTATTTCCTTGTATTCATAGGCTATTCTTCTGAGATAGCACTGGGCATTCCTTATAGGCTGCCCCACAAATAAGCTGTCAGGCATCATCAGCTTCTCACCTCCGCATCTGTATCTCCAAAGCTAAGTGTTTTGCCCGGGAACTGGACCGGTCTTGAGGTTCCCGCAGATACAACATTTTTGTATGTATTTATTATTGAGTTCCAGTCAGTCCTGTCTACCTTGCCCGTCACCTCCAGCTCAAACAGCCGCTGGTATTCCTTAACTGCATTCTCTGTCTGACCTCCGAAATATCCTGTGATATTAAGAGGTGTAATTTGCAGATACTGCATTGATATTGCAGTCAGGTATTCCTGAAGCTCCGTAACCTCATCGCCCGCAGAACCCAGCTCAAGCACTGTGCCTCCAAAAGGCATTACATCTATTGCAAATATCTCGTTCTTTATAAATACGGCATCTGCTATGCCTCTGAATGCGTTATACATCATATTCCAGGTTTCTGCGTCCACCTCTCCCGTTTCGGGCAGCCTGAATGTTTTCTGAAATTCCTTTACAGCATTTACGGTTTCACTGCCGTAATGTCCTGTTACAGCTATTACGGGTACGGTGTCATAGAAAGTGCCTATCACAGACAGGAAATACTGCACAATTTCCACGTCCTGCCCTTTGCTGCCTTCGTCTATGTTTCCTGTTTCAGGCAGCGCGCCGTCTTCTGCGAAAGCGCTTACTCCCGTCTGCTCCGGATACTCCAGAGAATAGAGGAAAAATCGTATTCCCTCTGCATTAAGCTCTGAGAGCCTCGCTACTCCCACATATATATTAACCAGCTTATACCATGTCGCCTTGCCTACAATTCCGTCTACCTGTAAATTGAAAATCCCCTGGAACGTCTTTACCGCCGATTCGGTGGTTTCATCAAACACACCGTTTACCGGATTTATTTTGCCTATGAGAGGATAGTTCTGAGATATTCTGTTAAGCTCTGTCTGTATGGTTTTGACGCTGCCGCCTGCACCGCCAAGCCTCAGCGGGCTTCCCGGATATGACTCGTTTGCATTCTGTATGGGCGCGCTGTCATCAAGTACAATATCACTGCCGTAATAGTACTGCAGGATATCAAAAGGACCGTAGCCCTGCTCTGCCAGCCCCTGACTTCCCCACTGGGAAAGACCCTCGCAGGTTGTGGTGGTGCCGTTGCAGTATTTTGCAGCCAGAGGCTCAAGGTTTTCCTCCCGTCTGATATATATATTGAAAATCTCACTCACTATCCTGTCTATATTATCAAATATGTTTCTGCCGTTTACAAAGCTCTGGTCTATTGCCGTCGAATTGGTTATATCAAAGTTATAGCCTCTGCTCCTGTAATATTCAAGATACACGCGGTTTAACGCATATGAAATCTGCGCATATATATTGGCTCTGACGGCCGATTCGTTCCACGAGGGATATATTTCAGATGATGCAACGTTTTTGATGTAGTCTGCAAAAGGCACTGTCACATTCTCCGCATTTGACGCGGGAGCTCCGAGATGCACAGTTATTTTTTCGGGTATGTAGGGTGTTCTTACTGCCAAAATCTCACCTCCCCTATAAATCCTGCGGCGTCACATCATAGGTTATGACGCGGTACTGTTCTTCAAATCCTGCGTGCTCTGCCACAGGTATCATCTCAACCTGCTGCAGACTTTCTCTGTCAGGAAACACCTGAACATTTTTAATAAGTACGGTATGGTAAAGGGGCATATCCACCTGTACGTTTATAACTGCAAAGGGCTTTGGGTTTCCCGGTGTTTCGGATAATGATATATCGGGCGTGTCAAAGCCTATGGGAGCGGTTCTTCCGTTCATATCGGTTTCCTGAAAGGATATGAGCTGCGGAACCTGCATGTTTGCCTCTGTAATGGTTACAGAGGCGCCTTCTATTGGTATAGTCATATTTGCAGCAGAAATCTGCGCTACAAAAGTTCCTCTTCCTGCCATATAAAAAACCTCCGAAAATAATATATTTAAATATATTATCTTTCGAAGGTCAGTATTCGTCATATATTCTATTTGTATTTTCCGACTATTATGCTGGAATTCTGTCCGCCAAAGCCGAAAGCGTTTGACATTGCATATTCGATATCCGCTTTAACCGGAGTTTCACATGCAAAGCATATGTCCTCTGACATAGGGTCTTTGAGGTTAAGAGTCGGAGGTATAATTCCTGTTTCAATGGCTTTAACACAGGTTATAACCTCTGTAATGCCGCCTGCTCCCATCATATGTCCTGTAGCGCCCTTGGTTGAGCCTACGATTACATCCCTGCCGAACATTTCTTTTACCGACAGCACCTCTGCTTCATCGCCTTTGATTGTTGCCGTGCCGTGGGCGTTGATATATCCGATATCGGAAGCTGTAATGCCTGCTGTTTCGATAGCCTGCCTCATACATCTCATCTCGCCCTCGCCGTCAGGTCTTGGCGATACCTCATGGTATGCGTCATTGTTGTTGCCCCAGCCTGCAAGAACTGCAAGTATATCAGCGCCTCTTGCAAGCGCGTGAGCTTCTGTTTCTATTACAACAGCTCCGCCGCCCTCGCCTATTACAAAGCCGTCTCTGGATTTGTCAAAGGGTCTGCTGCCTGTTGTCGAAAGCGCCTGCGCCGAGATAAGACTCTGTGCCAGCACCTCGTCTACCGCGCATTCACCGCCTACAGCTATTATTGCATCGGCCTGCCCCGTTATAAGCATCATTGCCGCAAGGGCTATAGCATCTCCGCCTGACGCGCAGGCAGTATTGACAGTCATTGACGGTCCCTTGATATCATTGGCCATAGCTATATGACAGCCGCATATGTTACCAAGAGCCTTTGCAAGAAATCTCGGCGTCACCTTTTTGATTGATGAGGTTTCATATTTCTTCTGCGTTGATGTTATGGTGCAGAAGCCATCAAGAGCAGTTCCTACGGTTATGCCTGTTCTGAACGGGTCGATTTCGATTCCGCTGGATTTAATGGCTTCATCTGCTGCAGCAAATGCCATCTGCATAAATCGGTCCATCTCTCCTGCTTTTTTGCGCGGCATAAAATCCGACGGATTAAACTCTCTTGCCTGAGCCGCAATTTTTACTGCCATATGCTCTGTGTTTATTCCCTCGATTTCACCTATACCGCTTTTACCGTCTATCAGGTTGTTCCAGTATTCCGATACGCCGATCCCTATAGGCGTTACCGCTCCCATACCTGTTATTACAAGTCTGTCTTTCATCGCTATTTTTCCTCTTTGATAAGTGCAAATGAGAACTCTGCCTTAACTGCAAGCTTGCCGTTTACAAAGCCCTTGCCCTTTGCGAAATAGAAAGGAGGTTTTTTATTTGTGATTTCACATTCTGATTCAAATGTATCTCCCGGAAGTACAGGTGTCTTAAATCTTACTTCTTTAAGTCCTGTGAAGAACGGAGTCATTCCCTCTTCCATTGCATCTGAAAGCAGCACGCAGCATGACTGCGCCAGCATTTCACAGAGTATAACGCCGGGAACTACAGGTTTTCCCGGGAAATGTCCCTGAAGAAACCATTCATCGCCTCTTACGTGATATTTACCGTGTGATTTCTCGTCTTCAACATATCCCTCTTCTACAAGAAGCATATTATCTCTGTGAGGAAGTATCTGCATTAATTCTTCTTTGTTCATCGATTATTCTCCCTTCTTAAAGGCTATGCATGCGTTATGTCCGCCAAATCCCAGTGAGGTTGACAGAGCAAGCTCAATGTCTGCCTCCTGCGCCTTTAATGGTGTATAGTTAAGATCACATTCAGGATCCGGTTCTTCAAGTCCGATAGTAGGCGGGATTATTCCCTCCTGAAGCGCTTTTACGCAGACTACAGCCTCTGCCGCGCCTGCCGCGCCAAGCATATGGCCTGTCATTGACTTGGTTGAGCTTATCTTTATCTTTGCGGCATCATCACCGAATACTTTTTTGATGGCTTTAGTCTCTGCTTTGTCATTCAGAGGAGTTCCTGTGCCGTGCGCATTGATGTATATTTTTTCGGGAGCGCACTCGCCGCTTTCGGCATATGCGTCTCTGATTGCCGCAGTACCGCCTACAGCTTCCGGATCCGGAGCCGTCATATGATATGCGTCACAGGTTGAGCCGTATCCGCAAAGCTCTGCATATATTCTGGCGCCTCTTGCCTTGGCATGTTCATAGCTTTCTAGTACAAGCGCACCTGCGCCCTCTCCCATTACAAAACCTGCTCTTCTCGCATCAAACGGCAGCGATGCGTGATTTATATCATCAGTCACATTCAGAGCCTGCATATTGATAAAGCCTGCAAGGCTGGATCTTGTGATTGTAGCCTCAGTACCGCCTGTAATCATAACATCTGTGTATCCGTGACGGATTGCTCTCAATGCTTCTCCTATGGCATTAGTGCCCGATGCGCAGGCGCTTACAGACGGAAGCGCAGGTCCTCTGCAGCCGTACCTGATTGCTATGGTTCCTGCGGCCATATTAGGTATCATCATAGGTATGAAATACGGTGATACATATCTCGGACCTTTGGTAAGCAGCTTTTCAAAAACATCTTCAAATGTGCCTATGCCACCTATACCCGATCCGAAATACACTCCGGCTCTTTCGGGATCAAAGCTGCCCTCAATACCTGAATCTGTAACAGCCTGAACTGCTGCGCCTACAGCATACTGCACGTTAAGGTCACTTCTTCTTGATTCCGGCTTTGACATATAGTCAAGCACATCGAAGCCTTTAACCTCTGCACCTATATGCACTGCATATTCTGATGTATCGAACTTGGTAATCTGTCCTATGCCGTTCTTACCTGCCTTGAGGTTGCTCCAGAAAGTATCAACGTCACTTCCCAAAGGGCTTACTATTCCAAGTCCTGTAACTACTACTCTTCTATTCATTGCTCTACTCCTACATGGCTATTCCGCCGTCGATTTTGATTACTTCGCCTGTGATGTAATCTGAAAGCGGTGATGACAGGAAGAATATAAGGTTTGCAGCTTCCTCTGCTGTTCCCATTCTCTTCATAGGTATCTGTGCGATTAGCGGATTGTCTGCAAGGTTTGCAGTCATATCTGTCGCAATAAATCCCGGTGCAATAGCGTTGCAGCATACACCTCTTGATGCAAGCTCCTTGGCTGTTGACTTGGTAAGACCTATAACTCCTGCCTTTGATGCACTGTAGTTTGCCTGTCCGGCATTTCCCATAATTCCTGAAACTGAAGATACGTTTACTATCTTGCCGCTTCTCTGTTTGATGAAATAAGGCATACAGTGCTTTATCATATTGAATGTGCCCTTGAGGTTTACACCTATTACGGCATCAAAATTTTCTTCTTTCATCATAGCAATAAGGCCGTCTCTTGTAATGCCTGCGCAGTTGACAAGAATATCCACTCTGCCGAATTCCTTTGCTATTTCAGAAACAATTTCCTTGCTTCCCGCAAAATCAGCAACGTCCGCTCTGTAGGCAATCGCCTGTCTGCCCATTGCTTTTATTTCTTCACATACAGCCTTTGCATCTTCTTCGCTTCCCATATGTATGATTGCGATGTCGGCACCCTCTGATGCCAGTTTAAGTGCAGCTGCCTTGCCTATTCCCTGACTGCCTCCTGTGATTAAGGCTTTCTTATCTTTTAAAATCATTTCTGTCCTCCTGCTGTTTTTACTGCAAGCTCAAGAGTTTCCTCGTTTTCAACATTAAGCATAGTTATATCCTTTGATATTCTTGTTATCATTTTGGTCAGTCTGCTTCCCGGACCAACCTCTATGAATGTATCTACGCCGTCTGCTATCATATTTTCTATTGATTTCTGCCACAGTATAGGGCTTACTATCTGTCTGAGCATTGTATCAGTGTAGCTGCCCTGATATTTCTCGCCTGTGCAGTTTGCATATACAGGTATCTGCGCTTCTGCCACGGAAGCCTGTTCGAATATGTCCTTTAGCTCTGTGGCCGCGCTCTGCATAAACGGTGAATGAAATCCTCCCGCAACTTCAAGAATGCGGACAAGTCCTCCGTTTTCTTTTACGTCCTGTCCGAACTGTGCAAGCTGATCTTTTAATCCTGCAACCGATACCTGTCCCTTGCAGTTGAAGTTTACAGGATACACGTTATCATATTTTGATGCAAGCTGATTTATTCTGTCGTCATCAAGCTTTAAAACAGCCATCATGCCTGTTTCCTGAAGCTCTGAGGCTCTCTGCATTGCAGCTCCTCTTGCAGCTACAAGTCTGACGCCCTCTTCAGGTGTAAGTGAGCCTGCAAATGTAAGTGCGGCAAGCTCTCCCAGTGAATAGCCTGCAACTGCATCTGCCATAATGCCTCTTTCTTTGAGAGCATATGCGCACGCTAAATCAACCGCATATACACAAGGCTGCGTAACATCGGTTTTCATAAGCTGCTCTGCATCTGCCTCAAAGCACTGTTTTGAGGTTTCAGGTCTGACACTGTCGATTTTTTTGAAAAGCTCCGCCGCAGCGCTGCTGCATTTTGAAAGGCTTTCACCCATTCCGGTGTACTGTGCCCCCTGACCTGCAAAAACAAATCCTATTTTACCCATTTAGTTAAATCCTCCAGAATTCTTTCTGTGTCACTCATAAGATCTTTGATGATATCTTCACATGATTCTTCTTTAGTAACAAGACCTGCAATCTGTCCCGAAAGGAAGCAGCCGTTTTTCTCATCTCCGTCAACTACAGCCTTTCTGAGTGCGCCTGCTGCTTTGTTTTCGAGTTCCTCATCGGATATATCAGTATATTCAACTTTCTGATAATCTCTTGAGAACGGGTTCTTGATGCTTCTTACAGGGTGACCCAGTCTTCTGCCTGTAACTACTGTAGCTGTGTCGTTTGCCTTGAGAACTTTGTTTTTGTAGTTCTCATGCACGCAGCATTCGTATGCAGTAAGAAATCTTGTTCCTATCTGTACTCCGCAAGCACCGAGTGCAAGTGCCGCTACAACTCCTCTGCCGTCTGCTATACCGCCTGCCGCGATTACAGGGATTGATACTGCATCGCATACCTGCGGCACCAGTGTCATTGTTGCAAGCTCTCCTATGTGTCCGCCGCTTTCTCCGCCTTCTGCGATTACTGCCGCAGCGCCGCTTCTTTCGGCAAGCTTGGCAAAAGTGACAGACGGAACCACAGGGATAACTTTAATTCCTGCTTCGTTCCACTTCTTCATGTATTTTGTAGGGTTTCCCGCGCCTGTTGTAATTACAGCCACGCCCTCTTCCACTGCTATATCGGCAATGTCGTCTGCAAACGGGCTTAAAAGCATAATGTTAAGTCCGAATGGTTTATCTGTAAGCTTCTTTGCTTCTTTTATCTGTGTTCTTACATAGTCACCGTCAGCATTTCCTGCTGCGATGATTCCAAGACCTCCGGCGTTGGAGACTGCAGCTGCAAGCTTTGCATCTGCAATCCACGCCATACCGCCCTGAAAAATCGGATATTCTATTCCGACAAGATTTTCAAGTGTTCCTTTTTTCATTATTTTGCTGCCTTTTCTTCAACAAAGTTTACAAGGTCTTCGATTGTGTTGAGGTTTCTGTCCAGGTCAAGCTGAATTCCAAGACCTTCTTCTAATTTCATAACTAATTCAACTGCATCGAGTGAATCGATTCCCAGATCTTCAAATTTTGAATCCTTTTTGATAGTTGAAACTTCGCAATCTAAGTGTTCTGCTACGATTTCCGCAATCTGATCATATAACATTGTTTTTGTACCTTCCTTTTTAATTATTGATTAGATTTACTAATCTTTAGCTATAACAATAGTTAGTTATTCTAACTATTATCGTATGCTATCATTTTCCACCGCAAATGTCAATAGTTACGGCAAAAAAAGCGGAGATGTTACACCATCTCCACAAAAAAACTATAATATTTTCTTTAAAATTTCAAGTCCTCTGTCTATTTCCTCATAGGTGATTGTAAGCGGCGGCAGCAGTCTTACTCTGTCCTTTGCCGTAAGCAGCAGCAGTCCCTCACTCATAGCCTGCGATACTGCATCAGAGGCTTTTTTGTCTTTGAGTTTAAGTCCCATCATAAGACCCTTGCCTGTAATTTCCTCAATCTGCGGAATATCTGCAAGCGCCGCTCTGATATATTCTCCCTTGGCTGTCACAGCCTCAAGAAATTCGCTGTCAACCCTTGAAAGCACCTCAACAACGCCTGCGCATACGACAGGGTTTCCGCCGTAGGTGGTTCCGTGATCTCCCGGCTCCAGCACATCGCAGCACTTCTCGCCGAATATGACTCCGCCTACAGGAAGTCCTCCGCCTATACCCTTTGCAAAGGTAACCATATCTGGTTTAATTCCATAATGCTCATAGCAGAACATCCTGCCGGTTCTTCCGACTCCTGTCTGCACCTCGTCGATTATAAGGAGGATGTCCTTTTGTCTGCACAGCTTCTCCGCAGCCTTTACAAACTCCTCCGAAAGAGCAATAACTCCGCCCTCTCCCTGTATCATCTCAAGCATAACAGCACAGGTATTATCGTCAACCAGTTCCTCAAGCTGCTGTATATTATCAGGTTCGCAGTAAGCAAAGCCCTCTACAAACGGCGTGAAATACTGATGATAATGATCCTGCCCCGTAGCCGTTATAGTTGCCATTGTCCTGCCGTGAAAAGAATTGACAAGAGTTACTATTTTATTAAGGCTGTTGCCCTTGACTTTGCTTCCGTATTTTCTGGCAGTTTTGATTGCCGCCTCGTTTGCCTCCGCGCCGGAGTTTCCGAAGAACACCTTAGACATTCCCGTCTTTGCTGTCAGAAGCTCTGCCGCCTTAACCTGCGGCTCTGTATAAAACAGGTTTGAAATGTGCTGCAGCTTATTAAGCTGCTCTGTTACCGCCTTTACCCAGCCGTCATCGCAAAAGCCCAGAGAGTTTACTCCTATTCCCGATGTGAAATCTATATATTCTTTGCCGTCATATGATGTGCACACCGCGCCCTTTCCCTGCTTTACCGCAAGGTCATATCTGGCATATGTGTTTACTATTTTTTCTTTGTCGGTTTTTTTGATATCAATGCTTTCCATCCCAGTATTTCTCCTCTTCATCACTTAATATCGCTGTACCTATACCCTTGTTTGTGAATATCTCCAGAAGCAGACTGTGCGGAATTCTTCCGTCCATTATATGTATTCTTGTAATGCCGCCCTTGAGCGCATCAATGCAGTTTTGTATCTTAGGAAGCATACCGCCGGATATAACGCCTTTTTCTATCAGCTCCTCCGCTTCGTGAACAAACAGCTCCGAAAGTACGGATTCAGGATCATCAGGGTCTTCTCTGACACCCTCAACATCCGAAAGATAAACAAGCTTTTCGGCATGAAGTCCCGTAGCTATCGCCGCCGCCGCTTCATCTGCGTTTACATTGTAGGTATTAAATTCATCGTCCATTCCCAGCGGGAATATAACCGGGAGAAAGTCCTTTTCGATAAGATCCTCCACCAGTTTTGTGTCAACGCTTACTATATCGCCTACAAAGCCTATATCCTTGCCCTCGGGCATTTTCTTTTTTACCTTGATGAGTCCGCCGTCCTTGCCGCTTATACCTGCCGCATTAACGCCCAGAGACTGCACCTTTGCCACAAGGTCCTTGTTCACCTTTGAAAGCACCATTTCAACCAGCTCCATAGTGTCACCGTCAGTCACTCTGAAACCGTCTATGAATTCATGCTCCATGCCTACCTTGTCAACCCATCTGTTTATTTCCTTGCCGCCGCCGTGAACTATGACAGGCTTGAAGCCTACCAGTTTCAGAAGTACGGCGTCTTTAATAACTTTCATTTTAAGCTCATCATCAAGCATTGCGCTTCCGCCGTACTTGATAACGATTATTTTGCCGCTGAAACGCTGTATATACGGCAGCGCCTCTATCAGTATCTCCGCTTTGTCCAGATATTTTTGTTTTACCATAATCTTAATTCCCCCTTAGCTTCTGTATGAGCCGTTTATTTTAACATAATCATAGGTCAGGTCGCAGCCCCACGCAGAAGCGGCAGCCTCTCCCTGATTCATATTTATATCTATTACAAGCTCCTCCTCGGATAAAATCTCTGTAGCCTTATCCTCGCTGTATTCCGCAGCCTCTGATGCTTTGCATACGGTTACGGAGCCCTTTGCCGAGCTCATTGTCACATCTATGTTATCAACCGCAAAATCGCCCTCGGTATATCCTATTGCGCACAGTGCTCTGCCCCAGTTTGCATCCGCGCCAAACATTGCAGCCTTGAAAAGATCTGATGATATAACGGATTTGCTTATCTTCTGCGCTGTATATTCATCAGATGCGCCTGTAACGTTACATTCTATAAGCTTTGTTGCTCCCTCTCCGTCTCTTGCCATTTTCTTTGAAAGGTACACGGTAACCTTTGAAAGCGCTTCGCAGAATATATCAAAGGCTTCGCCCTCGCTTTCTATAGGGCTGTTTTTAGCCATTGCATTTGCCATAATTATTACTGTATCGTTGGTGGAAGTATCTCCGTCAACGCATATCTGATTAAAGCTTGTTTTGATATCACTGCTTAATGCTTTCTGAAGCATGGCAGGTGATATATTTACATCAGAGGTTATAAATGAAAGCATTGTTGCCATATTGGGATTAATCATACCGCTGCCCTTGGCAATTCCGCCTATTGTGCATTTTTTGCCGTCAATTGTAAATTCCACCGCCACTGATTTCGGTATTGTGTCCGTAGTCATTATAGCAGCAGCCGCATCATCAGAGCCGTCATAGGAAAGAGCCTGCGCAAGTACAGGTATTCCGTTTTCAAAAGGCTCCAGCTTCAGCTTCTCGCCGATTACTCCCGTTGAACATACAGCTATGTCCTCCGGCTTCAGGTCAAGCGCCTTTGCCGCAAGTCTGCATGTTTCCTCTGCAACCTCGACTCCTCCCGGCGCACAGGTGTTGGCATTGCCGCTGTTGCATATAACTGCCTGAGCTTTGCCGTCTGCTATGTGAGCTTTGGTAACAGCTATAGGAGCGCCCTTTACCTTATTTGTTGTATATACTGCCGCAGCGCTGCACATACAGTCGCTGACTATAAGGCAGAGGTCTTTTTTTGTTTTGTTTTTGCGAAAGCCTGCAACTGTGCCCGCTGCCTTAAATCCCTTGGCACTGCATACTCCGCCGTCTATATATTTAATATCACTCATTTATATAAGTCCTTTCGTTTCATCTATTCCAAGCATTATGTTCATATTCTGCACAGCGGCTCCGCTGGCACCCTTGCCTAAGTTGTCATAGGTTGCAACTATAAGCGGGTTTTCCTCGCTTCCCTCAACCGATATTTCAAGGCGGTTGCTGCCTGCAAGGCGGTCTGAATATATAAAGCCGTTATCACCTGTTGTATCTTTAACGCTTACCATAGGGTTTCCCTCATAGTATTCTCTATACATATCAGTAAGCTCCTTAACCGAGGATATTTCCCTTTTGAGAAATCCTCCCGAAAGCGGCACCGTAACCTCCATGCCGCTGAAGAAGTGTCCCACAACCGGCATAAACGACGGTCTGGTTTCAAGTCCTGTAGCTTTCATAATTTCCGGCAGGTGCTTGTGCTTCTGGGTTATTGCATACTGTCCCGGGCTTCTGACCTGCCTGCAGCTTTCGTAGTCTGCTATCATTTTTTTGCCGCCGCCGCTGTAGCCTGTAAGTGAGAATACAGAAAACGGATAATCCGCATTTATATATCCCGCCTCAAGCAGCGGTCTTATTATCAGTATTGCTCCTGTGGCGTGACAGCCGGGAACTGCAACTCTGTTGCTTTCTTTTATCTTCTGTCTTTGTCCCTTTGAAAGCTCCGGCATGCCGTATACCCAGTCGTCGTTTGTTCTGTGGGCTGTTGAGGTGTCCAGTATCCTGCATTCCGCAGGCGCTGCCGCAGCGATTTCCGATGATGCCGCATCGGGCAGGCATAAAAACGATATGTCCGCTTTTTTTATCATTGCAAGTCTTTCATCTAAATCTTTTCGCTTTGCTTCATCTATTCTAATGATGTTTATATCATCTCTCTTTTTAAAGTATTCGTGGATTTTAAGTCCTGTAGTGCCTTCTGCTCCATCAATAAATACGTTGTACATTTCTGGCCCCTTTCTTTTTATACAGTTATCTGCATATTTATTCAAATACGCAAATTATTATACACCAATTATTCAGATTATGCAATAGTATTTCGTGTATAACCACAAAATATATGCAAAAAAATATTATACAGACATCACAATATATGTTCTGCCTGTATAATATACTCTAATTATGCAGGAAAGCAGTACAAACTGCCCGTCCGTATGTAACTATATAACCCCTTTGAGCCGCAAGAGGGTTCACATTCAAAACTTACGATTTCCTTTTAATTATTATTCTCACCGCTATAACTGCTGCTGCAATCACTGCCGCAGATGATGAAAGCTGTATTATCGACATTACCGTCTGTGTCATTTGTCTTAACCCCCTCTTTTATCACTACTGTTAAATTAAAGATCCATAAGCTTCATATTATTCATATTGTCTTTGCGTCTTTTGCCCGAGCCTGCCAGCCTTGCCGCCGCATATATAATTCCTGTCGGTATACTCACAAGTATCAGTGCCATCTGTGCAAGCGACAGAATGGGATTTTTTTCTGTAAACATATGCTTTGTATAATATATCCTGTTTATGCTGTCGTCCAGTGACAGCCTGCCCGTTGAAATGCCGAAATCAATTCCGTCTATCATTTTCTCTGCATATTTATTGTAATAATATCTGTCGGGTATACCGCTGACCGGGCAGTCATCATCATCTTCCATACTGGGATCAGGATCAAAATCCACTCTGTCAATCAGCACGCCGTCAGCATTTCTGACCTCTATTCCGTTGTAATCAACAACTTCTCCCTGTCTGTCAAGGCGGAGCTTCAGGCTCATTTCATATCCGTCAGATGTCGTCTGTGTAATGGTTTTAATTTTGCAGCCTGCATACTGCCAGTTCAGACAAATTCCCAGTACAATCGCTATAACAAGGACTCCAACCGGTATCACAAGTCCGGGTATCCTGCTTTTTTTGAGCGCCAGCTTTTTCTCTGCCAGTATTATCACAAACACTATCGCAATAATTATAAGAACTGCAATAATCATTATTAAAGTTTCTGCAAACCTCACAGTCATTTGCCGTCCACCTCTTTTCTGTATTCCGAAATAAGTATCTTGGCTGTTTCAAAGTCTATCTTGTCATTTATGGCAAGCCGCTTCACAAGAGATACATAATGGTCCTGCTCCCTGCTCTCACTCATTTCTATGCTCTGTATAAGTCTGTCAAGGCGAAGTCTTACAGTTGGGTATGTAACCCCGTATTCCTTGGCTATCTCCTTTAGCGAGCCTGATGACAGAATGAAATTTTTTATGAATTTCACATCTTCATCTTCTAAATTTACCATCCATTCGGGAACTACTTCTATAGTCATTAATCCTACCTCCTACAAATCCATAGCGCGCATACTGCTTATACTCTTTTTCCTTTTAACTACGACCATATAATAGTATATGGCAAGGTGAGCAAGCACCGCTGCTGCAAGCATAATAATCAATAATACAAACATCTTCACACTGAAAAAGCTTTCTCTTCGCTCTTTCTGCCTTGCCTCGTCTGCCTGCAGTTTTTCAATACGCTCATAGCTCAGGCTGCTGCCTGTGAATTCACCGTAGAGTTTAAAGGTTTTGAGTGTCCGATATATATCCTCTTTGTATCTGAGAGCGTTTTCATCGCCTGTAAGCCTGCCATGATTATCAAAGTGCATATTGCAGTATTTCATACTGCCGTTTTCATATACCTTGAGCTGCCCGAAATAGAACCTGCTGTCTTTTTCGGCAACGGGTATGGTTCCCTCAGTTTTGAAATCCTCGGACTGCAGGTGCATCGGGCTTGGCACCAGCCTCCCGCTCTCACCATGTGTTAACATAGAGGCATTTACAGACATTACCGTAAATACGACTGCGAACACTGTCAGGGTTGCAATTGCAGCCTTACGTTTGTTAAATTCAAGAAGCAGCATAAACACTATTGCTGAAACCGGTATTATATAAATTATGTAATAATATGCAGTCATTTCTCCTGATTTCTCCTTTCAAATCAAATCATTATCTTTTTCTGATTGCCTTTATGACAAGGTACCAGACTGTCCCTGTTACCGCCACGCAAAGCAGCAGCATTATTATTGACTGAAAAGTTACAACCATATTCAACCTCCTTCATTCCTAATCCATTCTTTAATTATATTAAATATACACTTTAATATAATTAAAGTCAATACTCAATTTTATTTGAATATAATTAAATACAAAAAAAGAACAGACATCTCTGCCTGCTCTGCTTAAAAGCCTTATCAGCCCAGCTTCTTTATTTCTTTCTGCATCCTGCTTATTATCTTTTTTTCAAGCCTTGATATGTACGACTGGGATATTCCTATCTCATCGGCAACCTCCTTTTGCGTCATCTCCTCCCCGTTTACAAGCCCGAAGCGCATCTCCATGATAACCTTTTCTCTCGGGGACAGCTTTTTCATAACATAACTCAGCAGGTTGTAATTGACCTCTTCCTCTATGTGATGATAGACCTCATCGTTTTCGGTGCCCAGTATATCCGAAAGCAGCAGCTCGTTTCCGTCCCAGTCTATATTAAGAGGCTCGTCAAAGGAAACCTCGTTTTTAATCCTGTTGTTTCTGCGAAGATACATAAGTATCTCGTTTTCTATACATCTTGAAGCATATGTCGCCAGCTTTATATTCTTATCACTTTTAAATGTGTTTACAGCCTTTATGAGTCCTATGGTACCTATTGATATCAGGTCCTCGACATTTACCCCTGCATTTTCAAACTTTCTCGCTATGTAGACAACCAGCCTCAGATTGTGCTCGATAAGTATGTTCCTTGCATCAAGACTGCCCGCCGTAAATTCCTCTATTATCTTTTTTTCTTCCTCCGGCGAAAGCGGAGGCGGCAGCACATCGTTTCCCCCGATATAAAAGACATTGCCCCCGATTGCCTCCAGAATTTTAAGTATGAGTTTTCTTATCATTTTGCTACCCCTCCATCATTTCATAATTAAGCAGAACATCGTATGTTCCCTCAAATCTTCTGTCGCTGACTGCAATTACAGCCCCTTTTCTTTTAACTGTTCCCGCCGTAATCTCATCTACCCTGTATCCGTTCAGAATTCCGCAGGGGTTACCCAAGCTTTTGTATGGTATCGCCACATAGCTCACACTTCCTGCCGTCACAGCCTCTGCCACCTCCGAAGATACTATGTGAACGGGCTTTCCGCTAATGGGCTCTTTCAGACTATTTCCTGTGTCTATAAGGCCTCTGCCCTGCCACATTTTTTCTCCGTTTTTTATCTGCACGTCTACAGCAGCTTTATCTATGGCAATACGCCTTGAAATATATCCGTATATGCCTCTGCCGATAAAATATGATAATGCCAGCGCAATCATAATTTTAAGATACGAGGCATCCGCTATATAAAAGCCGCCGCTGCCGTAAGCGCCCTGCCTGTCTGTAAGAAGCAGCACCGCAAAGGCAAGCCCTCCTGCCATAAAGCTGACAGTATAAAAGATTATAACTGTCCTGATATATATGACTTTGAGCCTCTTCCATTCCTTAATCTTCTCATTTCCAAAGAATACAATGCCTGTAATCAGAAATGAAAACAGTATTTTCATTGCAAGCTCTGCAAATATGCCAAAAGGTACAAAAATCGTAAATGAATACGCAGCGCAAAGCAGCGCCCCTGTAATAAGCCAGCCTGTATGCGCGCGCCTCCCTGCCCATATCCCGGTAACAGATAAAATTACCATTCCCGCTATGAAGTTTTCAGCAAAAAGATATTCTCCGTAAACAGCCACTAAAAAACCTCCATTAAAGCTATCTTGATTATAGCCTTAATGAAGGTTGTAATTTGTCACAATCAGTTGTCGATTTTGAACTAATTTACTCCTCTGATCTGAAATATGAGATGTGAGGTTGCAAACTGCTCAGGTGTAGGATCAAAATAAATGTAATTTGTAAGACCTGTATAATCCCATTTTTTTGTGTTTCTGTTCCATTTGTTACTGTTAGCAGGTGTTGCATCGACGATTATCCATCTGCCGTCAACATAAACTTCAGCCCACCAGTGATCAAGCTTTGTAATTCCCGATTCTGTTGACCAGTTGTTAAACCCTCCGTCACCAAGACTTATATGATGACCGTTTACAATACGTGCAGGGATGCCTTCTGCTCTGCAAAGCGCAACAACTGCAGCAGAATATCCTACACAGGTGGTTGCAACCTTGCCGCTCTGGCTGTTTGCTGATTTTTTCTTGTTTCTCATATTATAAAGGTTACGGTACGGATCTATATACTGCTTGGTTCCTGTCGAGAATGCAACAGTATCATAGTAGAAGTTAGTGCCTATGTATTCATAGATTTTGAGCACCTTTTCGTAATCTGTCTTAGCCCCTTTGGTTACACTGTCAGCTGTTTTTTTGAAGTATTTAACCTTTGATTTTGTAACTGATGCAACTTTCTTGGTTACAGGATCTCTGAACAGGAGAGTCTTTAAATCACTCATATTTGTCTTTTTGAAGTTTGAAGCGCTTTTCTTTGCTCCCAGCTTCTCTATACGATTGTTCTCATTTATAACTTTGTTGTATTTAAGAACTGAAAACTTGCCGCTCTTGACATTGAAAGCGCAGTTCTTGTAGAACACAATTGAATCGCTGCTGCCGGTTTTCTTCATTGTAATCATAAGTATATAGTCGCCGCTCAGATTGCCGCCTGCTCTTTCCACATAAAGCGGTACAGTGAAATCAAAGCTGTAATAGCCACCCATATTTTCAGGATAAACGCGACAAACCCAGCTGCTTTTTTTCTGTCCCACCTTGACAACACTCACATTGAATTCCGATGCCTTAATCGGTGTTTCGCCTTCAACATAAAGAGAGCTGCCGTTTGCAGTTACCTTTACAGAATTATGTTCCAGGTTTTCAGATGATACAAGACTGCTTGTATTTGTTGCTGTTCCTGCGCTCTTGATTGCTCCGAATGCGCTGCACGGCATCAGAGTCACAAGCATAACCGCAATCAGAAATACAGATAATATTTTCTTCTTCATTGACTGCCTCCTTATTATCTACAGCACGTCGTCTGCTATGTTCTACACTATATTATAAACAAAAACCTCTATCCGGTCAAACGAATAGAGGTTAAATTTTTAAAATTTAATTTTAGTTTATATTTAGTTTAAAGCTTTTTTTGCTGTGTCGCATAAAGCTGTGAATGCAGCAGCATCATATATTGCCATTTCTGAAAGCATCTTTCTGTTGATGTCTATTCCTGCAACCTTAAGTCCGTGCATAAGTCTGCTGTATGATAAGCCGTTCATTCTTGCTCCAG